>Ga0256841_1003036_pt1 | contig 12847 bp, 14 predicted proteins | sample 356308metaG_FD_185971 | JGI IMG/M metagenome (GOLD analysis project Ga0256841, IMG submission 185971) | Hydrothermal vent microbial communities from Mid Atlantic Ridge, Atlantic Ocean - 356-308 | ecosystem: Environmental > Aquatic > Marine > Hydrothermal vents | place: Atlantic Ocean: Mid...
ACCCGCCCAGGTCGGCGCCACCGAGGGCGGCAACAACTGGATCGGGTTTTGCATCCACCGCGCCCCGGGGCCGATGCTGGCGGTGCAGCCGACGGTGGACCTGGCCAAGCGGCTGTCGCAACAGCGCATCGATCCGCTGATCGAGGACAGCCCGGCGCTGAGGGATCTTGTCAGCCCGTCGCGCTCACGCGACAGTGGCAATACGGTGCTGGCCAAGCGCTTTCCCGGCGGGCAGCTGATCCTGACCGGTGCCAACAGCGCGGTGGGCCTGCGCTCGATGCCGGCGCGCTGGGTGTTCATGGACGAGGTCGATGCCTATCCCGGCGATGTCGATGGCGAGGGAGACCCGGTGCAACTGGCGGAAGCTCGCACCAACAGCTTCGGGCATCGGGCGAAGATCTTCCTCGCCTCGACCCCGACGGTGACGGGGCTGAGCCGGATCGAGCGGGAGTTCCAGCTTTCGGACCAGCGTCGGTACTTTGTGCCGTGTCCCCATTGCGGGGGGCTGCAATGGCTGAAGTTCGAGCGGTTGCGCTGGGAAAAGGGCAAGCCGGAAACGGCCATTTACATCTGCGAACACTGCGAAGCGGAAATCGAGGAACGCTTCAAGACGCAGATGATGGCCGAGGAGCAGGGTGCCTGCTGGCAGCCCACGGCCGATGAAGAAACCAGGAAGAAGGCAGAAGCCGCCGGCATTGTCGGGTTCCACATCAACGGGCTCTACTCGCCGCTGGGCTGGCTGAGCTGGGCGGCGATTGCCCGCAAGTGGGAAGAAGCAAAGGGCAACGATTCCGCCTTGAAGACGCTGAAGAACACCATCCTGGGCGAGACCTGGGCCGAAAGCGGCGAGGCGCCGGACTGGCAGCGGCTTTACGAGCGCCGCGAGCGCTGGGCGGCGGGTACGGTGCCGGAACGCGGCCTGTTTCTCACCGCCGGCGCCGACGTGCAGAAGGACCGCCTGGAAATCGATGTCTGGGCCTGGGGCCGCGGGCTGGAAAGCTGGCTGGTGGATCATGTCGTGATCGACGGTGGCCCCGCAGACCCCGGAGCCTGGGAAGAATTGTCGAGCCTTCTGGGCCGCACTTGGCCCCACGAAAACGGCGCGCAGATGCAGATCGGCAAGCTGGCGATCGACACGGGGTACGAGAGCGCGGCCGTCTACAGCTGGGCGCGGCAACAGACCGGCGCGCAGGTCGCCCCGGTGAAGGGCGTCGAGGGCTTCAATCGCGCCTCACCTGTGACGGGCCCGACCTTTGTTGATGCCACCGAGGGCGGCAAGCGCATCCGGCGCGGGGCGAAGCTCTGGACCATCGCGACGGCGGTGTTCAAATCGGAAACCTACCGCTTCCTGCGCCTGCCGCTCCCCACGGATGAAGATGTTGCAGATGATACAACACCTCCGCCCGGCTCCATCCACCTGCCCGACTGGATCGACAGCGAATGGCTGAAACAGCTGACGGCCGAACAGCTGGTCACCCGGCGCGACCGGCGTGGCTTTGCCAGGATGGAATGGCAGAAGATGCGCGAGCGCAACGAGGCGCTGGACTGCCGGGTCTACGCCCGCGCCGCCGCCTGGCTGTTCGGGGCCGAACGCTGGGACGAAAGCACTTGGCGATCGCTGGAGGTGCAGGTGGGGATCGGGCCAGACGAGGAAGCACCGGTTGAAACAGATCCTGGCTCGACACCGCACGAACCCACGGCCGGCGTGCCCCGCACCCCGCGGCGCAAGCGGCGCGTCTATACGCCGAACATGATGAGGTAACAGATGACTCTTGCAGAGATGCAGACGCAGCTTGATGCGCTGCTGGCGGCGCGCTTTCGTGGCGTGCGTTCCACCAGCTATGACGGCAAGACCGTGACCTACGGGTCCGATGCAGAAATGGCGAAGGCGATCTCTGATCTCGAAGCGCGCATTGCGGCCGAAACCGGCACGAACGCAAACCGCCGCGTGACCCGCATCACCGCATCCAAGGGCCTCTGAAATGACCATGATGACCGGCCTGCGCAAACGCATCGGTGCCCTCATCGGCGGCTTCGAGGCTGGCCTGCAGGGCCGGCGCCTGCTGCGCTTCCAGGCGAGTCGGGCGCATGTGAACACGCTGATAGCGCAGGCGGGGCCGACGATCACGGCGCGCGCCCGCTGGCTGGTGAGGAACAACGGATACGCGCTGAACGCGCTGGAAAGCTGGACCGGCAATGCGGTGGGCGACGGGGTGAAGCCGACCTCGAAGGTGGAGGACGAGGCAAGGAAGGCCAGCATCCAGTTCCTCTGGCAGGAATGGGTGGCCGAGGCCGATGCCGAGGGCCTGACCGACTTCTACGGGCTGCAGCGGCGCGCCGCGCGCGAACTGTTCCTGGCGGGCGAGGTGTTCTTCCGCTTCCGGCCGCGCCACCCCGAGGACGGGCTGTCGGTGCCCTTGCAGCTGCAGATGATCCCGGCCGAGATGCTGCCGCTCGATGACAACCGTGATGTATCTGGCGGCGGGATGATCCGGCAGGGGGTGGAGTTCGACCCCATCGGCCGCCGAGTAGCCTATCACTTCCTGCGGCGTCACCCGGGAGACGTGACGGAAACCGGCCAGGCCGGCGAGAAGATCCGCGTGCCGGCATCTGAAGTGATCCACGTGATCGACCCGGTGGAAGCCGGTCAGGTGCGCGGCGTGTCGCGTTTTGCGCCCGCCATCGTCAAGCTGTTCTTCCTCGACCAGTATGATGACGCCGAGCTCGACCGGAAAAAGGTCAGCTCGATGTTTGCGCTGTTTGTCACCTCGCCCCAGGTAGATGCCCCACTGGATTCGCCCGACGAGCCGCTGGCCGTCGAGCCGGGCCAGGTGGTGCGGTTGGACCCGGGCGAGGAGATTGCGACGCCCTCGCCGCCAGATAGCGGGCCGACCTACGAGCCGTTCCAGTACCGGACCCTGCTGCAGGTCTCGGCAGCGCTGGGCGTGCCTTACTCTTACGTCAGCAACGATCTCGCCAAGGCCAACTTCGCCAACTCGCGCCTCTCCATCATCGAGTTCCGCCGCCGCGTCATTGCCTGGCAGCACCGGGTTCTGATCCACCAGCTGTGCAAACCCGTCTGGGCGCGATGGATGGACACCGCCGTGATGGCCGGTGCGCTGGATCTGCCGCGCTATGACGCCACCCGCAGGACCTGGCTCAAATGCGAGTGGCTGCCCCCGAAATGGGAATGGGTTGACCCATTGAAGGACATCACCGCCGAGATTGCCGAAATCGAGGCCGGCCTCAAGAGCCGCTCCATGGGGATGAAGCAGCGCGGCTACGACGCCGACCAGGTGGACGAGGAAATCGCGGCTGAGCGTAGGCGTGAGGCCCAGCTTGGCCTGGATTTCCGCCGCCCGGGATCGCCCGCCCAGGGCGCGGCGCAGCTGGTCGATGCGCCGAGCGATCCACCGGCCAACACGACGGACACCACAAACCCATGACCCGAACCGACATGCTTGCCCGCCGGCTGGCCGCCCGCCCGCTGGCGCTGGCGCCGCGCGCCGTCGAGGCGCTTCTGGGCGAAACCCCGGCACCGCAAGCCGCAGGTCCCGGCTGGCAGATGACTGAAGGCGGGATTGGGCATCTGCCCGTTCTCGGCCCGCTGGTGCAGCGCGGGGACTGGCTGACCGGGCTGTTCGGCATTGCCAGCTACGACGACATTGCGGCGGCGGCCGAGGCGGCCTTCACCGATCCCGGCACGCGGGCGGTGCTGATGGAGATCGACAGCCCGGGTGGCGAGGTGGCAGGGCTGTTCGATCTCGTCGATCGCCTGGAGGCGCTGAAAGCCGAGACCGGCAAGCCGCTGTGGGCAATTGCCCGCGAACAGGCTCTGTCGGCGGGTTACGCGATTGCCTCGGTGGCGGATCAGTTGCTGATCACCCAGACCGGCGAGGTCGGCTCGGTGGGCGTCATTGCCGTGCATGTGGATCAGAGTGCGCATGACCGGGAAATTGGGCAAAAATACACCCTGATCCATGCGGGTGCGAAGAAGGTGGATGGCAATCCGCACATCCCGCTGACGCCCGAGGCCCTGGCCGACATCCAGGCGGACGTGGACGATCTCTACGCCCGGCTTGTGGCTCGCGTGGCCCGAGCGCGGGGCCTGAGCCCCGAGGCCGTCGCTGCCTCCGAGGCCGCCATTTATCGCGGGCAACACGCTGTGGCGGCCGGATTGGCCGATGGCATCGCGACGCTGGAGCGGGCGCATGCCGGCCTGCTGGCCACGCTGGATTCCCCACCACTCACCAGAACCCCCAAACGCAAATCCCTTGAAACGGAAAGGACCGACACCATGGCAGTGAAAGGCAAGACAAATGCAAAACCTGCGGCATCGGAGGAAACGACGGAAGCGGGAACGACTGCGCCCGAGATGGGGGCAACGCCCGAGGCAACTTCCCCAGTCGAAGAAACGACCCCTGTTCAGGCCGTGACACCAGCGCCAGAGCCGGCCGCGGCGAAACCCGACCCGGCCGAACATATCCGCGAACAGGCCGCCGAGATTGCCGAGATCGCGGCCCAGGCCTCTCGCCTCGGGCTGACAATCGATGCCGCCGAGGCCGTGCGGGCCGGCACGCAACCTGATGCCCTGCGCCGGGCAGTGCTGGAACAACTGGCGAAGACCACCGATGCCACCATCGTTGCCTCCATCGCCCCGCCGACAGTCGAGCCCGCGCCGAAGGAAAGCCCGCTGGTCGCGGCTGCGAAAGCTGCCGCCGCCGGTGCCACCACCTGAACAATTGCAGATGAAGGAACGCAATCATGCCCGTTCTCACCCAACCGCCCTCCATGGGCGACCTCCTCAAGTACGAGGAAAACCCCGACTACTGCCGCGAGACCGTCACCCTGCTGGCCGGCACCAATTATCCCCTCGGCGCCGTCCTCGGGAAAATCACCGCCAGCGGCAAGTACAAGCTCTCGCCCGATACCGGCACCGATGGATCGCAAGTTGCCGTCGCGGTGCTGATCGAGGCCGTCGATGCCACCGCTGCCGACGCAACCGGCCTCGTGGTCGCGCGCGGCCCCGCCATCGTCTCGAAGGCGCAGCTGAACTTTGATGCCACCGTCGGCACGGCTGCCAAGATTGCCGCCAAGGAAGGCCAGTTGGCCGCCGCTGGGATCGTGCCGCGCGATGCGGCCTGATCCATCCCCCTTTCCCAACCGGAGAAAATCTGATGCCTGCCATCATCAACCCGTTCGACGCGGGCGGTTATTCCCTTGCGGAAATGACCCGCGCCATCAACATCCTGCCGAACATCTACACAAGGCTCGGGCAACTCGGCCTGTTCCGCTTCGAGGGCATCACGCAAAGGACCGTCGTGATCGAAGCCCGCGAGGGCGTGCTGAGCCTGCTGCCCTCGGTTCCCCTGGGCGCGCCCGCCACCGTCGGCACGCGCGAGGGGCGCACCATGCGCTCCTTCGCGGTGCCGTGGATTCCCCATAACGACGTGATCCTGCCCGCCGATATCCAGGGGGTGCGGGCAATCGGGTCCGGCAACGATGCCGACCCATTGGTTGCCGTCATGACCCGCAAGCTCACGCTCATGCGCAACAAGCATGCCCAGACCCGCGAGTACATGGAGATCAATGCGCTGCGCGGCATCGTCAAGGACGGCGCCGGCACGACGCTTTACGACTACTTCACCGAGTTCGGCATTGCCCAGCAGCAGACCGACTTCGTCCTCGGCACCGCCGGGACCAAGGTGCAGCAGAAGGTGCGCGCCGTCCTGCGCCAGATCGAGACCGAGCTGAAGGGCGAGACCATGACCGGCGTGCGGGCCCTGGTCAGCCCCGAGTTCTTCGACAAGCTGATCGGGCATGCCACGGTGGAAACGGCATATCAATACTACGCGTCGGGCGCCCAGCCGCTGCGCGAAGACATGCGCCGCGCCTTCCCCTTCGCCGGCATCCTGTTCGAGGAATACAACGCCAGCGTTACGCTTTCGAACGGTACCACCGAGCGGCTGATCCCGGCAGGCGAAGGCATTGCCTTTCCCATGGGCACCATCGATACCTTCACCACCTATGGGGCGCCCGCCAACCTGATCGAGACCGCCAACACCGTCGGGCTGGAGCTCTATGCCCGCCAGATGACCCGCGAGCGCGGCGATGGCATCGATCTGCTCACCGAGGCCTCGATCCTGCCGGTCAACAAGCGCCCGGCGCTGGCCGTGCGGTTGTTCTCCTCGAACTGATGAATGCATTCGCTGCGGCCTTGGATGCGCTCTTTGCCGACATCAACATGGCAGTGGACGCCACCTGGTATCCGGTGGGTGGCGCGCCTCAGCCGATCCGCGTGATCCGCAAGGCACCGGATGAGGTCACCGCATTCGGGTCTGCGCAGATCCTGTCGGAGACCACGCTGGTCGATGTGCGTACCTCGGAGATGGCGAATCCGAAGCCGGGGGATGGCATCAGCATTGGCGCCGAGAACTTCACCATCCAGGGCGCGCCGAAGCGGGATCGGGAACGGTTGCTCTGGACGCTCGAACTGGTACCGGCATGAAACTGAAGATCGACTTCGACCCCGACCTTGTTGCCATGCTGCAGGCCGAGGTGAAGGCCGGGGAGCGTGCCGTGAAGGCAGCCATGGCCGAGGCCGGGGGTGAGCTGAAGCAGGCATGGCGCCAGCAGATCACGAGCGCGGGGCTCGGTCACCGCCTGCCGCGCACCATTCGCAACCGCACCTATCCCAAGCAGGGCGACAGCCTCGATGCCGCCGCCTTCGTGTGGTCGAACGCCCCCGAGATCGTCGGTGCGCATGATCGCGGCGTGCTGATCCGCTCGAAGGCGGGCTTCTGGCTGGCGATCCCGCTTCCCGCCGCCGGCAAAGGCCGTGGCGGCGCGCGCTTGACCCCCGGCGAATGGGAAAAACGCCGCGGCATGCGCCTGCGCTTTGTCTATCGTCGCCGAGGCCCCAGCATGCTGGTCGCCGACGGGCGGCTAAACAGCCGGGGCCTCGGTGTGGCGTCGCGCTCCAAGACCGGCCGCGGGCGCGCCACGGTGCCAATCTTCCTGCTGGTGCCGCAGGTCAAGCTGCGCAAGCGGCTGGATCTGGCGCGGGATGCCGAAAAGGTCGCTGCCCGCGTGCCGGGGCTTGTGGTCGAGAAATGGGGATAACGGCACCGATTGGTATCGGTGCCGTTTGCGTCAGAGTTAAATTCTCCGGTAGTGGTGGTGATTTTCTGGGTCCTTAAAGTCGTGTTCAACCTCAGGAAATCCGCCTCTGGACACTTCCTTCCGGAACCAGCGGCCGAGTGTGGTAGGGGCCGTGAATTTTGGTGGCCACTGACCTACAGGATCAAGCAATTCCCGCAGTTTGAAGGTTTGATCATGGGCAAGTTTCTGAATGCAATCGTGAATAATCTGGCGATAATCGTCGGTCATCATCTTTTCCTTTAAAAGTTAAGTTACAATTTGCATCCACCCAGCACATAAACAACAGATTTCTGCCAGGTTTTGCCGTCGTTGAAATATGATCCGACCGGCATAGATACGCTAACGATATGGGTGCCTGTTTCGTACTTTCAAGGGGGGTGAAAAAATGAAGTGCCACGGCATCGAACAGATCACCGCTTCCTGAGTTCTTTCGGATCTGCGCAAGCGGTTCGACTTAGCGCGGGACGCCGAAAAGATCGCCGCACGCATACTCGGGCCTGTCGTCGAAAAATGGAGGGACTGACATGTCCACCCGTGAAACCATCCTGCAGGCGCTGCTCGCAACCCTGCAAACCATCCCCGGCGCCGTGATCCAGCGCGGCGAGGTGCTGCCCGAGCGCGTGCCCGCCGGCGGCTTTGTCATCCTGCGCGACGGTGATCCCGGCGAACCCGAGGTGACGCTGTCGCCCCTGCGCTATCACTGGCAGCATCAGGCCGAGGTCGAGATCATTGTCCAGGACAAGGACGCCGGCCTCCGCGCCGCTCTGTTCGACGTTCTGGTCGAGCAGATCAATGGCGTGCTTGTGGCCGACCGCACGCTGGGGGACTTGTGCGACTGGATCGAACCGGGCGCTCCCGCCCCCGCCGACCTGCCCATCGAGGGCGGTCAGGCGCTGAAAGCAGCCACACTCCCGATCACCCTGATCTACACCACCACAGCCCCTACGGGATAATCCCGCAATTGAAAGGACGGAAAAATGCCCCGTGCACAAGGCGCGCGGTCGCAACTGGCGGCCGCGTTCGAAACCACCTATGGAACTGCGCCGGCGTCCGGCTTCATGCAGATGCCTTTTGCCAGTGCATCGTTGGGGGCCGAGCAACCTCTGCTGGCCTCGGAACTCTTGGGTTACGGCCGCGACCCGCTGGCCCCATTGAAGGACGCGGTGACGGCCGATGGCGACATCAAGGTGCCGCTCGATGCCGAAGCCTTCGGCTTCTGGCTGAAAGCCGCCTTTGGCAACCCCACCACCACCGGCACCACCAACAAGACCCATACCTTCAAGTCCGGTTCCTGGAACCTGCCCAGCATGGCGATCGAGGTGGCGATGCCGGAGATCCCGCGTTTTGCCATGTATACCGGCTGCGTGCTGGATCAGCTGAGCCTGCAAATGCAGCGTTCCGGCCTGTTGACGGCGGATGTGAAGCTGGTTGCCCAGGGCGAAAATGTCGCCACGGCCTCGGCGGCCGGCACGCCCACGGGTTATGCGCTGCAGCGCTTCGGGCATTTCAACGGCGCGATCAAGCGCAACGGCACGGCGCTGGGCAATATCGTCTCGGCGGACATCACGTACTCCAACAATGTCGAGCGCATCGAGACCATCCGCAGCGATGGCCGTATCGACGGGGCGGACCCGTCCATTGCCGCACTGACCGGCAAGATCGATGTTCGGTTCGCCGACAATACCCTCATGACCCAGGCACTGAACGGAACCTCGGCCAGCCTCGAGTTCTCGTGGACCATTTCCGCCAATGTCAGCCTGACGATCACAGCGCATGCGGTCTACCTGCCGCGCCCCCGGGTCGAGATACAGGGCCCACAAGGCATCCAGGCCAGTTTTGACTGGCAGGCGGCCTATGACAGCGTGGCCGGGCAGATGTGCACGGTCGTCCTCAAGAACCAGGTGACCAGTTATTGATCATGCTGAAACTCGATCTCTCCAATGAACCGACGTGGCTGGATCTCGGACATGGCGTCCGGGTGCACCTGCGGCCCCTGACCACGGTGCTGATGGTGGCCGCGCGCAATGACCCGGCTGTGCAGGCGCTGGGCGAAGATGCTGGAGACGAGGAAAGCGCGCTGGCCTTTGCCAAGGCGCTGGCCCGGGTCGCGATCCTCGATTGGGAGGGCGTGGGTGATGCGAAAGGCAATCCCATCCCGGTCAGCCCCGAGGCCATCGACGCCTTCCTCGATCTCTGGCCGCTCTTTGAAGCCTTCCAGACCGACTATGTGGCGAAGGGCCTGCTGCTGGAACAGGAAAAAAACGCCTCACCGCCCTTGCCGAATGGATCTTCGGCGGGGGCGACGGATATTGCCAAGCATGCCAGGGCGTCTGCCCGGACTGCCCGCAAAGGCTGAACGCGCCACAGACCCTTGAGGGCGTGCAGGTCTGGGACCTGGTGGGGCGTCTCGGCGGGCAACTGCGCATCGCCCCCTCGGGCGGGATCATCGGCTGGGACATGGGCGCGGCGTTGGCATTGGCGCGGGCGCTGGGCGCCAATCCCGCAGCGGTGGCCGAACTGTTGCCCGCGATCGAGGCGGTGATGGTCACCAGGATCAACGAGCGATTGGAACAGGAACATGGCTGAACGACGCGTCAGCGTCCGCCTTGCGGCGGTGGGCGGCAAGCAGGTGCGGGCCGAACTCGAGGGGATTGGTGAAGCTGGCAAGCGCGGCTTTGGCAAGGCCTCGCGCGAGATGGAGATTGCCAACGCCAAACTGGCGAAGTTCGCCCGGCGCGCGAAGATCGCCGCCGGGATCATGGCGGCGGCGGCCGTCAGCGCCGGTATCGCCATGGTCCGGTCGGGGCTACAGGTGATCGATGAGCAAGCCAAGCTCGCCGCCAGCCTCGGCACCACCACCGAAAGCCTGCAGGTGCTGGCGCGGGCCGCAGACTTGGCGGGCGTATCGCAGGGCGAGGTCGAGCAGGCCACCATCATGATGACCAAGAGCCTGTCCCAGGCCGCTCAGGGCACGGGGCCGGCGGTGAAGGCGCTGCATCAGTTGCATCTGTCGGCCAGCGATCTTGCGAAGCTGCCGATCGACCAAAAGCTGACGAAGATTCAGGACGCGATCCAGAAATTCATCCCTGCGGCACAGCGGGCCGCCGTGGCCTCGCAGATCTTCGGGGCCCGCGCCGGGCTGATCTTCTCGCGCATCGACAGCGCCACCTTGCGGCAGGCCACACAGGACGTGCAGGATTTCGGCGTGGCCGTGTCCGAACAGGACGCGGGGCAGATCCAGCGTACCAACGACGCGCTCTCGCGGATGGGCCTTCTGTGGCGCGGGATCGCCAACCAGTTGGCCGTGGCCGCTGCGCCTGCGCTCGAGGCTGTTGCCAACGCCATGGCAGCGTTTGGCAAGACGACGGGACCTTTGGGGCGCGCGATCAAGGTGCTGTTCAACCATATCGGCGAACTGGCCACCATCGCCGCGACCTTTGCCGGGGTCATGGGCATCCGCCTTGTCGCCTCGCTCACCGCCGCAGCGCTGGGCGTTGGCAATCTGGCGCTCTCCATGAAGGTGCTGCGCGTGGCCATCATCCGCACCGGTATCGGCGCGCTGATCGTGGGCGCAGGCGAGTTGATCTACTGGTTCGGGCGCCTCGTGAAAGGCGCGGGCGGGTTCGGCGAGGCCCTGCGCCTGATGAAGAATGTCGCCGTCGAGGTGTGGGAGCGGGTGAAGACCGGCGCGAAATCCCTCGACCTGTCGCTCGCCTCTGTCTGGACGACAATCCAGATCGGCTGGTTGCGCATGCTGGCCCGTATCCAGAAGGGCTGGGCGGATTTCCTGCACAAGGTGGCAGGTGGTTTGCGTGATGTGCCGGGGATGGACGATCTCGGCATGCGACTTGGGGGCGCAGCGATCGAGGCGGGGTCGGCCTATTACGAGATGGCAGCAGCCGCCGATGCCGCGCGGGGCAAGGCTGACAGGCTGGCGGCCTCAAGCAGGGAGGCGGCGAAGGCGGCAATCGCGCCCCTGAAATCGGTGGAAGCGCTGCGAACCGCGCTGCAATCCGCCGGCAATGACGAGACCGATGCGCTGGCACGCACGAATTCCGCCGCTGGCGAGGTGGCAACATCCGTCGCCAGTGCCGGTGGGGCAGCAAGGACAGCGGCCGAAATTGCCAAGTCGGCCTGGGAGACGGCCGCCACCTCGCTGGAGAATTACGCCACCAAAGCCATGGATCTGGGCAAGGGGCTGGGCGACAGCCTGGTCGGGGCGTTTTCCAGCGCCGAACAGGCCATCGGTGACTTCGTGCGCACGGGCAAGCTGGATTTTCGATCGCTGGTGACCTCGATCCTCGCCGACATGGCGAAGCTGTCGGCGCGCAAATTCATCCTCGGGCCGCTGGCAAATGCACTGTCCGGGGCGCTGTCGTTTAATCCATTCTCTTTCGGAAAGATTGGGGCATCGGTCCACCACGCCGGCGGCATGGCCGGTGATGGTCCCCGCCGCATGGTCCCGGCCATGGCTTTTGCCGGCGCACCCCGCATGCACAATGGCGGCTGGGCAGGTCTGCGCCCAGGAGAAGTTCCTGCAATCCTGCAACGGGGCGAGCGGGTGCTGAGCCGACGCGAGGTGGCAGCGGGGGGCGGTGCGCCAAATGTCACCATCAACATCCAGACCCGCGACGCCGAGAGCTTCCGCCAGTCGCGCGCTCAGGTCGCCGCCGATATCGCCCGGGCCGTGGCGCTAGGCGGAAGGGGGATGTGATGGCTTTCCATGAAGTCCGCTTTCCCGACGACATCAGCCGCGGTGCCCGCGGCGGACCCGAGCGGCGCACGCAGATCGTCGAGCTGGCTTCAGGGGACGAGGAACGCAACGCCAGCTGGGCAAACAGCCGCCGGCGCTATGACGCGGCCTATGGCATCCGGCGGGCCGACGATCTGGCGGCGGCTGTCGCGTTTTTCGAAGCGCGCAATGGGCGGCTCTATGGCTTCCGCTGGAAGGACTGGGCCGACTTCAAGTCCTGCCTGCCGTCCGGGACGCCGGCTGCCACGGATCAAGCGCTTGGAACCGGCGACGGGGCAACAACCGACTTCCAGCTGGTCAAGGTCTACAGTTCGGGCGCGCAGACCTGGGCCCGGACGATCACCAAGCCCATCGCGGGCACGGTCCTGATCGCGATCGACGGGGTGGAGCAGACATCCGGCTGGTCGGTCGACACCACCACCGGGTTGATCACATTCACCACCGCCCCGGCTGCGGGGACCACCATCACCGCCGGCTTTGAGTTCGACGTGCCTGTACGATTCGATACCGACACGCTCGACGTGACGCTGGATATCGAGCGGCTCGGCTCCATCACCTCCATTCCCCTGATCGAGGTCAGACGATGAAGACCCTCCCCACCGGCCTGCAGGCCCACCTTGATTCCGGCACCACGACACTGGCCTGGTGCTGGCGTCTGACCCGCGCGGACGGGCAGGTGTTCGGGTTCACAGACCATGACCTGCCGCTGACGTTCGACGGCACCACCTTCGAGCCTGAGTCCGGTTTCACGGCGTCAGAAATCCGCGCAGGCTCCGACCTCTCGGTCGATGCGCAGGACGCCGAGGGCGTGCTGACGACGGCGACGATCACCGAGACCGACATCCTTGATGGCCGCTGGGACAATGCGGAAGTCGAGATCTGGCGGGTGAACTGGCAGGACGTGAGCCAGCGCGTGCTGATGCGTCGGGGCGC
>Ga0256841_1003037_pt1 | contig 12847 bp, 14 predicted proteins | sample 356308metaG_FD_185971 | JGI IMG/M metagenome (GOLD analysis project Ga0256841, IMG submission 185971) | Hydrothermal vent microbial communities from Mid Atlantic Ridge, Atlantic Ocean - 356-308 | ecosystem: Environmental > Aquatic > Marine > Hydrothermal vents | place: Atlantic Ocean: Mid...
CCTTGGCGGGGTCAAGCCAGGCACGCGCGTGCGGCCGGTCGCTCCGACCTCCGGCATGCGTCCGACGGACCGAAAGAAACCCCGACAGCCGCGCAAGCGGTCACGGTCGACACGGGATCCAGACGCGGACCGGCCCGCGGAGCTTGATGAATATACCTGACGCATTGGCCCTGGCGTGGCTGGCGGCCATCATTGGCCTGCTGCTGGCTGGCGTTGTGCTCTATCTGTTGTGGCGCGGGATGCGCGCCGCGCGCTGGCGTATCGCCGATCTAGAGGCCCGCCTCGCCGGCGCGCAGGGCGATACGCAGGCGCTGACGATGGCTGCGGCCGGCATGGACAAACGCCTGCTGAATTTGGATGTGCGCTGGCGCGACGCGCAGGCGCGGATACAGAAACTGGAAGGGCAACAGACCTCCAACCGTCTCTATCGAGAAGCTATAGAACTGGTGCGCAAGGGTGGCGACCCCGATCGTCTGGTCAGTGAACTTCAGCTCACCCAGGGCGAGGCGGAATTGATTTCCATGCTGCATGGTGGTGAAAAAAGCCCGGCCTGACAAATGTTGACGCGCAATACCGCGAGGGAGCTTCAGTGCGTGTGCGATAATTCCGATGTTTGGCTGGCCGTGGTTGTATCTTCCGTGCTTAACAGGATGTTGAAAAAGTCCTTCCATGGAATTTTTTGAGATCCCTTAAGTCGCGTGCGCTTCCTCGAAGCCCTGCTGGCGGGATATCGTGGGTTTTTGATGCATCGATTGTAAAAATATGTGACGTAAAGTCTGTGTGAAGCGCGTTTTCTGAGGCTTGAAGTGATTTGTTATTCATTGATTGTAAAGATAATTATTGTGATTGGAAGGTAATTCCCCGGGTGGGTGGCGTGGGAGGGCGGCGTTTGCCTGTTGGGGTGGCGTATGGTATCAATCGCGGCGGAACATCGGTTGTTTCGGCCAGTGTCACCTTGCTGGCCAGTTTTTATGTATTAATTTAGAGTCTGTCAGATCTTGGTCCGTTTGGCGGTGGTAGCGCCGGGTGCCTCGAATAGCGTCGGTTTTTTTGTCACGGTTTCGCCGCATGCATCGGAATCACGGTATTTGCGCCTGTGCGCCTTGCCTGCTTGGCATGTCCGAGATTGGCGGTATCCTGGGGTTTGGGTAGAGATAAGTGCGTATTGCAATACTAGAAGACGACGCGGCGCAGGCGGAATTGCTGGCCGCTTGGATAGAAGAGGACGGACATGGCACGCAGATTTTTCTGTCGGCCGAGGATTTTCAGCGTGGTTTTTCCCAGCAGTCCTTCGATCTGTTGATTCTCGATTGGATCCTTCCCGAATCTTCGGGTTTGCAGGTGTTGCGCTGGATTCGGCGGACGGTCGAATGGCGTATTCCTGTCTTGTTTCTGACCCGGCGTGATGCCGAGACCGATGTCGTCCAGGCGCTGGAAGCGGGCGCTGACGACTATATGGCGAAGCCAGTGTCGCGGGCGGTCGTGCTCGCTCGCCTGCATGCGCTGGCGCGTCGCGCCAAGCTTTCCGAGGATCTCACCCGCACCATTGAGGTTGCGGAGTTCCGCATCAACCACTCCGAGGGGCAACTGACTCGCTTCGGCAAGCCGATCACGATGACCGAGCGCGAGTTCCGTCTCGCCTATATGCTGTTTTCCAATGTTGGGCGGGTGTTGTCGCGTGAGTATCTACTGAAGGTCGTGTGGGGCAAGCAGTCGAACATTGCGACGCGCACCGTTGATACCCATGTCAGCCGCCTCCGTCAGAAATTGGGCCTGACCCCGGAGCACGGCTGGCTGTTGAAGGCCGTCTATCAGCACGGATACCGGCTGGAACAGTTGTCCAAGCCGGATGTCGAATCGGGTGCCGGTGCGCGGTCGTCAGAGGCCTCTGCCTGAGGACAGGTTTTACGGAACCCGTCGGCGCGCGGCCCGATGAGCCATCTGTCCGCGATCGAGATTGGCGGTGTGCTGCTTGCGCTGATTCACTTGTTCGGACTGATCACGGCGGTCGATGCCTTGTTCAAGGCGCGCACCGCGCAGGGGAGCATTGCGTGGATCCTCTCGCTGTTGCTGGTTCCGCTGTTCGCGCTACCCGCCTATCTGCTGTTCGGTAGTCGCAAGTTTTCCGGCTATACCGACGCGCGCCGCGCCGGCGATGCCAAGATCCACCGTCTTACACGTTTGCTAGAGCAAGCGCTGGTGCCGCGCGTGCGCGCCTCTTTCGATACGCGTCATCCCGAGTACGAAGCCCTTGAACGCTTGGTGCGCCTGCCCTTTGCGCGTTTCAACGAGACGCGTCTGCTGATCGATGGCGAGGCGACCTTCGCGGCAATGTTCGAGGCCTTGGAGGCAGCCAATGAGTATGTGCTGGCACAGTTCTATATCGTGCGCGACGATGACCTGGGGGCGCGCTTCCAACGCGCGCTGATCGCTTGTGCCGCGCGCGGCGTGCGCGTCCATTTCCTGTACGATTCCATTGGCTGCTATGCGTTGCCGGAAAGGTATCTGCGCGCGCTGGTCGACGCTGGCGTGCGTGTCAGTGGTTTTGGTGGCGCGCCGGGCCGCAAGGCGTGGCGCTTCCAGATCAATTTTCGCAATCATCGCAAGATTCTGGTGGTCGACGGCCACACCGCCTTCGTTGGCGGCCACAATGTCGGCGATGAGTATCTGGGGCGCGATCCGGTGCTGCGTCCATGGCGGGATACCCATGTGCGGGTGTGTGGTCCGGCGGCGATCGGTTTGCAGATCAGCTTTCTTGAAGACTGGTTCTGGATGCGGGGTGAGATGCTGGCATTGAAATGGGACTTCGATGCCAGCCAGGCGCGCGCCGACCAACGGGTGCTGGTGGCGCCAAGTGGGCCGGCCGATGACGTGGACACCTGTAGCCTGCTGTTTATTCAACTGATTAATAGCGCAAATCGGCGCGCGTGGATCGTCAGTCCTTATTTCGTGCCGGACGAGGCGTTGATCGGTGCCTTGCAACTGGCGGTATTTCGTGGGGTCGACGTGCGTATCCTGCTGCCGGAGAAGCCCGATCATCGCATCGTCTGGTTGGCGGCCTTTGCCTATCTGGAGGATACCCTGCCGTATGGCGTGCGCGTGTTCCGCTATATGCGCGGCTTTCTACATCAGAAGGTGGCGTTGATCGATGACCGTTACGCGAGCATTGGCACGGCCAATCTGGACAACCGTTCGTTTCGTTTGAATTTCGAGATTACACTGCTGTTTACTGACGCTGACACGACTGGTGCGGTCGAGCGGATGTTGCGCAAGGATTTCGCGGATTCCCGCGAGGTCCACATGGCCGAGATCAGCCGTCGCGCGCCTTTTCGCTTGGCCGCGCGTCTGGCGCGTCTGTTCGCGCCGCTGCTGTAATCGTCCGCTTTCAGTTGCCGTCGGCGCCTCTCGCTTGCCAGTCCAGGGCAAACTGATAGGCGACCCGACCACTGCGCGAACCACGCCGCAGCGCCCATTGCAACGCGGCGCGCCGGCTTTCTTCCGCATTGTGCTCGGCATCCGCGCGGATCAGCCAGTGGCGCACGATACGCAAGTATTCGTCCTGGTTGAATGGATAGAAGGATTGCCATAGGCCGAAACGCTCGGACAGCGAAATCTTCTCCTCGATGGCTTCGCTCTGATGCAGTTCGCCGTCGACCACCTGGCTTGCTTGGTTTTCGTGCTGGAACTCTGGCAGCAGATGGCGCCGATTGGAGGTGGCATAGATCAGGAGATTGTCCGGTGGCGCGCCCAGGGCGCCCTCCAGCGCCACCTTCAATGCCTTATAACCGGATTCGTCGGCTTCGAAGGACAGGTCGTCGCAGTAGACGATGAAACGTTCGGGTCGCTCGCGGATCAGCGCGACGATGCGTGGCAGGTCGGTCAGGTGCGCCTTGTTGACCTCGATCATGCGCAGGCCGTCCTCGGCGTAGCGATGCAGCAGCGCCTTGATCAAGGTGGATTTGCCGGTGCCGCGCGAACCCCACAGTAGCACATTGTTTGCGCCGCGCCCGTCGAGAAACTGACAGGTATTGCGGTCGACCTCGGCCTTCTGCGTGTCGATGCACAGCAGGTCGTCGAGATCGACCCGGTGTGGCATGGCGATGCCTTCCAGCCAGCCATTGCGGATGTTGCCTGTTGCCGGGCGCCAGCGGTAGGCGAAATACGCCCAGTCGGTCGCTGGTGTTGGCGGGGCGAGGGCCGAGGCGATCTGTTCCAGCGCGTTAGCGATGCGGTGTAGCGGATCATCTTCCATTGGCATGCTCGTTAGCGTGAAAGTGCATGGTCGGTTGCCTGTGATCCGTCCGCGGGAACGTCGTGGATAAGCCCTCGCAGGCTTGGCTTCGATCGAGCCCACGGGGAAGTGGGGAATGTGGGAACTGCCGGAAGTGTTTCCAGTGTATTGCCTCGGACATCCTGCGGACGGACCGCAGGCAAGGTTCGTGACGATGTCCACCATGATCGCTGCGGCTATTTGGCGAATCGTTTACGTTCATTATTCCAGGCCGAGGATGAAATCCCATTGGTCCTTACTCAGTGGCATGATCGACAACCGGTTGCCTTTGCGCACCAGCGGGCAGTCGGCTAGCGCGCCATCCGCGTGGGTCTTCAGTTCCTTCAGACTGATGTTGCGCGCCAGGTCGCGCACGTATTTGACATCGACCATATACCAACGCGGCTTGTCTGGGTCACTCTTTGGATCATAATAGTGTTGCTCCGGATCGAAGGCGGTAAAGTCGACATAACCCTCCTTGACGACCTCCATGATGCCGACGACTCCGGGCTCGTCGCAGTTGGAATGGTAGAAGAGCACTTGGTCGCCGATCTTCATGTCGTCGCGCATCATATTGCGCGCCTGGTAATTGCGCACGCCGTCCCAATGCTCGGTCTGGTTGAGCATCTTCTTCAAGTGTTCGATGCCAAATACATCCGGCTCGGATTTCATCAGCCAGTAGTTCATAGGTTTTTCGCCATGTGAATGAGATTATGCAGTCGCGTGGGGTGAATCCTGCCTGTCTCGACCGCAGCGCGCAAGGCGCAACCGGGTTCGTGGGTATGCGTGCAATTGCTGAAGCGACAGGCGCCAAGGGTTTCGCGAAACTCGATGAAACCGTGTTCCAGGGTCTGGCGGTCTATCCTGCCGAGGCGGAAGCTGCGCACGCCGGGCGAGTCGATCAACCGTCCGGCGAACGGCAGGTGGTACAGGCTGGTGCTGGAGGTGGTGTGGCGGCCGTGACCGGTCTTGTCCGACAGACGGCTGGTTTGCACATCCCGATTCGGGACGCAGGCATTCACCAGTGAGGATTTGCCGACGCCGGATTGGCCGACCAGGATGCTGGTCTGGTCGCGCAGATGGTCGAACAATGGTTGCAGGCCACCCGACTCGCGAGCACTGATCTGGATCAGCGGATAGCCGATGTCGGCGTAGATGTCGAGAATGTGCGCGAGTTCGGTCGGTGCATCCTGGTGTGGGAGCAGGTCGGCCTTGTTCACCGCGATGACGACCCGGACATCGATGGCGGTCGCCGCGACCAGGTACTGGTCGAGCAGATAACCGGCCGGCGCGGGTTGCGGCGCGATGACGACGACGATCTGGGTGATGTTTGCCGCCAGTGGCTTCTCATGGCCATTGAAGTCCGGGCGGGAGAGGATGGAGCGGCGTGGCCGGATTGCGGTTACCACGCCTTCGTGATCGCCGGTTGGCTGCCAGATCACCTCGTCGCCGCATACCACGTGGCCGATGTTCTGGCGGAATAGACACTGGTTCAATGCACCTTGCGGATCCTCGATGAGCAGGTTGTTGCCGTGCCGCGTGATGACCAAGCCGTCGCGCGCGGCTTCCGTTGCCGTTGAGCCGAGCTTGTTGTCGGCCCGCGTCGTCGCGGCCTCGCGGCGCTTGTTCTGAATCGTCTGGATGCGCGCTTTCTGACGTTCCGTCAGCCGGCGGCGAGACATGCCGGGGTTATTTGCTGAAATGGTAGTAGTGCTTATCCAGATAATCCGCAACTGCTTGAATCTCGTCATCGAACCATTTCGCGCCGGCCGCCAGGGTGCAGCGACGCACCTGCTTGACCAGTTGTGGCTTGCCCTGGATGCGGTGGTTCGGGCGGGTATAGACCTCGCTGCCATGACAGGAGGTGCAGCTTTGCTGATGTAGTGTGGCCGCGGGAGTCGCTGCCTGAACGTTGGTGAAGAACAGGGCGATGACGCCAGGTAACGCGAGCAGTGCGGGTTTCAACATGTCGATCCTCAAGAGTCAGTGGTCGGCTTTATTTTAGACGATTGCGCGTCGAATGACATAAACATAGGCGTTTGTCGGGATTTAGCTCTTGCATTCCTATAGCAGGCCGTTGAAAAAGGCCATTTTTCAACGGCCAGTGTGCGGTACAGGGATGTACCGCTATTTTCGATGACGGCAAGTCGTTGATAATGAAGGAACCGGGAAACCGCATTTGCCGGTTTCGTCGTTGAAAAAGTCCATGGAAGGATTTTTTCAACAGCCTGTTAGATGATCTAACATCATAGCAAATGAGGGAGAGTTGGATTCCAGCGAGGAAAATTGTGTCAGTGTTTTGTAACTACTCAGCTCACCACTGAAATGCGCCATCTCTGCGTTGGAAAATGGTCATTTACGCCTGTAAACTCACATTTCCCGCCTTGATCTGACACATTTCAGCGGCAATCTGAACAGTTACAGCATGATTTTCCTACTTGCTGAGTAGTTACAGTGTTTTTTTACACTGGTTCAGTGCTTTTATATCCTTCCGTGAGGTATGCCTCGGATTATATGTTGTAAATTTTTTTGGCATGTATTTTGCTTGTTTATGATGAAGAGATGTTTTGTGTTAGCGGGGGGTGATTTCTTTCCCTGTTGCGCTCCCAGCGCGGGGCTAACGCTACCGCGATTGTTGCGGATGCGAATTTCAATGCCAACACACTTGCGCCGAACGACGATGATTCGACCGGCTTGGTCAATATCGGGTTTACCGTTGATTTCTTTGGGAATATGCACAACCAGCTGTATGTGAACAACAACGGTAACGTGACCTTCGATCAAGTGCTGGGTGCTTTTACGCCATTCGACTTGACGAGCACGGCGAGGGAGATCATTGCGCCGTTCTTTGCCGATGTGGATACCAGTGCGGCAGGACGGCCCGTGCGTTACGGCACCAGTACCTTCAATGGCCACAACGCCTTTGGGGTAAACTGGATCGATGTCGACTATTTTCCGAGCAGCAATACGAATACCAATCGTAATTCCTTTCGGTTGATTCTGGTGGAGCGCGAGGACATCGCCGCTGGTGATTTCGATATTATCTTCAACTACGACCAGATTCAGTGGGAGGCGGGTACTGCAAGTGGTTCGGATGCCAATGGGCTGGGCGGCAATTCCGCGCGGGCTGGCTATTCCAATGGCACCGGTAATCTGGGTACCTTTTTCGAGCTGGCGGGTTCAGCTATCAATGGCGCCTTGCTCGACGGTGGCTCGCATGCGTTGATCAGCAACAGTCTGAACAGCAACATCAGCGGCCACTACGTCTTCGAAGCAAGAAGTGGTAGTGTCGTCGTTCCTCCCATGCCCGAGCCGGCAATACTGGCGTTGTTCGCGGTGGGTCTCGCGAGCATCGGTTATCGCCGCAAGCAGGCATGATCTGACGCGGAGCGATCCTCGCTCATCGAGATGTGAAGCCCGGCGCTTGCCGGGCTTTTTTGTTTGTTGCCTGGTAACGCTTGGGAAGCATCAGGCGCTGATTCGGTACCACAACCGACCAATCAATTCATGCAGTCCATAGTAGCTCTTCAGCAGTGCCTTGGCGTTGGGCAGCCAGTCGGTGATTCGGTTCAGGGGTTTGTTGCTGTGGCCGAACGCGGTCGGCGCGGGGATGACTTCGAGGCCTTGTTTCTCGAATGCTTCCACCGCGCGTGGCAAGTGCCAGGCATGGCTGACCAGATAGATGCGCGACCAGCCATTCTGTTTCAAGAGTTTGGCGCTGAAGCGGGCGTTCTCTCGGGTGGTTCGACTACGCGTTTCCTGTATCACTGGGTCGACCTGGAATTGGTGGCGCAGCGTCCGCGCCGCGAGCGCCGCAAGGGTGGTGGACGCATTGGCCACCTTGCCGCCACTGACGATCAGTGGCAGGCCGGTGCGCTTTTGCAGCCATGCGGCATAGCGAAGGCGTGTCAGCGTGAAACCGCCGACAACGCTTTGGCCGCCATATTCGGGTTGGTCGGTATGCTGCCCGGCACAAAGTACGACGATGGCATCGGCGTCGGTGAGTTGCAGGTCGGCGGCGTCCAGCGCGGGATAGGGTTCCAGCAGGGTGAACAGCAGACCGGCGAAGGCTGGCAGGCTGAAGACGAACAGGCTGAGCGTGGCGAGCAGAATCAGCGGCTTGCCCGCGCGACGGCGTGCCAGAAGCAGGCCGCCAGCCAGCATCGACAGATTGATGCCGGGCGGTAGTATGAAGAGTTCGGCGATGCGTTGCCATTGATCCAGCATGTTCAGGCGTCCGGGCGGTTGCGCAATTCCTGAAGCGTCGGGCCGTGGCGTGGTCGGCGGTTGCCGCGCGGCCAGCGGGAGCGGGGTTGGATCTGGAACATTTCAGGCGAGCAACGGGTTGGCTTGCCGGTCGGCGTGATAGGAGGAGCGGACCATCGGTCCGCTGGCGACGTTGCTGAAGCCCATCTTCTCGCCGATGACGCGGAAAGCATCGAAAGCTTCCGGCGTGACGAAACGCTCCACCGGCAGGTGGTCGCGGCTGGGTTGCAGGTACTGGCCTAGGGTGAGCATCTCGCAGCCGTGCGCGCGCAGATCCCGCATTACCGCCTCGATTTCCTCGTTGCTTTCGCCGAGGCCGAGCATCAGGCCGGATTTGGTTGGTACATCTGGATGTCTGTCCTTGAAGGCGCGCAGCAGGTTTAATGACCATGGATAATCGGCGCCGGGGCGCGCTTGGCGGTACAGACGCGGCACGGTTTCCAGGTTGTGGTTGAAGACGTCCGGTGGCGCTTCGTCGAAGGCATCCAGCGCGGCTTGCAGACGGCCGCGAAAATCTGGCGTGAGGATCTCAATGCGCGTGTCTGGCGACTGTTCTCGAATCGCCTGGATGCAGGCGACGAAGTGTCCGGCGCCACCGTCGCGCAGGTCGTCGCGATCCACCGAGGTGATGACCACGTAGCGTAGTCGCATCTCGGTGATGGCCTCGGCGAGATGCCGGGGTTCATCTGTGTCCAGCGGTTTTGGCTTGCCGTGGGCTACGTCGCAGAACGGGCAGCGGCGCGTGCAGATGTCGCCCATGATCATGAAGGTGGCGGTGCCGTGGTTGAAGCATTCGCCCAAGTTCGGGCAGTTGGCTTCCTCGCACACCGAGCTGAGATTTCGTTCGCGCAGTAGCTTGCGGATGCGCTTGACCTCGGGTCCACCGGGTACCCGGGCGCGTATCCATGCTGGCTTGCGCGGGCTGCTATCGCCGTGCTGCACCTTCACCGGGATCGGGATGCGGGCCAGCTTGTCGGCGCCGCGTTGATGACTGTCTGGCTGGGCGCGTGACGGGGCGTTGTAGTTGTCGTTGGCGGGCATTTCAGGGGGTTTCCGTCGTGATTTTCCCGATAGTATACCCGAGTCGCGTGGCCAGTTTTTCCACTAGACGGCTGGCGGTTTCGTCGAAACCGAGATCAATGCCGAGGTCTCGCAATTGGGTGATCGACATGCCGGGGTGGCCGCAGGGGTTGATGCGCTGGTAGGGTGTCAGGTCCATGTCCAGGTTCAACGCCAGCCCATGGTAGCTGCATCCCTTCTTGATGCGCAGGCCAAGCGCGGCAACCTTGGCGTCGTCGACATAGACCCCGGGCGCGTCGGGGCGGGCGACAGCGGTGATATCCTGGTCGGCGAGCAGGTCGATGACGCTGTTCTCCAACGCGCTGACCAAGGCGCGCGCGCCGATACCGGTTTCGCGTAGGTCGATCAGCACATAGGCCAGCAATTGGCCGGGGCCGTGGTAGGTGACCTGGCCGCCACGATCGGTGCGCACCACCGGGATGTCGCCGGGATTTCGCAGATGCTCGCACTTGCCGGCCTGACCCAGGGTAAATACCGGTGGATGTTCGACCAGCCACAATTCTCCGGGTGCGTGCTCGGTGCGCGACAGCGTGAAATCGCGCATGCGCCGCCAGGTCGGCAGGTATTCCACGCGACCAAGGCGACGCACGATCAGTTCTGGCATTACCGTGCTCTCCGGGGCTGCTACAATGCCATGATGACTTTATCGTGATCGCTGAGCGCCTGGTAGATCTTGTCCATCTGTTCCTTGCTCTCGGCGGTGATCGTGACGGTCACCGACAGATAGTTGTCGTTGGCGCTCGGGCGCACCTTCACCGCGCCCTCGGGGATCTGGCAGTGTGCCTTCATCAGTTCGACGACCAAGTCATCGAATCCCTCCTCGTTCTTACCCATCGCCTTCACCGAAAATTCGCAAGGGAATTTCATCAGTGATTCGCTGTTGGTGTCTGGCGTGTCGTCGTCGGTTTTGTTGTCATTCATGTTGCAATCCCCCAGTCAGCCGCGCACAAGCTGGATATAGGCGCGATACAGCGTCATCATGTGGTCCCAGCGCGGGCCGGGCTTGCCGTCGCCGACCGGGTGGCGGTTCAGTATCGTCACCGGCAGGATCTCCTTCGTCGAGCTGGTTATCCAGATTTCGTCGGCGTTTGCCAGCTCGGTGGCGTGGATGTCGGCCTCGCACCACGGGATGCCGGCATCGTCGGCCAGTTCCAGGATCAGGTCACGGGTGATGCCGGGCAACAGCAGCGGGCTTTTCGGCGGGGTGATGATCAGGCCGCTATTGACGATGAACAGGTTGCTCGCCGCGCCTTCCAATGCCTTGCCATCGCGCACCAGGATGGCCTCCGCAGCGCCTTCGTCGCTGGCCTGAGAGCGCGCCAGTACGTTTGCCAGCAGCGTGGTGGCCTTGATGTTGCACAGTTGCCAGCGGATGTCGTCGAGCGTGATCACGCTGATGCCCTCGGCATAGACCTCTGGCCCGGGCCGGTTCATTGGGTTTGCCATCGCGAACACCGTCGGCTGGATAGTTTTCGGGATGCCGTGATCGCGCTTGTCGCCGACGCCCCGGGTCACCTGCAGGTACAGCGACTGATCCTCGTCCGGGCAGCATTCGCTGAGTCTTTCGAGTAACGTCCGCCATTTCTGACGCGACAAGGGGTTTTGCATACGGATGCCGCGAAGGCTGTCGTCCAGCCGGGTGAGATGCTCTTCCAGGCGAAACAGGTGGCCACCATAGGCCGGGATGACTTCGTATACCGCGTCGCCGAACAGAAAGCCGCGATCGAAGACCGAAACCCGCGCCTCTGACAGCGGGATGAATTCGCCGTTCAGGTAGATGATCTGCTCAGTCATGCCGCCACCACATGATGGCGCTGTCGATCAGGTTGTGCCACAGGCTGCCTTCTTCGACAGCTTGTAGCGCGATGACAGGCGCTTCTTTCAGTAGCTTGCCATCCAGTGTAATGCTGACCACGCCGATGCGCGTGCCCTTGGCGATCGGCGCGATCAGCGTTCTGTTCAGATTGAGGTCCGCCTTCAGGTCGCCGAAGCGACCTCTCGGCACGCTGATATACAGCGCTTTTTCCAGGCCGACCGGCAGGGTTTCCTGTTCGCCTTTCCAGATACGCAACGGTGTGATCGTCTGTCCGGCGTCATAAAGAGAATGGGTTTCATGGAAACGAAAACCGAAGTTCAAGAGCTTTTGGCTTTCATCGGCGCGCGCCGTTGTGCTTTTGGTACCCATCACGACGGAGAGCAGGCGCATCTCGTCGCGTTTCGCCGATGACACCAAGCAGTAGCCGGCTGCGTCGGTGTGGCCGGTCTTCACGCCATCGACCGTCTTGTCGCGTGTCAACAGCAGGTTGCGGTTCTGCTGCTTGATGCCGTTGTAGGTGAATTCCTTCTGTGAGTACCAGCGATAGTATTCCGGAAACTCGTGGATCAGCGCGGCGGTGACCTTGGCGATGTCTCGCGCGGTGACATAATGATCCTTGTCTGGCAGGCCGGTGGCGTTGACGAAGTGCGAACCGAGCATGCCGAGTCGCTGGGCGTGTTCGTTCATCAACTGGGCGAAGGCTTCTTCGCTACCAGCGATGTGTTCGGCCAGCGCCACCGAGGCATCATTGCCGGATTGGATGATCATGCCCTTGATCAGGTCTTCCAGCTTGACCTTCTTGTTGACTTCGATGAACATCCGCGAACCTGGCGTCTTCCAGGCCTTTTTGCTGACCAGCACCTCGTCGTCCAGATGGATATGTCCCGCTGTCAGCTCACGGAAGACGACATAGGCGGTCATGATCTTGGTCAGGCTGGCCGGGTCCAGGCGTTCGTCGGCGTTGTGGCTGGCCATCTCGAAATCGCTGTTGATGTCCAGCAGCAGCCAGCCGCGCGCGTTGATGTTCGGTGGCTGCGGGGTGGCCGCGAGCATCGTCGTGGGGAGTATCAGCAGGCAGAGTAGGGTGAATCTTGTCAGTACGGCAGACACGTCGGGTTCCTGTGGCTTGGGACGAGCGCGATATTCTACTCCGATATGCCCGTCTCGGGCGAAGGGGAATCAACGCGTGGAATGACTGTGGAACAGGGTAGAGTAGTTCGCGACGGGTTCGCTGTTCGCTGGCATGGGTTGCTTTTTCTTCAGAAGATTCATGCCTCCGCGCAGTACCCGGGTTTGGTAGCCGAGCTGGTTCAGGATATAGGCGCCAACGGCGCTGCGTGTTCCGGTGTCGCAGAACACCAGATACTCGCGGTCGCGACGTAGTAGCGCACCCTTCACGCGCAATAGATAATAGG
>Ga0256841_1003038_pt1 | contig 12838 bp, 14 predicted proteins | sample 356308metaG_FD_185971 | JGI IMG/M metagenome (GOLD analysis project Ga0256841, IMG submission 185971) | Hydrothermal vent microbial communities from Mid Atlantic Ridge, Atlantic Ocean - 356-308 | ecosystem: Environmental > Aquatic > Marine > Hydrothermal vents | place: Atlantic Ocean: Mid...
AGATCTTTGAGTATAAAAATGGCACAGATAGGCGGCTTCTTTTTTGGTAAATTTTTCTTGCACAAAAAATGCACAAACCGAAGAAGTCATCCGGTCGGTAACCCGTTTTACGCAAAGGTGATGTTCCCGAGACCGGAAATTCAATTCGTATTGCATGGATTCATATTGTTCTTTAATTTGCTATTTATTTTAAGACGATTGGTTTCCTAAAAAGAAGAAAGAGGCAAGATGAGAACGATTGATTTACGCAGCGACACCCTTACACTCCCCTCACAGGAGATGCGTAATGCCATGGCCATGGCCGAAGTAGGTGATGATGTATTTGGAGAAGACCCGACGGTTAACCGGCTTCAGGAAAAAATAAAGGAATTAACCGGTAAAGAAGCCGCTCTTTTCGTGAGCAGTGGTACACAGGCAAACCAGATTTCCATTAATGCCCATACCCAACCCGGAGATGAGGTGATTTGTGAGGCCCGGGCTCATATTTTTAATTATGAGGCCGGTTCGCCGGCAGCCCTTTCCGGAGTTCAGTTACACCCTATTTACGGTAAATATGGTATACTGGATGCGGATGAGGTGGAACAGGCCATCCGTCCTTCCGATCACCACTTCCCGCAAACCCGTCTTATTGAGATCGAGAATACGCATAATCGCTGGGGCGGCACGATTTATCCTATGGCGGAAATAAAGAAATTACGACGGGTAGCGAAAAAATATAAAATTCCCTTCCACATGGACGGCGCCCGTTTATGGAACGCGGCCGTTGCCAGTGGAATTTCTATCCGGGAATATGCCCGGCAGGTCGATTCCGTTTCCCTGTGTTTTTCAAAAGGGCTGGGTGCGCCGGTCGGTTCTGCAGTAGCAGGGAGTAAAAAATTTATCGAACGTGCCCATTATTATCGCAAAATGTACGGAGGCGGTATGCGTCAGGCCGGGATTTTGGCAGCCGCCGCCTTATACGCCATCGAGCATAACTTTGAACGATTAAGCGAAGATCATCGCCGGGCCCGGGTTCTGGCTGAAGCGATCAACGGAATTCCGGGATTCGTCATCGATTTGCACACCGTAGAAACCAATATCGTTATTATCGACACCAGCCTCAATCGCAGAAGCGCAGCAGAAATCGTGGAAGAGCTGAAAGAAAACGGCGTTAAGATGATCGCCTTCTCGCCGACCCGTATCCGCGCCGTAACTCATTTACATATCACAGATGAAGATATTGCCAAGACGATCGATGTCATGAAACAATTATCCAACTGAGGATGGGTTTTTAAGCGTAGTTTTTCCGCAGCACATACGGAATGGGGTCTTCGATACCGGCCTGCTGAAACGCACGCAGACGTAAGGCGCAACTATCACAGACACCGCAAGCTTTATCTTCATTTTGGTAACAGGACCAGGTTTTTTCCAGGGGAGCGCCGAGAGTAACGCCTCTTTTAACGATTTCCCATTTTTTCATGGCAATGACCGGAGTAATGATTTTGATTCGGGTATCCGGTCTGGTCCCCAATTCGATTGCCCGGTTAAAAGCCTTAAAAAAATCAATCCGGCAGTCCGGATAGCCGGAGGAATCTTCCTCCACCGCACCGATAAAGATTTTAGTGGCGCCGATAACCTCTGCCCAGCTGGTGGCAATGGATAAGATATTGGCATTGCGAAAAGGCACATAACTGGTGGGAATATCGCTGGCAGTCAGGTCTGCTGCCCTGACTGCCATACTTTGATCGGTTAAACTGGAACCGCCGATCTGCCGCAGGAACTGCCCATTGACCACCAACCTTTCCGTAACCTTATAAAAATCGGCGATTTCAGTAAAAGCTTGCTGCTCTCGTTTTTCCGTACGCTGCCCGTAATTCAGATGTAAAAATGCGAGCCGGTATTTTTGATCTGCAATGGCTGCAGTTACACAACTATCCAGACCACCGGAAACAAGCACCACTGCTTTTTCTGTTTTCAACGAAAACCTCCCCGTCTTTGCGGATCGTGCACAGCCACCACATCCGAATGCAGACCGCCGCGGGTAGTAAATTTTCCGATCACCTCCATGTATCGGGGTTGCAGTGCCGCCACCAGATCATCTAAAATTTCGTTAATCACCGCCTCATAAAAAATCCCTTTCTGACGAAATTCCAGAAAATAATATTTCAGGGATTTTAATTCCACACATAATTTATCGGGAATATAGCGTATGGTAATCGTACCGAAATCGGGCAGACCTGTTTTGGGACACACCGAAGTAAATTCTTCATTCACATGGGTAATGAAATAATCCCGATCCGGGAACTGGTTTTCAAAAACTTCTAAACTGGCCATGATGATTCCCCGCTAAAATAAAATCTTAAATTAAACGCCTCTTCTTTCAGGACCCCAGATCAATTTATGCATCTGTAATTGCATTCGTACCGGCAAGCGATCTTCCAATATCCATGCCGCCAGGGTAGCGGAATCCATTTGATTGAAAACAGGTGCCATGAGCACCGCGCAAATTTCCGGAAGGCCATAACGCTCTATTTTTTCTTTGGCCCACAAATAATCTCCCCGGTTGCCGACTACAAATTTGATCTCATCAGCGCTGTTAAGTTGCTTAATATTCGACCAAAGCATTTTTTCCGATTCACCGCTGGAAGGACATTTCAGATCCATGATGCGTCGCACGCGTGAATCCACATCTGAAATATCCATCTGGCCCCCGGTTTCCAGCAACACTTCGAAACCAAGTTCACAAAGATATTCCATAAGGAAATGCACATTGCTCTGTAGAAGCGGTTCGCCGCCGGTTATCTCCACCAGTTTACAACCATACCCCTGGATCCGTTCCGTAATCGTCTGCAGAGTAAATTTTTCGCCTTCATAAAAGGCATAAGCCGTATCGCAGTATGTACAACGCAGATTACATCCGGTCAAACGGATGAACACACAGGGCCGTCCGGCATGGGTCGATTCGCCCTGAATGCTATAAAATATCTCATTTATGGTTAGAGTCCGCTGCAAATCAGTTTTATGCATCGTCTGCATTGTATTCCAGTAAATAGTTGTCTGTTTCCCATAAGCGAATCGTATCCATGGTAACATGTGCCGGTAAAAGTTTACCGATTTCATGAAAGAAATATTTGGATAGATGTTCAGCCGTAGGATTGATCCGATCAAAAGGAGAGACTTTATTAATAATTTGATGGTCAAATCGGCCGGCTACCTGCCAGGCTAAATCCTTCAAATCTTTGAAGTCAATAACCATCCCGCTATTATCCAATTGGTCGGAAACAACGGTTACCTGAATTTTCCAATTATGACCGTGCATGCGTGCGCAAGGACCTTCATAATCATTTAAAAAATGAGCCGCTGAAAAGGATGTTTCTACCGACAATTTATACATAATGAACCTTTTTCGTTTCTTTATTAAAGCGCAGGAATTTAAGTAATTTTACGTGCCAGGTCAAAACAAGTGACTTTCCGACCCTGCCATTTGAAGGCAATGATACCCTGCGAAAGGGTTCCACGAACCATGGTGTATAAAACTAAATCAGATGTTATCCTACTGTTTTTTTAGGGCCGGATGTATTCCAGAAGTTTTTTTCAACAATTCTTCGATACGTGCTTCTACCTCACGGAAATCGGCACAAATAAAGTCGGCTTGTTTCAAATTCCGGGCGGCAAGGGTGGTGGTAACCGCAATGACGGTCATCCCTGCCCGCTTGGCTCCCTGAATACCTAAGGGCGCGTTTTCCACCACGATACATTGACCGGGATCAAGCTTTAACAGTTGCGCACCTTTGAGGAAGGGATCGGGATGAGGTTTACCATTGATTACATCATCCACGGTTACAATGCAATCAAATTCATCATCAAAATACTCCCTGATTATTTGAACCACCCGACTGCGTGTCCCACCGGTTACGATTCCCATGGGAATGTGCTTTTCGTGAAGCCGATGCAACATCTCATGAAAATGATCATAAAATTCTATGGTCATAAATTGATTGTAATAATTGACCTTGCGATTATGAATCCAGCGCGTATCTTCATCCGTAAGATTATATCGCTCACCCAGAATACGAGCGATCGTCTCAACGCCCTGTCCTTCCATAACAAAAAATTCCTGCGGAGTAATCTGCACGCCCTTTTCCGCAAAAGCTTTCTGCCAGGCCTCAAAATGCTGTTCCATACTCTTTACGACCACACCATCGAAATCGAATAAAATCCCTTTATTGCTCAAGTGTTTCCTTCCTCTTCGTTCAGATAATTGCCTTGCGTTTTCTCCTGTATCTGGCAAACAACGGGCCATCCACTTTTCTCATATTATCTTCCTGATCGGCGATCAGACCCGCTTCATTTTTAGCAAAAAGTCGTGTATACTCCGCAATAAAAAGAGAACGAACAAAGTGGCGGTAGCGTTCATAGGAATAGTATTTTACCTGCATAATCCGTTCGTTGCGCTCTTTTTCCTGCATCATACGATAGAATACTTCATCTTCCTCAATGATTAGATAATTCCGGTACCAGGATTCGAAAGGCAGAAGCCAGGCGGCCTCCTTACGGTGAGATGTCCGGGAAAAGAGACGTCCCAAAAGCAATTTAAACTGGGACAGATACAGATCGTCTTCATTCAGCTCGTCCGCTGCCAGGAAAAGGTTCTGGGTTAAAATAGCGGTGGCCGGTTGTTGTTCTTTAATGGCTATATAGGAGTAACCGAGAAAAATCCTGGGAATTAAGGCCTCATTCTGATCCTGAATGACCTGCTTAAGGGCTTCAATAGCCATGTCATAGTGGCCGATCAAATATTCAAAAACACCGGACTCAAGCGAAATTTCCGCATGAGCTGTATAGTGAAATTGCTCCTGATAAATTTTAACCATCAATTTTTTGAACAGATTATAAGTATAATAACTGATTTGCCGCTTGGTATAGCGATCCCTAAGATCGAGAAAAACCTGAAACAATTGCTGAAGGCTTTGCACAGAAGTAAAATGTCCCTGGTTCCACAGTGATTTTAGCTCTTTGGTTATTTTTTCATACTCGGTGCGGGCTGTGATCCGGTAGTAATTTTCCCACAGTTCCAGGGCTTTTTCAAATTCAAAATTCAGAAAATGGTTTTCCGCTTCTTCCAGTAAATGATCAAAACTGTCCCAGAGTGTACCAGACATGGCTTTTCCTTTTTCATTTCTGCAAAAATAAGAGTCCGGAAGGTAGGATTCAACAAAATTTAGAGGAAAGTCGGGTTACTCTGCCATCTTCTCGGAAAAAATCAGCACCTGATTTCGCCCGTTTTCCTTGGCTTGATAGAGGGCTTTATCGGCATTGGTGATCATTTCTTCCGCATCCTTACTTTCTTTGGATGAGCAAACCCCGGCACTAAAACTGATGTGGATATGGTGGCCTTCGAATTCAAAATCGGTTTGATTGACAATTTCCAGCAATCGTTCCATATAATGGTGCATTTCATCCGGTTTAGTCGAAGTCGAAAGAATAGCAAATTCTTCCCCGCCGTAACGGAATGCATAATCGATGCCTACACGCTGGTTATGGATGAGAATATCGGCCAGACCTTTGAGTACATGATCACCCGCCACATGCCCGTAAGTATCATTCACTTTCTTGAAATGATCGATATCGAGTAAGGCCATGGAAAAGAACAATCCCTTTTGGCTGGTTCGAAACCAAATACGTTTCATAATACTGTTGAAAGACCTGCGATTCATTAATTTGGTAAGGGCATCGGTATTGGCTTCCACTCTGAACTTGCGATTCTCATGTAAGAGGTCTTCCGTTACATTGGTCAGCGCCTCGAATTTATCAAACGGCCGGGTTAGATCCTGAAATCTACGCCAGGCCTTGGTCAGATAGGTTCGTAAGCGATCCTCATCCGGCGGGAGCTGGAGCAGATAGTTTACATGGGCTTTGTTAATCGCCCGTTCGTAAATAGCCAGATTTTTGGAAGCGCACAGCATCATGCGTTGAATCCAGTTGTTGCTGTGCATAACGGATCGCAAAAAATCAATACTGTCCGCATCGCCTTCCGTAACAATAGCAAGCGCTACAGGGATATCATCCAGCAGACTGCGATCACGTATCTCTACCAGAAAAGAGACCTCGATGATCTCGATCTGCCAGGTTGTGAGTATATGTTTAAGATGGTGCTGATATTCGTTTTCAGACCGATACAATAAAACCTGTTTGGGTTCCTGGATGTAGTGCATACCCTATCCGATCCTGGCTATCTTTTAATGTTTAGCTGATTATCGGCTGTTTTTGAAAAACTTTTGGTTTTATTCGATCAAACAGGGAAATATGTGGTTTTCTATTTCTTTTGCTCATATTCCAGAGCGGCGGCCACAAATTCCCGGAAGAGGGGATGCGCTTTGGCCACCCTTGACTTTAATTCAGGATGAAACTGACAGGCGACAAACCAGGGATGATCGGCCAGTTCGATCATCTCAACCAACTTCCCGTCCGGTGACAGACCGCTGATAATCATCCCCGCCCTTTCCAACGCCTGGCGATATTCATTATTGAATTCATAACGATGGCGGTGCCGTTCATTCACTTTCAGGGCCCCGTAAGCCTGATGGGCTTTGGTTCCCGGACGAATTTTGCAGGGATAGGCCCCCAGACGCATGGTACCGCCCAAATCATGGATTGCTTTCTGGGTCTCCATGAGATGGATTACCGGATCGGGAGTCTCAGGATCAAATTCCGTACTGTTGGCCCGTTTTTTACCCAGAACATGCCGGGCGAATTCGATCACCGCTGTCTGCAGGCCAAGGCAGATTCCGAAATAGGGTAATTTTTTTTCACGCGCATAGCGAATCGCCCGCAACTTTCCTTCGATTCCGCGCTCACCGAATCCACCGGGGACCAGAATTCCGGCCACATCTCCCAGCTTCTCTTCCAGATTCCCGTCAAGAAGCGTTTCCGTATTGATCCATTTGAGATCGACCTTGACATGGTTTTCCATACCGGCATGGACAAAAGCAGCCATAATACTTTTATAGGCATCCTGCAGTTCCACATACTTTCCGCAAATGGCAATGGGAATATGTTTGTTTACACTTGCATACCGCTCTACCTTCTGCCGCCAATTGCGGATATTGAGTCTATGCTTATCAAGATGTAATTTTTTAAGAACTAATTGATCGAAACCGACTTTTGCATATTGTAGAGGTACTTCGTAGATGGTCTGTACATCTAAGGCATCGATAACCGCTTCGGAGGACACGTTACAGAATAATCCTATTTTTTGTTTAACTCCTGCGGGTAACAGACGATCGGTTCGGCATAAAAGGGCATCGGGTTGTAAACCGATTTCCCGGAGGCGCATGACCGAATGCTGGGTAGGTTTTGTCTTCAATTCATTGGCTCCGGCAATGAAAGGAACCAGAGTCAGATGGACGACCAGCGTATCTTCCAGAGCATGGTTCAGACGAAACTGACGAATGGCTTCCAAAAAAGGTAAGCTTTCGATATCGCCGACGGTTCCGCCGATCTCCACGATAACTATATCCGCGCCTGTTTTATCCCCGACACCGGTGATTTTTTCATTGATGGCATCGGTTATATGGGGAATAACCTGCACCGTTGCCCCCAGATAATCGCCCCTCCGTTCCTTCTGAATGACCTCATAATAGATCTGGCCGGAAGTAGCATTGTTGTAACTGGCCATTTCCGTATTTAAAAAACGCTCATAGTGGCCTAAATCCAAATCCGTTTCCGATCCGTCATCCGTAACGTAGACTTCTCCGTGCTGATAAGGGCTCATCGTACCCGGATCCACATTGATATAGGGGTCTAATTTTAAAACCGTAACATGGTAGCCGCGGGATTTAAGCAGAAGCCCCAAAGAGGAGCAGGCAATTCCTTTTCCTAATGAAGAGACAACCCCACCTGTAAAAAAGATGTACTTTGTGTTTTTCATTGTCCTTATTTCACATTTAATGCATGTTCGCTAATTAATTGATTAATTTTATTTAGATCTTCCTGTGTATCAACACTCCATGATTCATAATCCGTTTCAACCGTATAAATTCTGTATCCGTTTTCCAAAAAACGCAACTGTTCCAGACGCTCCGCTGCTTCCAGTTCACTCAAGGGTAATTTTGTAATTTCCTGAAGCACTGCACTTCGATAGGCATAGACACCGATATGTTTAAAAAAACAATGCTTTTCCAACCAGATATCTTTATTGGGTACATCACGCAGATAGGGAATTACCGATCGTGAAAAATAAAGGGCGAAATGCTGATTATCCCGTACGACACGTACCAGATTGGCGTCGGTCAATTGAGCCTGATTTTTAATTTTTTTAATCGGAGTCGCAATCCGGATTCGTTTGTCCCGAAACACGGAAACGATCTTATCCAGTAAGCCGGCTTGAATCAGGGGTTCATCTCCCTGGACATTGACGATAACATCGGCAGCAAACTGCCGGGCGGCAAAGGCGACACGGTCACTACCGGACGGAAGATCGCCGGGAGTCATCACAACCTGTCCCCCAAAACCAAGAACCGCTTGTTCGATACGTTCGTCGTCCGTTGCTACAATGACCTGTTCGATTGTTTTGGCCCGGCTGCTTCGCTCATAGACCCATTGGATCATGGGTTTATCACCGATCTTCATGAGTGGTTTGCCGGGGAATCGGGTAGAGCCGTAGCGGGCGGGAATGATGCAGATCGCTTTCATCTGTGGACTACTTTCGGTACTGAGAAAAAGGGACCGTTAGTGCGCGGTGCATTCTTCAGTGTCTGCTTCGCTTCAAGCCCGGGTTGAAGAAGGCCATCGCGCATCACATCGGTCAATTGCAAAGGATGAGCCAGCGGTGCTACACCGCCGGTATCCAGTTCATCCGGTTTTTTTACATAGGATACAATTTCACTTAATTGCCTCTGAAAATCTTTCGTTTCCGGGGCAGAGAGTCGCAAACGTGCCAAACGGTCCATATATTTTACTTCTTTGATGGAAACAGGCATAGGTTTTAATTCACATTACGTAAACTTTAATTTTAAGATTTTAAATGAATTAATTCAAGAAAAAATGTCCTCGGTCGCGCTTTATCGATTACCGTACGACATCCGGGGTTTATGCAACTGTCCCTGACGGGATGGTTTATCCTTTTAGCTCTATCATTGGGTGTGGGCCGGTTTTCGTCAGGGAAAATAAGTATCCGACAGGATAACACATATTTTTTTTATACCGGACAATAAACCCATCGTTATGGAAGAACCCCGTTTTTTGGCCCAAGAATCATCTTATCAGGCTCGGATAGTAACTCACACCTTCCCGCGATATCCTCGCTAATCTGTTATTTTAACTTCCCTTCTTGGCAAGGAGGGGTACGTTCTTTCGCCCATCTTTTACGTAGTTTTGTAAATCCTGCTATCTTGTCTATAAAGAGGAATAACCCGCGCGGGTCGACTTAGGAGCAAAAAAAATCCGCTGCGCATAAAACGTATCCGGAGGGCATTTAATCTAAAAGGGTCACCAGGGCCTTCTTGATTTCCTCTTCCTCGGATGAGCTTACGGTGCGCAAGTCCAAATAAACATGATTTTCGGAAATATAGGAAATAATCGAAGGTTCCCACAAACGTAATTCCCGGGATAAGCGATTTGCCTTTTTTCCTGAATAGTTAATTTTCAATACGTAACCCGGCAAGGTTAATAAAGGGAAAGCACCGCTGCCGACTTTTCCATCACCGGGAACAACTTTTAGATGTTGCCTTTGGCTCTCCGGTAATTCTTGTCGCAGTTGGGTACAGCGCTTTTTCAATACGGAGGGGTCGGCTTTTAGGGCCTGGTGGGCAAAAATCATCGGCTGTTTATAGAGGTAACGCAATAAAGTTTCCTGCAAAGCTTTCAAAATAAATTTATCCAGACGCAAAGCACGTAATAAATGATTTTTGGCACATTTTTGCACCCATTTCTTTTTGCCGATGATCACTCCGGCCTGAGGGCCGCCGAGCAGCTTATCCCCGGAGAAAGAGATTAGATCCACCTCCTGCTCTACAATTTCCGTAATTTCCGGTTCATGTTTGTTTTGTAGGGTGGAGGAATCGGAGAATGATCCGCTTCCCAAATCATATATTACAGGAAGACCATGTTCATGGGCCAGGCTTACTATATCTCGCAGAGCCGGTTTAACCGTAAAGCCCTGCACTTCATAATTGCTGGTATGGCAGATAAGGATAGCACCTGTTTTTGCGGAAATAGCCTGTCGGTAGTCACGTAAATGGGTCTTATTGGTCGTACCTATCTCTTTTAACTTGCTCCCGCTTACTTTCATCACTTCCGGTAAACGGAACGAACCGCCGATTTCGATCATTTCTCCCCGTGACAGGATGACTTCTTTCCGATTCCCAAGGGTATTAAGCATCAACAGCACGGCTGCCGCATTATTATTGACCGCAAATCCGTCTTCCGCTCCCGTAAGCAGACGAAGTAATGGGGCCAAATGATCATTTCTTTGCCCGCGTTTTCCGCTTTCCAGATCAAATTCAAGATTCACATAACCTCTTACGCGCTTCAGTTGCCGTCCCATTCGCTCATCCAGAGGCGCTCTGCCCAGGCCGGTATGCAAAACGACCCCGGTAGCATTGATAACCGGTTGAATACTTCCCTTGCAGAGTTTTCGGAAGGATATTTCCAGGTCTTCGGTAAGTTTTTGTTCAATTGTAATGCGCTCCGAATTTTGCAGGTCATAATAGGCAGGATTCTTTCGAACTTCTTCCAGATAGTCGCGAATAAAACGTGTTAGATAAAAGGGGTTAATATCAGGGAATTTTAGCTCCAACACACGGGATAGCCGATCCACGGAAGGCAGTTTATGCAGTTGGTTTTGCAGAGAATCCATGTTGATTTCAGCTTTTAATTTTTTCTTTGAGATGGATACGAACCTGCTGAATCCTTTTCTTGGTAGCTTTTTCTATAACAAATTCATAACCGTTATAGTCAACCTTATCTTTAACCCGGGGGACGGATCCGAATTGGCCGAGTAAAAATCCGGCTAATGTATCTACCCCTTCTTCGGTGGGCAAATCCAGACTCAGTTCTTCATTAATCTCATCAAGCTGCATACTTCCGTCCACCAAAAAGGTACTTCCATTGATTTTCTTAAAGAGAGGAACTTCTTTATCGTATTCATCCTGTATTTCACCAACGATCTCTTCAATGACATCTTCCAGGGTAACCAAACCGGAGGTGCCTCCGTATTCATCGACCACGATTGCCATATGGATCCGTTCTTTCTGGAACTCCCGCAATAGATCATTGATCTTTTTTTGTTCGGGTACGTAGTAGGCCGGATGAACCAAATGAGCCACGTTGAAATTAGTCTGATTCCGTTTACGGATGAAAGGCAGAAGATCTTTCAGGTATAAAATGCCGATTATATTATCGGCCGAATCGTCAAAAACGGGTATGCGACTATGCAAATTCCCTTTAACCACGTTCAGAACCTGGCTGAGAGTAGCGTTTTTTTCTATGGCAACCATATCGGTACGAGGCACCATGATCTCCCGGGCAATGGTTTCCCCCATTTCAAAGATGGAATGAATCATCTCTTTCTCGTCTTTTTGCAACGCTCCTTTTTCTTCTCCCACATCGACTAAAGTACGCAGTTCCGCCTCGGAAAGGCTGAATTTATCCTTATCAATGCCTAATGAGGAGGAAAGAGTTTCTGAAAACAAATCGAATATGATGCTTATGGGATACAAGACATAATAAAAAAATGTGACCGGGTAAGCAAAGCGAATCGCAATTCTACGGGCATTCTTAATAGCGGTAACTTTTGGAATTATTTCACTGAAGATTAACACAACCGTTGTAACAAGCACTACATTGAGCAGAAGAACAACAACTTCATTAAAACCGGCACTCCGGCTCCAGCGGGTCATGAGCAGAGCGGATAAGGAGGCAATGGATACATTAACAATCGTATTGCCGACAATAACGGAAATAAGCAATTTGCGGGGATGCTGTAATAAAATAGCGACTTGTCTGGCCGCAGCCTTTTTACTGTGCTGTAGCTGATGAATCGTCGATTTATTCAAAGATAAAAAGGCAGTCTCTGAACCTGAAAAAAAAGCGGATAGTAATAATAATACTATAAAGACCAGACTATAGAATAAAAATGAGGGGTCCAAAATAAAAAACATCCTCCTGTGTTCGTTTGACTTGTCAAATTTGGCAGGAACAGCATCTACCCTGCTTCATAATGGCAATATAAAACAAATCATCTTAATTTTCATATTTTTTTAATTATGCAAATTACCATATTGTTCCACCAGAGCATTTTCTATGGATTTCATTTCCTTACGATCACTATCGGTTTGATCATCATATCCTTTAAGGTGCAACAAACCATGAATCGTTAAACGAATGATTTCTTGCTCAACAGTAACCCCGTATTGTTCAGCCTGATCGGCGGCACGATCCAGACTGATGTATATTTCACCTTCGACCGCATCTTCACCCAGATCAAAAGTCATCACATCGGTACGGCTGGAATCATTTAAATACCTGGCATGCATTTCCCGAAGCGTGGAGTCATCCACAAAAACCACAGTAATACTTTTGGCATTGAGTGCCAGCCTCTTACTGACCGTTTCGATTATCTTGCCGAGCGTCTGCTCATTTAGTTTTGGCTTTGCTTTTAAGCGATGAATCTGTATTTCCATCATTTCCCGATTTTTCTGCTCTTGCCTTTTCTTTCTGAACCGCTTTTTTCTTGTTTTCCGCATCGGGATATTCGATGCGGTGCTGGAAAACTCCATAAAGCACGGGCAGAAAAGCATCCACAATATTTTTTAAATCCCGAATAGTCAGTTCACATTCATCCAGTTCCCCGTCCCGG
>Ga0256841_1003039_pt1 | contig 12834 bp, 8 predicted proteins | sample 356308metaG_FD_185971 | JGI IMG/M metagenome (GOLD analysis project Ga0256841, IMG submission 185971) | Hydrothermal vent microbial communities from Mid Atlantic Ridge, Atlantic Ocean - 356-308 | ecosystem: Environmental > Aquatic > Marine > Hydrothermal vents | place: Atlantic Ocean: Mid...
GCTCCTCTGGGCCTCGTCCGGGGGAACGCCGTGGAGGAAGACGGCCAGGGTGACGTAGACGATGAGGCCCAGCATGAATCCGCTGGGCAGGGCCACGCCGAAGAAGCGCCAGCTGCCGTCGTAGAGGTAGAAGAGCAGGGCCAGGAGCAGGCCGCCCCCCAGCCAGAAGCCGGTGAAGAGGACGAGATCTCGTCGACTGCGGATCAACCCCAGCCAGCGCAGGGCCCAGTAGAAGAGGGTGAAGAAGAGCAGGACGTAGGCCAGGAAGCCCAGGAAACCGGTGATGGCCAGGCTGTCCCAGGTCTCGTTGTGGGAGCGATCCGGGCTGGCGTTCCGGGCCTCGATCTGGGCCAGCTCCGGCGGGTAGAAGCGGTTGAAGGCCACCCACATGGTCTCCGGCCCGTAGCCCACCAGGGGACGCAGGGGGTTGATCTTGTCCGGCTCCCCGCTGGGATAGACCAGGGGCTCGTGGGGCGCCACCATCTTCGACACCCCCTCCCAGATGAGGGTGCGCACCCGGCCTGTCCCCCCTTCGTTCTCCAGGAGCCGGGTCATGCGGCCCAGGTAGGGCGCGTCCCGGAGGGGTTCGCCCAGGCTGGTGGTGTTGATCAGCACCAGGACCACAGCCCCCAGCACCCCCAGCCCCACCCAGACCCCGGTCCAGAAGCGGTAGTGGCGAGGGCGCAGGCCGGTCACCAGCAGGAGGACGAAGACGTAGAGCCCGGCGGCCAGGCCCAGCCAGGGTCCACGGCTCTGGGACCAGACGATGGCCAGGAGCTGTACGATGAGCACGAAGAGGTAGGAGCCACCCACCAGGGCGCTGGCCATGTCATGGGGCGCGCCCCCGTTCTCATCCACCTGGGCGGTGAGCAGGTAGGCGAAGCTGCTGTAGATCCGCTCCAGGGTGAGGAAGAAGGCCATGATCAGATAGGCGGCCAGGAAGATGGGGTTGCCGGCGTTGGCCGAAACCCGGGTGACCACGTCCCCGCCCCAGGGCAGGGGATCGATGTCGTAGTGTTGGATCACCCCGTAGATGGCGATGGGCAGGCTGGTCAAGATCACCGTGTGTTGCAGGCGGCGCAGCTGATCTGGCCGCCGTAGATGGGCCGCAGTGAGGGTGGCCACAACGATGTAGCTGAGGAAGGTGTAGGTGCCCTGGAGCCGCTGGTAGCTGCCCCACCAGCTCACGCTGGGGGCCACGCTCAGGGCGGTGCTCACCAGGTAGGCTGCCACCAGGAGAAGCACCGGCAGGGCGAAGGGCATCCTCAGCAGCCGCTGGGGCCAGGGGACGGGCGCTTCGTCCTGGTCCGCAGGCCCGGCCCCCCCGGGCCCAGGAGCGCCAGGGGGCAGCCAGGCTCGGCCCCCGTCCGCCAGCTTGACCAGGTAGGCCAGGAGCATGACCAGGGCGATGGTGCGCAGCAGGCTGATCTTGTCCGGCTCGAAGACACGGCTGGAGTAGACGTTGAAGAAGAGGGGAGTGACGATCAGGGCCGCCAGCCATCCGGCCTCGATGATGCTTTCGCACCAGGTCTGGAGCTTGGTTGTGCGCATGGAGGAACCTAACAGGATGAGTTCGACAAGACGGAAGAACGGTTTCGCGAATCGCAAAGCATTATAGCATATTCTGGCCGGATCCCCGGGCTGGGCTTTCCCCGAGAATTTCCCGGTACACCCGCTCCGTCTGGTCCAGCATCTGCTCCAGGCTGAAAGCCTCCTGGATGCGCTGCCGGGCGGCCTGGCCGAGGGCCGCCCGCTGCTCGGGATGGCGGGCCAGCCTCCTCAGAGCCTGGGCCAGGGCCGCCGGGTCCCTGGGCGGAACCACCAGGCCGGTGACGTTGTTCTGGTTGACATAAGATGTGCCGGTGCCCAGCTCTGTGGAGATGACCGGCAGGCCGCTGGCCATGGCCTCCAGCAGGACGATGCCCAGGGACTCGCTGCGGTGGATCGAGGGCAGCACGAAGAGGTCCCCGGCCTGGTAGAAGGCGGGCAGGTCCGCGTCCGCCACATGGCCGGCGAAGTGCACCCGCTCTGCCAGGCCCAGCTGGCGGACCAGGGCCCGAGCCGCCCCCTCCATGGGGCCTGTGCCCACGATGACGCCCTGCACCTCCGGGGTCAAGGCCAGAGCCTGGATCAGCACGTCCACCCCCTTGTAGTAGCGCAGCCGCCCCACGAAGAGAGCCAGGGGGGCGGGTCCAAAGCGGCGGCGCAGCTCCTGAGCCCGGCGCAGGCTGGCCTCCGTGGGCTGGAAGCGAGTTGGGTCGATGCCGAAGTGGACCACCCGGATCTTGTCCTGGCGAGGGCGCAGGAAGGGGGAGCCCTGGGGGTAGCGGGGGTTGGAGACCAGGATGGCGTGGGCCCGGTCCAGGATGCGGTGCAGGAAAGGGGCGTAGAAGCGGAGCAGGGTGGCCTGCTTCACGATGTCGCTGTGGTAGGTGATGACCGTGTGCCGCCCGGCCCGGACCAGGAGCTGGGCCAGCTCCCCGGGCGGGTAGGGGGCGTGGAGGTGGACGATGTCCGCGTCCTGGCCCAGGCGGGCCAGCTCCTGGAAGAGGCCCAGGCTCACCGGGGCGGAGGAGACGTTGAACTGGCGGCCTGTCTTGGTGACGGGCACCCCCTGGATGCGCTGGCGCAGGGTGCGCCGTGCCGTGTTGGTCACCAGCACGTGGACCCGATGCCCCCGGGCCTGCATGCCCTCGGCCTGCCACTTGATGTGGTTCTCGATGCCGCCCAGGACCGGGAAGTAGTCTTTGTAGACGTGGAGGATGTGCATGGGCGGGAACCAGACGTTGGGAGACGTGGGAGACGGGTGTTGGTGGAATGGGGCGTGGGGAGCGAAATGATGGCGTCGTTTCGGCGGACGGGTTGGCGACTGCTATCCCTCAGCCTCCAGCGCCCCGCTCTTCCAGTATTTCAGCAGGACCTGGAAGAGCAGGGCCGGGGAGATGGGCTCCCTGTCCGGGCGGCGGCCGGTGTTGTAGGTGAGGATCAGCTCCTGCCGGGCCCGGGTGATGCCCACGTAGAGCAGGCGCAGGCGTTCCGCCGCGATCTCCAGCCGGGCCTGTTGGCTGGCCTCCCCCGGGCGGTAATCGTCCAGGCTGCCCATGTGCAGCTGACGCACCTGCTCGATGGCCTCGGCCACCAGGTTCAGATTGTCCCGGACGAACCAGCGCTCCCCTCGGTAGCCATCCTCGTCCCCGCCGCTGGGGAAACTGTAGCTGTTCACGGACATGAGGTAGACCCGGTCCCACTCCAGCCCCTTGGCCGAGTGCATGGTGGAGACGGTCACCACCCCCGGGGGCGGCTCGAAGCCCAGGCTCTCCTCGTTGAAACCCAGGATCCGGGCCTTGTTCTGGGCGATCTGGTTCAGCTCCTGGGCCAGGTCCGGCAGGCGCAGATGGGGGTTCTCCCGGCTGCGCTTGGCCAGGAGCACCGCGATGCTGTGGGTCAGGGCCAGGTCCGTGGGTTCGGTGAAGAGCTCGTTGCCCAGGGTCAGCACCAGCTCGTCCACAGGCAGCACAGTGGCCGCGGTCCAGTGGCGCAGGTCCTGGCGGAACGCCTCCACCACCTCCCGGAAGCCGGGGAAATCGTCCAGCCAGGCCAGGCCGTCCAGCCAGTCGTCCTCGGGCCTGGGGAAGACGAAGCGCTCCGGCTGGTTGGCCTTGCCCAGGGCCCGGGCCAGGCGCTGCACCGGCTCGGGCAGCTCCTCCGGGGACGGGGCCGGGCTCTCCTCGCCCTCCTGAGGGCCTTTCACCCCGCCCCGCCGGGGCCACCAGACCTCCTTCCAGAGGACGGGCAGGTGGGTGGGCTCCTGGGGGCGGCTCAGGTAGAGGAGGACCGTGGCCAGGGCTTTGGCCGTGGCCCGGGTGGCGTTGTCCGAGCGGAGCAAGGTGTCGTCGAAGGGGATCTGGGCCTTGCTCAGGGCCTCGGTCAGGGTGAAGCCCCGGAAGTTGTCCGGCGTCAGGACCGCCACGGTGCGTTGAGGGTTGCGGGGCAGCCAGCGCTCCAGGCTCGTCACCACCACGTCCACCTCCTGCTGGGGCGAGAGGGCCCGGTCGAAGATGTAGACGGCCGGCTCGCCTGGGGGCGGGTTGGGTTGGGGATCCTCGGGGCCTGTGGGCTGGATCTCCGGGGGCGCCAGGGTCATCTCCGGCGGCAGCACCGGGTGCGCCTCCCGGGACCAGCGCTGGAGGAAGTTGGCCAGCTGGATGATGGGCAGGGCGCTGCGTCCGGAGAGGGAGAGGGGGCGGAATTCGGTGTTGGGCTCCTGGATGAAGCGGCGCAGGTAGCGGGGATCCGCGCTGGTGAAGGTGGTGTTGATGGCCTGGTTGGGGTCCCCCACCCGCACCCAGTTGCCGTGGGCCGCGGTGAGCAGCCCCAGCATCTGCTCCTGGAGCAGGCTGCTGTCCTGGGCCTCGTCCTCCAGCACGTAGGGCCAACGGCGCTGCATCCGCTCCAGGAAGCCCGGGTCCGATTCCAGGGCCTGGAGGGCCAGGAGGATCAGGTCGTCGAAGTCGATGGCTCCCCGGACGTAGAGGCTGCGCTGGTAGGCGCTGTAGACCGAGATCCCCAGCTCCAGCAGGGGCCAGCTCCCGGACTGCTGCTTCAGTCGGGCCTCCAGGGTCTCTGGGCTGGCCCGCAGCTCCTTGGCCGTGCGGATGACCGCCTCTGCGATCTCCACCGCGTCCTGGAAGAGATACCGTTCGATGCGTCGGGGGTTACGGAGGTGCTCGGGCTTGAGGAAGGGGCCGAAGATGTCCGGGTGGCTCTGGAGGTAGTGGCGCACCGCCTCCGCCTTGATCTCCGCCGCGGTGCGCTCGTCCAGGATGCCGAAATCCTCGCTGAGCCCCACCAGACCCGGCCGCTCCCGCACGATGTCGTGGGCCAGGCCGTGGAGGGTGCGCACCCGGTAGCCCACCCCGGGCAGCAGGCCCATCTCCTGGACGAACTGGTTGATGCGGCGGCGGAAGTTCTCCACCGCGCTGTTGGTGAAGGTGACCACCAGCACCTCCCGGTCGTCCAGGCTCTCCACGCTGGCCAGGCGCTCCACCAGCTTGGCCGCCAGCAGGCTCAAGGTGAAGGTCTTGCCGCTGCCCGGCACCGCGCTGATGCCCAGGCGTCCGCCCGTGTATTCCAGGATGTCGGCCTGCTCCGGCCGGGGGACGAAGGAGGCGCTGGTGGCGCTGTTCGTGGTCATGGTGTCGTCAAGGCGCCAAAGCGCGCCATTTTTGTCTCGTTCTTGCGTCATTCTGTCGGCCAATTCTGTCGGCCGTCATTCTGTCGGCGCCAGGATCTGCACCCCGCTGGCCGTGGACTCGGCCACCCAGCCCTCCACCGGCGAGCTGGCCTGGCTGCCCTGGTAGCGGACCCGCCACCAGAGGAGGCCGTCCCGGCTCTCCGGCCCACCCAGGATGGTCACCTGCTCCCCGGGCTGCATCTGGGCCAGGATGTCCCCGGCCGGCTTGCCCAGGTAGCCCGGCTCCCGGCGGATGTTCACCAGGCTGTTGGTGGCGTTGCGGGCCTGCTGGCCCGGGGCGAACGAGCCCGGCTCGCCGGAGGTCACCGGCGCGGCCTGCCCGGTGGGGGTGGGCGTGGGCAGGGGAGGCGGCGTCCAGACCGGCCCCTGGTTCTGCAGATCCGACAGGCTCAGGTCGTCCAGCCCCAGGAGGACCGCCGCGCCCCAGACGCTCCCCAGGGTCAGGAGCAGAAAGCCCAGGACGAGCCCCAGCCAGAAGTAGGCCCGGGTGCGTCTCTGGGCCTTGGGCTCGGAGAGGGTGCTGGGTTGGGGGGCGTCAGCCGGGATGGGTCGGGTCATCTGTCGGTGAGAAGGGCAGGAGAACGCCAGCACGCAAAAATGCCAGCCTTCCGCAGACGGGCTGCATCGGGCGGGCATTGGCGTCAACCGAGGCTATCGGATTGGGCTTGGGCGCGGAGGGTCAGGAGAGCTCTCCCAGCACCCGCAGCACGCCCACGTACTGGCCCTTCATGTCCAGGCTGTTGTGGGCCAGCAGCACCGAGCCGGAGCGGCCGTCGTCCAGCTTCACCGTCATCACCCGATCCCGGTGGAGCTCCACGAAGACGTCCGTGGCGTTCAGCTTCTTGGTGCGGTAGAAGATGCGGTAGCGGCTATCGGGGCGGTAGTTGGCCTGGTTCATCTCCACGATCTCCACCTCGTCCAGGTGGGAGACTGGGCGCTCTCGGTCGTCCAGATAGAGGGTCGCTTTCATGGGCGTCCACTTTCCTTGGCTGGCTGCTGTTCCGATGGACTCGTCTCTTCCTGCCGGCTGGATGCGGCCTGAACAGGACTTTTCCCGGCTATTGTAGCAGATCCCGGGGCTTCTGGCCAAACAAAGGGGCGGGAAAACGGGCCTGGACCGGGCGCTTTTTGGGCCCTTTGCCAGAGCCTCGGCCTCCTGGTACAATCCAGGCCCGATCTGGCTTTTTCCCATCCCGAACGCCCAAACCCGCCTGCTTCCCACAGGAGCGCCTGCATGAACGCCGTCGTCCAAGCCCTCCTTCTGCTCGCCTTGCCCCTGCTGGCCATCGCCATGACCAAGCGCATCCCCTTCCTGGACTGGCTGAGCCCGGTGATGTGGTCCTACTTCTTCGGGATGGTTCTGGGCAATCTTCCGGCTTTGGGGCTGGATCCGAAGCTCTCCTCCACCTTCACGGAGATCAGCGTGCCCCTGGCCATCCCCTTGCTCCTCTTCTCCACGGAGTTCACCGCCTGGGTGCGCCACGCCCGCACTGCGGCCTTCTCCTTCCTGCTGGCGGTGGTCAGCGTGATGGTGATGGCCTTTCTGGGGGCAAGGATCTTCGCCTCGGCCACGGACGAGAGCTGGAAGGTGGCGGGGATGCTGGTGGGGGTCTACACCGGCGGCACGCCCAACCTGCTCAGCATCGGCCTGGCCCTGGACGTGCGGGAGAGCACCTACATCCTGGTCAACGCCTCGGACGTGGTGGCCAGCGGCATGTACCTGCTCTTCCTCTTCACCCTGGCCAAACCCCTGCTCAGCCGGTTCCTGCCCCCCTTCCCCGAGGCGTCCACAGCCCAGCCCCCGGCCGAGGATCTCCTGGCCCTGGGCCGAGAGCCTTCCTCCCGCCGACTCCTGGCCCGGGACATGGGCCTGGGCCTGCTGCTCAGCCTGCTCATCCTGGGGGCGGGGGTGGGGATCTCTCAACTGGTCATCGGCGGCCTCTCCGTGGCCATCGTCATCCTGACCATCACCACCCTGGGCATCGCCGCTTCCTTCTGGCCTCGGATCCGTCGCCTGCGGGGCAGCTACGCCCTGGGGGACTATTTCATTCTTCTCTTCTCCGTGGCCATCGGCACCCTGACGGACTTCAGTAGCCTGGTCCAGTCCGGCTCCGCCATTTTCGCTCTCACCGCCACGGTGGTCTTCGGGGCCGTCGTCCTCCACTATCTCCTGGCCGGCCTCTTCCGCATCGACGTGGACACGGCCATCATCACCTCCGTGGCCGCGGTCTTCGGACCAGCCTTCATCCCGCCCATCGCGGAGGTGCTGAAGAACCGGCAGGTGCTCCTCTCCGGGCTGACCACTGGGCTGGTGGGCTACGCGGTGGGCAACTACCTGGGGCTGGCCCTGGCCTACTGGCTGCGTCCGTGAAGGCGGCCGGGATGGCTGAGGTGGCACGGCTCCCCGGCCCCAACCCACCAGAGCCCCTGTTCTCTACGCTTCGCCCTGTCCTCCCTCCACCCGGGTCAGCTGATCCAGCACATCCAGCACCATCTCGCGCACGTCCCCCCGGTTGGGCAGGGTGGCGATGAGGCCGTACATGGCCGCGGTCCGGCCAGTGGAGCCCCCCTCCTCGCTGGTCACCTGGGAGGCGGCCATGCCGGTGAGCTTGCTGAAGAGGCCCGGCGGCAGCACCTTGGCCGCGGTGCGCACCAGCCCCACCTGGAACCGGGTGGCCATCTTGTGGACCGTGAGCTTGCGGGCCGCGGCGGCCGCCTCCGCCAGGTCCGCCAGGAAGGGCTCCACCACCTTGGTGTGGGCGTGGTTCACCGTCAAGTGCAGGCTGGCCGGGAACTGCTGCCGGTCCAGGTGCCAACCCCGCAGCCCCATCTCGTCCCCCACCTGGTAGATGTCCAGGCTGTCCGAGCCGATGGCCAGGACGCTCATGGCCGGGTCGCCCAGCACCCGGAGCCCAGGGATCTCCTGGATGCCGGCCCGCAGCCGGGTGACCGCCTCCATCACCTCCCGGGTGATCCGCAGGTAGCCCTCCCGGCCCAGGAACTGCATCACCGCCCAGGCCGCGGCGATGGCTCCGCCCGGCCGGGTGCCCGTCATGGTGGGGGAGGCGTAGATGCCCCCGGGCCAGTCGGTGTGGACGAAGAACTGGTAGCGGCGCAGATCTTTGTCCCGGTAGAGGATCACCGAGGCCCCCTTGGCCGCGTAGGCGTACTTGTGCAGGTCCACGGAGATGGAGGTCACCCCCGGGACGGCGAAGTCGAAATCCGGCGCCGGGTAGCCCAGCTCCCGGACAAAGGGGAGCATGAAGCCGCCCACGCAGGCGTCCACGTGGCAGAGCAGGCCCCGATCCTGGGCCAGGGCCGCCAGCTCCCGGATGGGGTCCACCACGCCCTGGGGGTAGGAGGGCGCGGAGCCCACCAGCAGCACGGTATTGGGGGTGATGGCCGCCTCCATGGCCGCCACGTCCGCCCGGAAGTCCGGTCCCACAGGCACGTGCACCGCCCGCAGGCCGAAGTAGTGGGCCGCCTTGTCGAAGGCCGGGTGGGCCGTCCGGGGCAGCAGGATCTCCGGCTCCCGGGCCTGGGGACGGTGCTCCCTGGCCCAGTCCCGGGCCGTCTTCACCGCCATGAGGATGCTCTCCGTGCCGCCGGAGGTCATGTTGCCCACCACGGCCCTCTCCCCCAGGACGTTTCCCCGGAGCAGGCTGGCGGTCATGGCCACCACCTCCGTCTCGAAGCGGCGCAGGCTGGGGAAGGCGGTGGGGTTCAGGCCGTTCTCGGAGAAGAAGAGCCCGTAGGCCTCTTTCAGCAGCTCGCTGATCTCGTCCCCGGCGTGGAAGACCAGGCTCCAGACCCGGCCCTCCCGCCATTTGACGTCGTGCTCGCGCAGGGCCTGCATCTGGGCCAGGATCTGGTCTCGGGGGCGTCCTTCGGGGGGCAAGGCAGGGGCGAAAGGAGAGAGGGATGTGGCCCTCGCAGCGGAGTCCGTCACAGGTTAGGTCCTTTCCGGGATGGGTGTCCGGGGGAAGACGGGGTTGGGATCAGGCCAGGCGCCAGCGGCCCTCGCCGTGTTCGCCCCAGGCCAGCACCTTGACCGGGGTGATCTCGATGATCAGGTCGTATTCCTGGGATTGGGCGATGTCCCAGTCGTATTTGGAGAGGAAGAGGGGGCGCAGGGAGGCCTGCATGTCCAGGGCCGGGGCGGCCACCCCCTCCACGATGAGCACGTTGTTGGGATCCGGCAGGGCCAGGCTCACGTACCCGTGCTTGCGGATGTTCTGGCTCTTCACAGAGCGGGAGCTGATGACAATGTAGAAGCGCCCCTCGAAGAAGACGTGCCAGACTGGGGTCAGGTGGGCTCGATTGTCCGGGCGGACGCTGGCCAGCCAGCTGCAGTCCGCGTCCCCGAAGATGCTGAAGAGCTTCACGAGTTCCGGGACGTTCCGGTAGTCCTGGTAGTTGGGGCTGGTGCTCATGGAGGGTTTTCCTGGTCGTGGCGTGTGGGTCATGGTCGTTCCACCGGATTGAGGACTTCCAGCACCTGGCAGGCCACCTCGTAGCGGCCAAAGCTGGGCATGAGATAGACGCCCTGCACGTGGGGGGCCTCCTTCAGCTGGAGCAGGAGCTCCTGGGCCATCTTCACCCCTTCCTGGCGCCCGTTGGCCCCGGCTCTGCGCATGCGCTCCAGGGCCTCCGCGCTCAGGGTGATCCCCGGCACCTCGTTGTGCAGGAAGTTGGCGTGCCGATGGCTCTGCAGGGGCAGGACGCCGATGAGCACCGGCACCGGGAAGGGGCCGTGGCGCTGCTCGTAGAGGGCCAGGAAGTTCAGCCAGAGCTGGGGGTCGAAGATGGGTTGGGTCATGGTGAAGTGGGCGCCGCCGCTCACCTTGCGGTGGAAGCGGTCCACCTCCTCCTCCAGGTTGGGCCGGGTGGGGTCACAGGCCACGGCGATGGTGAAGTGACCCCGGCGTCCCATCTCCCGGCCCGAAGGATCCAGGCCCTGGTTGAAGCGCTGGATGATGCGCACCAGCCCAATGGAGTCCACGTCGTAGACTGGCGTGCTCTCCTTGGTGTCCCCCAGGCTGGGCGGGTCCCCGGTGAGGGCCAGGATGTTGCGCACGCCCAGAGCGTGGGCGCCGATCAGGTCCGCCTGGAGCCCCATGAGGGAGCGGTCCCGGGTGGTGAAGTGGAGGATGGTCTCGATGCCCACCTGCTGCTGGATGAGGACGGTCAGGGCCAGGGCGCCCATGCGCACCCGGGCCATGGGGCTGTCGGCCACGTTCACCGCGTCCGCGCCCACCGCCTTGGCGTGCCGGGCCCCCTCGATCTGCTTCTGGGCGTTGAAGCCTCGGGGCGGGTCCACCTCCACGCTGATGACGAACTTGCCCGCCCGCAGCTTCTGGAGCAAGGGGGTGGGCCCCTCGTCCCCCTCCTCGTCCACACCCCCGGTCAGGCTGACGCTCAGCCCCGCCTCCGGCTCCAGGACCGTGTAGACCGAGGCGCCGTTCTTGGCCCGCACTGGCTGGCCGCTGCGTTCGGCCCAGGCCCGGTCCAGGGCCTGGCGCATGGCCCGGATGTGCATGGGGGTGGTGCCGCAACAGCCGCCCACCAGCCGGGCCCCGTTCTCCAGGAAAGGGGCCACGTAGCGGGCGAAGTACTCCGGCCCCGCGGGGTAGAGGAAACGGCCGTCCACCCGCTCCGGGAAACCGGCGTTGGGCATGACGCTGAAGGCCGCCTCCGGGTCCGCCTGGTGCATGCGCTTCAGGGTCTCCAGGGTGGAGGCTGGCCCTACCGCACAGTTGACCCCCACCAGGTCCGCGCCGGCGGCCTTCAGCCCGGCGATGACCTCTGCCGGGGACTGGCCGGCCAGGGTGAAGCCGTCCTGGTTGTAGGTCATGGAGGCCACGATGGGCAGGTCGCAGACCTCCCGGGCGGCCTCCACGCCGATGGCCAGCTCCGCCAGGTCACCGAAGGTCTCGAAGAGGATCAGGTCCGCGCCGGCCTCCCACAGCACCGCGATCTGCTCCTGGAAGGCGGCCCGGGCCTCCTCCGGGGTCAGGGGGCCGTCGGGCTGGAGGCGCGCCCCCAGGGGGCCCACGTCCCCGGCGATGAAGAGGGCTCGGCCCGTCACCTCCCGCACGTCCCGCACCAGCTTCACGGCCCGGAAGTTCAGGTCCCGCACCTTGTGGGCCAGGTCGTACTTGGCCAGGCGCACCCGGTTGGTGCCGAAGCTGTGGGTCTTGAGCACGTCCGCGCCGGCCGCAGCGAAGGCCTGGTGGATCTCCGTCACCCAGGTGGGCCGGCTGACGACCAGGTACTCCAGGCACTGCTCTGTGCTGGCCCCCTTGGCGTAGAGCATGGTGCCCATGGCGCCGTCGGAGAGGAGGGGGTGTTGGGCTAATTTCTGCAGAAAAGGGTGTTCCATTGGGGGAGTCCTTGGGAGTCCGTCGTGAGTCCGTCCTGGTGGATCGTCCTTGTGGGTCGGGTTTTATCCCATTTTCGGCTTTTGGGGTAAAATTCGGACGCAGTCCGCGCAGGGCGAGGCGTGATGGGGTGAAGCCTGCCCTGGGCCCAAAGCGTGGGCGTTGGGATCACCGGGCCTGGTGCGTTGCGCATCGGGGTCAACGCGTTCACCGGAGAGGAACCGGGACAGGAAACGGCATGGATCAGGAAATCGCTTTGGCCTCTCTGGAGGCGACGGGTCAACAGGCCACCGCGGAGCTGGCGGTGAGCATCGTGGCCGAGGACATGCGCATCGAGCGCATCCGGGTGCCGGCCAACCGCATGGAGGGCGCCTTGATCCTGGAAGGGCGGCTGCTGCGGCCCAGCCACCAGGTCTTCGGCCGCTGGCTCCAGGCCTTCAAGGAGCAGGGCTACACGCCCATGCTGCGTCGAGCTGGGGACGGCGACTCACAGCGGGTGATCCTGCAGATCATGCCCGGCGTGCCGGCCCGCTCCAAGCCCCGGGTCTGGATCAACGGGCTCCTCTTCCTCCTGACCGTGCTGAGCACCCTCGTCGTGGGGGCCGGTTACGGCACGGACCTGGGCCAGCCCTTCAGCCTGTGGAACGGGGCGCCCTTTGCGGCCGCGCTCCTGGGCATCCTGGCCACCCACGAGTTCGGCCACTACTTCGCGGCCCAGTACCACCGGGTGGCGGTGACCCTGCCCTATTTCATCCCTATGCCCTTTGGGCTGGGCACCCTGGGGGCTTTCATCCAGATGCGAGAGCCCATTCCGGACCGGCGCAAGCTCTTCGACATCGGGGTGGCCGGCCCCATTGCCGGGCTGCTTGTGGCCTTGCCTCTGCTCTTCTGGGGGCTGAGCACCAGCTCGGTGCAGACCATCCCCTCCAACGAGCAGGTCCTGGTGGAAGGCAACAGCCTGCTGTACTATTATGCCAAGATTCTTGTTTTCGGCAAAGCCCTGCCCAACCCGATGACCGGGGAGGATGTTTTCCTCAACCAGATCGCCTTCGCCGCCTGGATCGGCCTGCTGGTCACCGCGCTGAACCTGCTGCCCCTGGGCCAGCTGGACGGCGGCCACACAGTCTTCGCCATGTTCGGCCAGCGGGCTCGCCCCATCAACATGACGGCCATGGGGGTCCTGGCCTTCCTGGGGCTGGC
>Ga0256841_1003040_pt1 | contig 12824 bp, 11 predicted proteins | sample 356308metaG_FD_185971 | JGI IMG/M metagenome (GOLD analysis project Ga0256841, IMG submission 185971) | Hydrothermal vent microbial communities from Mid Atlantic Ridge, Atlantic Ocean - 356-308 | ecosystem: Environmental > Aquatic > Marine > Hydrothermal vents | place: Atlantic Ocean: Mid...
ATCGTTATCAGGGATGATATGGTTGACACAGCCGGTACAATAGTTAAAGCGGCCGAAGGCTTAATCAAGGGGGGGGCTCAAGAGGTTTATGCTTGTTGCACACATGGTGTTTTCTCCGGCAAATCGCTTGAGTTAATCGAGAAATCCCCTATAAAAAAATTGATAGTCTCGGATTCAATAGATTCTAAAATAAGTGGTAAAAGCACGAAAATAGAAGTTCTTTCGATGGCCGAAATGTTTTCCGAAGCGATAAAGCGTATCGCCGGAGGCGAATCGGTTAGTTCACTATTCGATTAAACATAATTCAAGTTCACAGGAGAATTAATGCAAGAAATAAACTTTTTAGCTGAAATTCGAGAGTCGGTAGGTAAAGGAGCTGCACGAAAATCCAGAGCAAGAGGCTATATCCCGGCTGTCTTTTACGAAAAAAATAAACCGAGCATATCAATTGAACTAAGTGCCAAAGAGTTCGAAAACACCTATAGAAAATTGAAAAGCCGTAATGCTTTGGTAAATTTAAATATCGACGGTAAGGATAGGAAAGCCCTTTTACGCGATGTTCAATATGATCCGTTAGATGGACATATTTTACATGCGGATTTCTATGGGATTGCCGAGAATCAAGAAATTACCGTCAGTGTCCCTGTTCATTTTGTGGGGACAGCCGTCGGTATAAAAGAAGGGGGAATATTGCAAACGATTATCCGGGAGATGGATATCTCCTGCATAGCAAGCCAAATCCCAGAGGCTATCAATGTGGACATCAGCGCAATGGAAATCGGTGATTCCATCCATGTAAGCGATCTTGATTTTAAGGGGATAAAAATACTTACGGCTCCACAGCGGACGATAGCAACCATGATACGGCCTACGGTAATCAAAGCGGCTGCAACAACTGTCGCCGGTGAGGGAGAAGAAATAGAGGGAGAAGCGGAAGGGGAAGAAGAAGCTGTTGCCGAAGGTGAAGGCACCGACAAGTCCGATAAGGAAACATCGAAATAAAAGGCTTCTATTCGAAAAATATGGTTAAAAAATCTCCAGAATAGGCGATGATATATTATAGAAATACAAAGTTGTTTTAGCATTTATAATTGAGGATATCTCGCGGATTATTGAAGATGAACATTGACCCCTTTTGTGTTGTCGCTTTACCGTATATTGTTATATATTGTGGCAAAGCTTATTCCAAGAAAATAGATATAAAAATACGGGGATTAATTTTTCGATAGGCTGGGAAAGGGATCTCTTTTTCCAGCTGTAATTTTGGAGGTAGAATGAAGGGAATCATACTTGCCGGTGGATTGGGAACCAGATTACGCCCGTTAACCGACATCACCAATAAGCATCTATTACCTATTTACGATAAACCAATGATATTTTATCCCATCCAAACCCTGGTGAATGCCGGTATTGAGGATATTATGATCGTTTGCGGAGGGAACAACGCCGGCGATTTCCTGCGTTTGTTGGGCAATGGTTCGATTTTTGGCTTAAAGCACTTAAACTACGCTTATCAGCAGGGACAGGGGGGTATTGCGGAAGCTGTCGGTTTGGCGGAGCATTTTGCGGGGGGCGATAAGGTAGTCATTATGCTGGGTGACAACATAATCGAAAAGAATATCAAGAATGCGGCCGAGCAATTCGAAAAGCAGGAATCGGGAGCAAGGATACTGCTAAAAGAAGTCGAAAACCCCCGTGAATACGGTATAGCGGAATTGGATGGGGATAAAATTAGAAATATCGAGGAAAAACCGAAAAATCCGAGGACAAGTTATGCCGTTATCGGCGTTTATATGTATGACAACAAAGTTTTTGATATAGTGAAAAGCCTTAAACCATCCCAGCGAGGCGAATTGGAAATAACGGATGTTAACAACGCCTATATTAATATGGGTGAAATGAAATATGATTTCTTGGAAGGGTATTGGGCGGATGCCGGCGAGTCGATTGAAGCCTTGTTGGAGGCGAACAACTTCGTGAAGAAATACGGCGCAAACAAGATTGATTGAAAATATAAGGATAAAAATATGGAACTTATCAAAGGAGTGATATTCAAAAAGCTGAGGGTTATCCCAGACGAGAGGGGCAGGCTAATGGAGATATTGCGTGCTGATGATGATATATTCGAGAAATTCGGGCAGGTTTATTTGACAACTGCATATCCGGGCATTGTCAAGGCTTGGCATTACCACAAACTTCAGGATGACCACTTCGCGGTGGTATCGGGGATGATGAAAGTTGTCCTTTATGATTGGCGCAAAGATTCCCCCACCAAGGGTCGGATTAACGAATTCTTTATGGGCGAACATAATCCATCGATATTGAAAATTCCCAAAGGGGTTATGCATGGCTTTAAATGTATATCCGACAAGGAGGCAATCGTCATAAACATACCTACAGAAGTTTATAATTATCAGTCTCCCGATGAATACCGTAAACCGGCTCATACCGATGAGATTCCTTACGATTGGGGCAGAAAGGATAGCTAAACGATGAAACTTCTTGTTACCGGCGGAGCGGGATTTATCGGCAGTAATTTTATCCGGTATATGTTGGGTAAATATCCCGATTATGAAATCATAAATTTCGATAAGTTAACATACGCGGGGAACTTGGACAATCTCGCTGATGCCGAATCAAATCCCAATTATCACTTTATAAAAAAAGATATAGCCGATAGCAAAGCGGTTGAGGGCATATTGTCCGATGGGGTAAATGCGATAGTAAATTTCGCTGCGGAAACCCATGTCGATCGTTCCCTTATGAATGCTTCCGAATTTATTCTTACAAATGTATTGGGAACTCAGGTCCTGTTGGGAGCCGCTCTGAAATATGGTATCGAGAAATTTATTCAAATTTCCACCGATGAGGTTTATGGTTCATTGGATTCGGAGGGATATTTCACTGAGGACACTCCGCTTGCTCCCAACTCCCCGTATTCAGCCTCGAAGGCATCGGCGGATATGTTGGCTTTGAGCTATCATAAATCTTTCGGACTGCCCGTTACCATAACCCGTTGCAGCAATAATTACGGGCCTTACCAATTCCCCGAAAAACTGATACCCCTTTTTATCGCTAATGCGATGGAAGATAAACCGTTGCCGATTTATGGGGACGGAAAGTATATACGGGATTGGATTTATGTTGAGGATCATTGCCGGGCGGTGGATTTGGTATTGCATAAGGGGAGGGACGGTGAGATATATAATATCGGCGGGGGAAATGAGCGGGAAAACCTTTGGATAACGGAGTTCATACTCGATTATTTTCATAAACCCAAAAGTTTGATTACTTATGTAAAGGACCGTCCCGGACACGATCGCCGTTATGCTATCGATGCTACAAAGATAAAAGCCGAACTCGAATTTGAGCCTGCGGTTGATTTGGAAACGGGGTTGGAGAAAACGATACAATGGTATGAGAATAATCGTCCTTGGTGGGAAAAAATCCGTACCGGAGAATACATAGAATATTATGAAAAACAGTATCTTCAGCGGGAGAAGATATGAGCAAAATAGCCATTACTGGTTGCTGCGGTCTTTTGGGTCAGAAATTGGTTCGCTTCTTGAGTAAAGGGAATGATGTAATCGGATTTGATTTATTGGATGAATTCCCCGACAAGAAGTACGATATAAAATATGAATTAGTGGATATCGCCGAATTGGGACAAATAGCAGCGGCGGTTAAAGAATATAAACCGGAATATCTTATCAATTGCGCCGGCATTACCGATGTTGACTCCTGCGAGAAGCAAAAGGGGTTGGCTTATATGGTTAACGACAACGGGGTTCAGAATTTGGTTGAGGCCTGCGGCGATTCAAGTATAAAACTAATTCAGCTTTCCACTGACTATATCTTTGATGGTGAAAATGGTCCCTTCTCCGAAGAAGACAAACCTAATCCGCTCGGCTATTATGGTATTACAAAATTAAATGCCGAAAAGGTAATCCGTAATGAATTGAAAAATTATATTATTGTAAGGACAAATGTGCTTTACGGCACAGGTGTTGACCTGCGTAAAAATTTTGTGGATTGGGTTTTGGGCAAGATTCAGGAGGGGAAGTCCCTGCCTGTGGTTACCGATCAATACAACAATCCAACATTGGCGGATAACCTTGCGGAAGCGATAGCGGAGTTGATTTCAATCGATTTTAGGGGGGTTATCCATTTTGGGGGGAAGGACTATCTAAGCAGGTACAAATTCGCTAAAGCGATTGCGGAGGTATTTTCCCTTAATGCGGATTTGATCCAACCTATATTAACCGAGGAATTGAAACAGAGGGCTCTTCGTCCTTTACGGGGCGGAGTTAAAACCGATAAAGCTGAAAAGATACTTAAGACAAAACCCCTTTCCGTAAGGGATGGTTTAAGGATTGTAAAAGAACAGATCGAGCTTGAATTGGTTGATTGAAAAGTAGTCGAATCTTCCGAATATTCCCTTGTTTATTCTTTGATGATAAATCCTTTCCGGCGTATTTACAACAAATCAACTTATTGCTTTCCTCTTAATTGAACTTCTTTCTTTATTCCATTGACAAACGGAGAGAGTTTTATTTTATTTGCTTTTCGGAAGCATTCTCTATCTTAAAAGGGAAATTCTAAGGCTTGCAAAATGAGCTTCATTCCGGAATACGAAATCGAGAGGATAAAGAATTCCAATGATATTGTGGATGTCATCGGTTCATTTATTAAATTAACAAAAAGGGGGCGCAATTGGTGGGCGCTATGTCCCTTTCATTCGGAGGATACCCCCAGCTTCAGCGTATCTCAGGATAAGCAATTCTATCATTGTTTCGGATGCGGACAGGGAGGGGATGTTATCTCTTTCGTTATGAATCATGAAAAAATGGGGTATGTCGAAGCCATCAGATTTCTTGCCGAAAGAGCAGGAATAAGCATTGCCGAAAGAGAATCGGCGGGGAATTATTCGGTTGAACTGAAGGATAAAATTTATCAAGCGAATAAAATAGCCTTGAAATACTTCCTCCGAAGCCTTCGCAGCAAAGAAGGAATGTCGGCGGCTGACTATCTGAAAAAACGGGGAATATCCGCAAGCGCTTTAGAGGAATTCGGCTTGGGTTATGCGCCCGATAAAAGTGATGGGCTGATTCGATTCGCCCTCAAGGAAGGAATGAAAAAGAAGGATTTGCTTTCCGCCGGTTTAGCGGTAAGCGGCGATTATGGATGGAGGGATTTTTTTCGGGGGAGACTGATGTTCCCCATTCGGAATTTAAGCGGCAGGGTTGTAGCTTTCGGTGGAAGGACATTAAAAGCCAAGGAACCTTCCAAATATATCAATACGCCGGAATCCCCTATTTACCACAAGGGAAGGCAGCTGTTCGGGTTATATTTAACGAAGGATTTTATTAGAAAAACAAAACAGGCTATCGTGGTCGAGGGTTATACCGATTTAATTTCCCTATATTCGTCCGGGATAAAAAATGTTGTTTGTTCCTCAGGGACAGCGTTTACATCTATGCAAGCGTCGTTAATAGCCCGTTTTGCCGATAAGGTAATAACCTTGTTCGACGGAGACGCTGCCGGTTTTAAGGCGGCGGAGAGAAGTGTGGGGGAGCTGTTATCCAAGGGGGTCGAGAGTTCGATTTGTATTCTGCCTGAAGGTTCCGATCCCGATTCCTTTGTCAGGAAAGAAGGAGCCGATAAGCTCAAAATTCACCTCTCCAAGGCGGTCTCATACCCTGAATTTAAAAAATCGGCGATAGGCGGGGATTTTGGGAAGTTATCCGCGAAGGAGAAGGAGAAGCTGATTCAAGAAATAGGTGATACGGTCGGTAAAATAAATGACCCTTTCAGGGAAAAAATATTCCTCGATGAAATGGAACGGGCATTCGATTTCCCCTTTTCCAATTTCATTACGCAGCGCAGATTCGGGCGAAACGACACCTCCGAAGATAAAGCGGTGGAACGAAACCGCACGAACTTGGAGCAGGAATTTTTATCTTTGCTGTCCGAAAACAAATCCCGCCTCGAGTATGCTTTTGAAATGGTTCCCGTTGAATGTTTCACCGATTACGGTTGTCGTTTGGTTTACTCGAAGATGCGGGATGAGTTTTCCTCTCTCGGTTGTATCGAGATGGATAAATGGGTTGGAGCGGATACCGACCCGTTGATAATCGCTACTTTGGCTGCTATGGAGAATTTTTTAAACCGAGTAAACGCTGATGAGAAGGTTTTAGATGATTATATAAAAAGATTATCTGGTGATTATCAAAGGAGTCTTCTAAGGAAATTGAAAACCGAGATAATGGAAGCCGAGCGTTCCGGTAGGATGAAAGAGGCGGAAACATTACAAAAAAGATATGTGCGAATTTTGACCGGGGGGCAAAAAAGTGGAAGATAATCATCCCGAAAACAATAACGATAACGGCAGAATGCTGATATCTCCCGGAGTTCTGCAACTGCTCATAAATATAAGCGAAAGTTTCAATCAATTAAACTTATATAATAATTTGGAGACGACAAATACTTTTCCACCAATCGCGAGCGATACATCGGATATAAAGGAGAGGGCTACCGAAACCGAACGGGTTCTCAAACGGATGGGCACATCGGTATCCGATCCCATCAAGGTCTATTTTGATGAACTTTCCAAAAGAAGCATTATGACCCGCGAAGAGGAACTTTATTGTTCCCGGGAATTGGAAATTTGCAGGATAGAATCGGTCAAGATACTTTTTTCCACGACCTTATTTACTTCCGAACTTGTCAAGCTTTCGAAGCAAGCCCTTGATGGTGAAATAGAATTAAGGAGAATTATCGAACTGCCGGGGGGAGGGTTTATACCGGAGGAACGGCTCAAAAAAGCGAGGAAAGCGCTGGCAAGGGCGGTACAAAAACTTAGCAAACATATTGACTCGCTGAACAAATATCAAACCCGTATCTTCAAGTACCGTGAGAACGAGGATGTATCCGGGGACATATCCGCCGCCGGTAAGGAAAGGAACAATATATATCGCATTATATCCGGTATAGAATTCAGCGGCAGACTGATAGATTTTTTCACCGACTTATTCCTCTCGAAAGCCGATAGCCTAAAGAAAGAACCGGGTATCGCCCAGTTTATCGAAAATGAAATGGGGGCGGTCCGTCATCAGATAATCGGTTGGGCGAACAAGCTAGAAGACCTCAAGAGAAGACGGGAAAGAAATATCAATATGATGGTTAACGGTAATATGCGGTTGGTGATAACGATCGCAAAACAATATAAAAACTGCGGTTTGGAATTTCTCGACCTTATACAGGAAGGTAATTCCGGTTTGATAAAAGCGGTGGAGAAATTCGATTACCATCGGGGAACCCGTTTTTCCACCTATGCTTCCTGGTGGATAAGGCAGGCGATCAAGCGGGCGATAGCCGATCAATCACGGACGGTTAGAGTGCCCGTATATATGAATTCCATGGCTCATAAGGTCCATCGCGAGAAACAAAACATCTTGAGCGAAACGGGGAAACTGCCCTCGACTGAGGAGCTATCCGAAAAATTAGGGCTTACGAATGAAAAGATAAAGGATGCCCTAAGATCCGCAAACAGGGAAATTTCTTTGGATGCACAATACTATAATGAGGAGGGCAAAACTTTTATGGAAATCATCCCCGATCCCAAAAGCTCCGACTTCATCGGAAAAACATCTTTCGTCTATCTGCGGAATAAACTCGATCAGGTGTTATCCACCCTTACCATACGGGAGAAGCAGGTCATTTTATTGCGATACGGCATCGAGGATAATTCTCCTCGCACATTGGAAGAGATAGGGACCATTTTTAATCTGACTCGCGAAAGGATAAGGCAGATAGAATCCAAAGCACTAAGGAAACTTCGGCATAAGAGCCGTTCGGATATCTTGCGCGAATGTTTCAATAGGATTCAGGATAACCCATCCCAAAAATAATCGGTGAAAATACACCGAAGGGGATACGCTCCATATAAATCAAATACCGCCTTAAATGTTATGGACTATACAATCAGGGTTGGCTATTCAATGGGATGGGAACTTTTTCCTCGCCTTTTAGATTTTTAACCATAAAGTCAGCACTGGTTTTAAGTCCGTTGTCGGGATATTTGCGGATAAATTCCTCAAAGGCGTCTATCGCTTTGCCCGTATCCGCTAATTCCTCAGCGTAAACATAACCTATCATAAATTGGGCTTTGGGACAATTCTTGCTGTTCGGATATTCCTTTATCAACTCCCGGTATGCTCTTATTGCTCCCTCGGGGTCACCGGAGTTATGGGCATTTTCCGCCTTTTGAAAAATATCCTTTTCACTTTGTTTCCCGCACCCGCTTATTAAAATTACCGGCACGATAATCAGGACTACGGCGATTAAATTCCTTAACCTCAAAATTAGACCTCCACAGGTTTGATATCATCCTCCTTTAGGGGTTTGAAAACTATTTCACCGCCGAACAGATCGGCTTTGTAATCGTGTGATTCCTCTATCTCCCCAGACAATATGCCTTTCGACAGACGGCTTATCAGGATTTTATCTATCGCTCTTTTAAGGGGTCTCGCTCCCAATGATGGATCGAATCCGCGTTCGGCTATCAACTCCTTAACTTCATCGCTGACTTCAAGGGCAATACCTTTTTCCGCCAAGCGTTCGTTGAGGTAGCCTAATTGGATATCAATGATCCTCTTGATATCCTCCCTATTCAAAGCCCTGAAAACAATAACCTCATCTATTCGGTTTAAGAATTCCGGTCTGAAATATTTGTTTAAGATCGGCTCCAACTCCGATTTCATCTCGGAATATATTTTATCCTCGTTGTTCGGGCGTATCAACTTCGATTTTTCCATAATGTGGTCGGAGCCGATATTCGAGGTCATAATAAAAATACAGTTCCTGAAATTGACGGTATACCCCTGACTATCGGTAAGCCTGCCTTCATCAAACGCTTGAAGCAGAACATTAAATACTTCGGGGTGAGCTTTTTCTATCTCATCGAGGAGTATAACCGAGTATGGGTGGCGACGCACCGCCTCGGTGAGCTGTCCTCCTTCCTCATAGCCTACATACCCCGGAGGCGCTCCGATTAAGCGGGAGACGGAGAATTTCTCCATATATTCAGACATATCGATACGGGTGATGGCATTGATGTCATCGAAAAGGGCAAGAGCAAGCGTCTTGGCGAGTTCGGTTTTTCCCACACCGGTAGGTCCCAAAAACAGGAATACCCCCGCGGGCTTGTTCGGATCGGTGATGCCTGCGCGTGATGCCCTAACGACTTCCGATACCGCCCGCACCGCTTCGGGTTGTCCAACAACCCGTTCGGACAGTTCCTCTTCCAATCTAAGGAGTTTTTCCGATTCGGCTTCGGTCAATCGGGTAACGGGGATGCCTGTCCATTTACTGACGACCTCCGCAATATCTTCGGCGTCAACTTCTTCCTTGAGTAATTTCATATCTCTTTGAACTTCCGCCAATGTTTTGGAGTCCTCATCGATTTTTCGCTTCAGTTCAACAATCTCCCCATAGCGGAGTTTCGCCGCTTTTTCATAGTCGGCGGCTTTTTCCGCTCTATCTGCCTCTAATTTCAATTGCTCTATTTTTTCTTTATTCTGACGGATACGGGTCATTATCAGTTTTTCGGTTTGCCAATGCTGGCGAAGTTTTTCCTCTTCTTTTCGCAGTTCGCTTAATTCGGTTGCTATTTCCTGAAGTTTGTCGCCACTGTTCTCTTCGCGCTTGATACCTTCGCGTTCTATCTCCAATTGGCGGATACGCTTTACAACCTCATCCAATTGCTCCGGCATACTATCTATATTTATTCGCAGCTCCGCCGCCGCCTCATCGATTAAATCGATAGCCTTATCGGGTAGATTCCTATCGGTTATATATCTATCCGAGAGCTTAGCAGCTGCCGTCAACGCTTCATCACGGATCTTTACTCCGTGATGGACCTCATACCGTTCTTTCAATCCCCGTAAAATGGAAATCGTATCTTCAATTGAAGGTGGGTTGACAACCACCGGCGCAAATCTTCTCTCCAAAGCGGCATCCTTCTCGATATTCTTGCGGTATTCATCCAAGGTGGTCGCACCGATACAGCGAAGCTCTCCCCTTGCCAATGCCGGTTTGAGCATATTGGAAGCGTCCATCGCCCCACCGACAGCACCGGCGCCGACAATCGTATGCAACTCATCAATAAATAAAACTATGCGGCCTTCGGATTTCTCAACTTCCTTGATTATCGCTTTAAGCCTTTCCTCAAACTCCCCGCGAAATTTCGAGCCCGCTAAAAGCGAACCCAAATCCAGAGAAACCAATTTGCGGTCTTTCAGGGACTCCGGAACATCGCCATCGACTATCTTTTGCGCCAAACCTTCCACAATAGCCGTCTTCCCGACACCCGGTTCGCCTATCAAGACGGGATTATTTTTGGTTCGCCTCGATAATATCTTAATCACCCGACGGATTTCCTCCTCCCTGCCTATAACCGGGTCCAGTTTTCCCTTTGCCGCCAAATCGGTTAGGTCCCGACTGTATTTCTCCAAAACCTTATATTTGCTCTCGGGATCCTGATCGGTTACCCGCTGATTCCCCCGAACTTCGGTTAGCGCCTTAAGTAGTTTTTCCCTATCCAGTTTTGCATCCTTGAGAATGCGGGAGGTTTTTGCGGTATCGGTTTCCAAAAGGGCAAGTAATAAATGTTCCACCGATATAAACTCATCTTTGAACTGCTCCGCTTCGGAGGAGGCCTTTTCCAAAACCTGCCGAAGGGTATTGGAAATATAAACCTGACCGAATCCTCCGCCGGAGACTTTGGGTAATAGATTTATCTCCTCTTGAACCTTTTCCCTGACTGAAGGAACCGATACGCCGCACCTTTCAAGCAAATCCGCAACCAACGAATCCTCCTGATCGATTAACGCTAATAACAGATGAACCGGTTCTATTTGCTGATGCCCGTATGATTGAGCCATCTCCGAGGCATATTGAAGCGCATCTTGGGATTTCTGGGTCAATTTATCCAATCGCATTTACTCCCCTTCCTTTCTCAATTTATTTTGAAAGTATTCTTTCCGTCGTCTTAAAATGTAATTTGGCATATTCACTTAGCTTTTGGGCCCCGAATTTATCAACCAATACGACGCCGACTTCGATTACCTTATTGGAAGCTCCTTTCGGCAATTTTACGCCCGAAATCTTGGAAAGTTTATTCAATCCCCTTAAAAATTCCGCACGGGCTAAAATTGATGCTGCCGCCACCGCAACATCATCCTCCGCATAATGGCGTTCAACCAACTCTATCTTTTTCCCCTTCTCGAACAACGCTTTCTGTACCAATCCCTTGGACGAGAATTTATCCGATATGGCAAGGGGGAAATCGCCCTTTTTCAAAACATTTTCCAGCGCGCGGGAATGCCCCCAAGCTAAAAGGCGATTTAGATTATTGAATTTTTTATATAATTCATTATACTTTTGGGGGGTTATAGTAATTATGTCGTGGGGACAGAGTTTTATTATTTCCGAAGAAATTTCCAATATTTTCTTGTCGTTTATCGTCTTGCTGTCGGTTACTCCCATTGCCTTGAGCTTTATTTCCTCTCTGCCTGTAACCCCCACAGCCGCAATTACCAAAGGACCGAAATAATCCCCTTTCCCCGCTTCATCGATTCCGATACGGGGCTTTTTTATGGGAATATCCCTTGTGATGAAACCAAGCAGCTCTTCGACAACCGAACAATCCCCCCTCTCCACCAACAATGAGGAACAATTCCCCTTACCATTCAGGTAAAGGTTAAGAACCATCTCTTGCTCATCGGAAGTTGTTAGAACATATTTTATAAGCATACCGTTAATGGTTGGCTTTTTTTCCAATGGATACGCATTTGCTTCGGCAAATTGCTTGATGTAGTTTTGGCCGATATCCCGAGGATACCTAAATTCGATTTTCCGACCGCCTTTTTGTATTTTCAATATTAAATAAACTCCAATTCGATTTTAAGACCTTCATATTTGAATCTTAGCGGGGCTTTTTCCCCCATTTTCCCCTTGAGAGGGTAAGGAATTAATACCTCTTCATAAACTTTTCCTTCGCCTTTGCATATTCCGCACCCGCCCAAAAATCCTCCGAACCCGAGGCAGGATGGACAGATAAACTCCATCTCCACCGCAAACAAAACGGTTCCATCAGCATTGACAACAATGTTATTTTCATCAATATAAAGGATAACGGTAGTGTTATGCAGTCCGTGAAATTTCTTTGATAGGAGTTCTTTTATATCATCATATACATCCTTGGTTGGGGTTTCGATTGCCGATGGTATCGTAGTTCTATAATACCTTCCTTTGAAGAATCTCAAGCCCAATTGCGAATCGTAAGCCATTCGTCTTCTAGGGTCGGATAATACATCATAAGCTTCTTTAAGGCGGATAAAATCAGCCTCGCCCCCGCCGTAATCGGGGTGAGAAGCCTTTACTTTACGGCGATAAGCGGTTTTTATGTGCGAATAATCGCAGCCATAATAGCAATCGAGAATTCTGTAATAATCCAATACTACGCCGTCGGCGATTGTCGGATGCAAATCGAACTCCTTGAAAGAGTGGAATAATTTATTTAGACAATTCAAAAATGAAACAAGTAATGTTAAATGTCAATCCTTAATTTAATTTCCAAACATTTGATTTACGGTAATATATGCAAAGGAGTGTAAAATTTATAGTATAGAGAGACAAAAGGAATATCCCTCGATAAGAAAGAAACTTAAATAAAAGGAGACACCTAATATCGTCAAGAGAATTGGACTTCGATAGGCATAATTTAACTTGAGCTTTCAAGGAAGTCAATATTTCCGGGAAGT
>Ga0256841_1003041_pt1 | contig 12819 bp, 6 predicted proteins | sample 356308metaG_FD_185971 | JGI IMG/M metagenome (GOLD analysis project Ga0256841, IMG submission 185971) | Hydrothermal vent microbial communities from Mid Atlantic Ridge, Atlantic Ocean - 356-308 | ecosystem: Environmental > Aquatic > Marine > Hydrothermal vents | place: Atlantic Ocean: Mid...
AACCAATTATGGAGTTTTCTCAAAAAGAATATGCTACAATCCGATGGATCTCTACATCGTAACTTTAAGGACGGCAAATCAGGAATTAATGGCTTTCTCGATGATTATGCACTCACAGCAGAAGCTTTATTGGACCTTTATGAGGTCAGTTTTAATCCACAACACCTCAAGGATGCAACTGCTCTTATCCGGTATGCTCTATCCCATTTTAGTGATCCCAATGACCCATTACTATTTTACACTTCAGACAAAGATCCGTCCTTAATCACCAGAAAAAAAGTAACCACTGACAATGTAATTCCCGGATCTAATTCAGTGCTAGCCTATACGCTATATAGGCTGGGCATAATGCTGGACAACGGCGATTTTGAAGATAAGGCCAAGAACATGTTGCTCCGTATGCAAAATGATCTGGAAACTACCACTCATCCCGGGTACTTAGCTAAATGGATGCAACTGTATAGCGATTTTGTTCATCGCCCATATGAAATCGTAATCATGGGACCCCAATACAAACGTTTACAAAAGCAGCTCTACACCCGTTTTATCCCCAATGCTGTTTTCCTCGGGGGAGCAGAAGAATCAGATTTAGAGCTACTCAAAGATAAACTTCAAGGAGATCAAACCTATATCTATGTATGCGTCAGAAAAGTATGCAAGTTGCCTACCCAAGATGTAGAAAAAGCGTTTAGTCTGCTCGACAAATAATTTCTTAATCCATCAACTCAAACCAAATGAATCGTATAATTGCTTTAATCTTAATCACCATCAGTGTTTTGCTGGGAGCGATATCTTGCAATGAGGTAGATAACCATTCGACAAAGGCAAAATCTACAACAGCTAAACAAAACCCTATGGAGCAAAAACTTGGGAAGTATGTTAAAGTACGCCTGACCTCAGACCTCTCACATCTCTCGCCTGATCAAAGAGAGATGTTGATCATACTTATAGAGGCGGCAAAATTTATGGATGCGATTTTTTGGCAAGAATCCTACGGAGACACTACCCAGCTATTTAAAAGTATAGCCGATCCATTCATTGAACAGTTTGTCCGTATAAATTATGGGCCATGGGATAGACTTGATGGCAATAAGCCTTTTGTCAAAGGAATCGGCCCCAAGCCACTCGGAGCAAATTTCTATCCCAAGGATATGTCCAAGCAAGAATTTGAAGACTGTCCACTTCCGGATAAAAAGAGTCTATATACTGTTTTAAGGCGAGATGAATATGGCAATCTTGCTACGATACCTTACCACGATCATTACGCCATCCCTACCCGATTAGCTGCCGCGCTACTGAGAGAAGCTGCCAAGAAAGCCACAAGCAAGAACTTTCAGTTTTACCTCAATAAAAGGGCCTATGCATTGGAAAATGATGACTATCAGTCCTCGGATTTTGCGTGGTTAGATTCCAAAGACAATCTTATCGACATAGTTATTGGCCCCATTGAGACCTATGAGGATCAACTCTTTGGGTATAAAGCCTCGCATGAAGCCTACGTCTTACTCAAAGATACCTCATGGAGTAACAAATTAAAACGATTTGCCCGGTATCTCCCGGAATTGCAAGAAGGACTCCCTGTATCTGATAAATATAAACAAGAAAAACCTGGAACAGACGTTGAGCTCAATGCTTATGATGTGGTCTTTTATGCCGGGGATTGCAATGCGGGGAGCAAAACCATAGCTATTAATCTTCCCAATGATGAAGAGGTACAACTCAAAAAAGGAACACGCAGACTACAGTTAAAGAACGTAATGCGATACAAGTTTGATAGTATTTTAATCCCTATTGCACAAGTCCTATTGGATCCTGCACAGCGAAGATATATCAATTTTGATGCATTTTTTGCCAACACGATGTTTCATGAAGTTGCACATGGGTTGGGCATAAAAAACACGATAAACGGCAAAGGTACAGTTCGGGAATCCTTGAAAGAGCTGTCCTCTGCTTTAGAGGAAGGCAAGGCCGATTTGCTCGGACTTTATATGGTCAAACAACTGCATGACAAAGGGGAGTTAAAGGGTGACATCAAAGGGTATTACACTACCTTTATCGCCAGTATTTTTCGGTCTATCCGGTTTGGGGCCTCCAGTGCGCACGGTAAAGCCAATATGATTAGATTCAATTATTTTCAAGATAATGGGGTAATCGTATTTGATCAACAACAACAATTCTATCGCATCAACTTCGATGCCTTCGAAAAGGTAATGCAGTCACTTTCCAACATCATACTAACCATCCAGGGAGATGGCGATTACTCACGGTGCAAAACGTTAGTGGAAGAAAAAGGAGTAATTCACCCACAGCTTCAAGAACAACTTGACAGATTAAACACTCTAGGGATACCTGTGGATATAATCTTTGAACAAGGCCCGGAGGTATTGGGGTTGCGATAAAAGTAGTCCCTCGATCGACTAAAATAAATATTGTAGTCGCCATTCGATGCCCCATTTGTCCGAAGGCCCAGCTTGTGTAAATTGGCCAGTTACCGAGGATAGTTTGACTTCTGCTATCCCGATGCGCCGGTACTTATACTTCAGATAGAACATCCATTTAGTGCCTCTACCATAGTAAAAAGGGATGGCGTAAGTGCCTGAAATTCCATTTTCATATGCAAATATTCTTGTTTCGTATAGTGGAGCATCAAAGCCCGCAAAACGTATTTTAAAGACAATAGGATATTTATCTGAATAATACAAGAGGTCTTGAAATAGGAGGTATCCATATGAAATGGCGTCCAATTGTTCATACCGAATGCCCTCGTATCGCCCTCGCAAGATGAGTTGTTTGCTTACATGATAGGTACCGTGAAGCCTAACATTGAATTGTTGTTTTTCCGATGCAGAAGTATAATTTTTACTGGAAAATTCCTTCGGTGTTTTTTTTAAGCCGGTACGATACTTGAGTTGCGCATACACCTCATATTTTTTCCTCTTCGTATAACTGCATCTCAAAAGAACATCATGTCCCCTCGAATAAATAAATGCATCCTTTTGGGTAGCCGGGTAGACCCACCTATCCATATACCCCTTTATTGACCATGCCCGAGTAGGTTGCCATTCGATCCCCCAATAAATGCCCCGTTCGTTGCCCACATAAGTAGACGATCGAAATGCATCGCTCCAGATAGAAGAATAATTATCTGAATAGTGCCGATGAAGTACACTCAAACTCAATGTCTTATCTAGGGGAAATAACACCCCGTTAAGTACAGCATAAGTAGCATCAGACTTTAAGGCTTCCTCACCAAAAAGCATACAACTCCCCAAGTATTGTTGAAAGGAGATACTAGCCAATTCTGAGAAGGGTTTATGGACATTTGGTTTAATTGTTTTATTGCCTTCAAAGGTACGCATTTGGAGTAAGGCATTCATCGCCAGATGCGTCGTAGGGTTATGGTATGAAATGGTAAAACCCGTCTGTGCTAAAGCTAAGTTTTCTCTTCGCGCTTTCGTCCCCCGGGTATCGTGTAAACCGGAGCGGTTAACACTTCCTAACATAACTATTGAGCTGTCTGCATTGAATCGCCAAGTGGCATCCAAACGTCTCATTGAACCAAAGAACATTCCCTTCCAACGATTAGAGAAAGAACCCGAGAGACCAACTCCACGCATGAAGGCAAAACTCCCGGAGGAGCGATAAGGAGCCAGGATGTGCTGTGTACCTATATTAATATTATTGACAAGAGAAGATTTCATTGTCCTAAACCCTTGATGTACGATGAGTCCCTCCCCCATATTGACTACAAAATCTCCCAAAGCGATACGAGAAATACGACTTTTGGGAGAATAAATAAACCCATGCAATTGAATTTGATCCGGGAGTAATACCTTATTAATTTTCCTCCAACTCTCCCCTTCTTGTTGGCGGAACCTGACCCCAAAACTGCGATTAATACTATTCCTGTATTGTACAACCAGGTCTTGAGGTAAGTTGCCGGAATAAAAACTACTGGCACCTAAATTTCGAGCATTTACCTTGGCTCTCCAGCCTATACTCCACATAGGCGGAGGGGTTATTAATCGAGTGGTCGCTAAACTGTTTTTCAGTGTAAATATAGGCTGGGGAATTTGGAGAAACGGTTGTATCAAGTGAGCTTTTTCCGGAGGAAGCCCCTCCACAGCATTCAACTCATCTAAGGACGAATAAGGTCCTACTACTTTTCTATAGGAAATGATCGCAAGAATTTCTCTTTCATTCAATACTCGAAGCAACGCTAAATCACTGCCACTCACCTTGTTGATATCCAAAGGGTGCTTAAGTAGTTGCACTAAGTTTATCTCTATCTCCTCCAATAGGCCATCGGATGGGGATTCCTCTTGGTTATCAAGCATGACCTGAATAATAGCTTCAACGGGGTCTTGTGCATTTCCTGCAACACAGCACAATATAATCAAAAACACGATGGATAAATCATGGAGCAAAAAGCGAGTCATAAAGCGGTGTTCTAAAATTATTTTTTCATTAATCCCCCACTACCCGATGAGTCTAATTTCAATATCAAAAAAATAGCTCACCCCCACAGATCTAAATGGAGAAAATAGCATGTTCCCTGCAAATATAATTAAAGTTTTAAGATTAAAGGTAAATATTTAAGAAAATCTAACCATCATGCAACATTTCCTTAGTTCAGCTCATTACCTTATCACAGGTTTTATCGTCGTATTAATAATTATTACATATTAATAATATTTATAATAAATATTATACCTTTGCAGCTGGAACTCGACTTTTTAAATGTAAGCTAGTAAGATACGATAAAGGTATCAATAGCAAATAGACAAAGTCAACTTTAAAGCGAGTCTGAATTTTGTTAAGCATAAATTCACTCAAAAAGAGGACAATAGTATTTGTCCTTAAGATTATTAAAGCATTTAATTTCAATTTACTTTAATTATTTAACAACATGAAGAACAGAATCCAATCATTACTTGTCATTTGTATGGTCCTTATAGGATGGGATATAAGTGCACAAAGCATAGTACTTGAAACGCAGAAAGCGCCCTATATTGCCCTTGCAGATAGAGGTAATCCTACCATATTATATGGGAAATATTTCATACAAGACACTGCATTTTCTTTTGAACTGCCTTTCCCTATTACCATCAACCAAACGAAATACACGACACTTTGGGCCTCCACACGTGGAAAATTAACAACGGCCAATCCATCTGATGGTTATCCTCTTGATGTATTAAGCGTCATCGATGCCAATCTGCAGGGAAGTTGGGGTGATGAGACTGAAACCATTCTCTCCTCTATGGTGATAAATACAGCCCCGGAACGAATATTTATAATAGAATGGAAGGATTTTTACTTTCGTGAGTTCGAAGGCTTTTTCGATCATTTAAATGTACAAATATGGCTATACGAAAAAGATGGAAAGATCGAATATCATTATGGAAAAAGTGATTTAGAACTCATTTATGCACGATATGTTGAAGATACTTTGGGGCATTTTGGAGGTTATGTAGGCATGGGAACGATGCATTCCAAAACCAATTATGAGGGAGTATGGCTTTATGGGGATTCTACTTCACCTCAGATAATCAATTTTATCCCTGATGCGGATTATCGCATTGGTAAATACAGATTGGGGATTCCTAAAGATAGCACGGTGTATGTCTTTGCAAAACAAGATCCTTTAGGCAACTTAGCGGAGAAAACAACTAACGAAATTGAATTCAAGCAGCCTACTCCTTCAAACATCGAACTCACGGTCTCTAATAAATATCTAAACCGTTCTGTTTTCGTGTATAATCTATCCGGACAACTTATCAAAAAAGATGCTTTGCGGAAACCACAGATCAATATTGACTTAGGATCGGTTCAAGCAGGGTTTTACCAAGTAAGTATCCCGCTGGAAGGAGGACGTTTCTGGTCACATAAGTTTTTTATCCCCAATAAATAAACTCTATTGCCAGTGATAGACCACTCCACATTGACAAAAAGGTATTATACCATATCGGAGGTCGCTGCTATGCTGGAAGTAGCGACTTCACTTTTGCGGTTTTGGGAATCGGTTTTTCCATCTGTTCGTCCGGTAAAATCAAAGAGAGGAGAAAGGAGGTACACCCCTGAAATGATCATTCACATCCAGGAAATATACGAATTAGTCAAAGTAAAAGGTCACACTTTGGAAGGAGCCAAAATCGCCTTAAAGGAGAGAAAAAAGCACCGCAAATTAAAAGGAGAAATCCTTTACAGACTATCGGAGGTCCGGCGGCGACTTGAACAAATTAACACTAGTCTTAAATAAAAAAGGAAATATCCAATACTGGCCCCTCGTTATCATCTAATTTAGATAAAAAAGAATAACTGTCCATCAAGCCTTCCGGATGATTGACATGTTATCTAATATGCGTTCTTATACAAAGTTCTATTGCATCTATCCTCATAAGATGCATGGTGCTTATTCCACTTGAGGAAGGGAGCATTCGAGTAAATCCTACCTACAAAACGCTAAGTGAGGGTAAAACTTGACCACTTATGCAACCATTTCATACCCCCTGCAACTCCCCTTACGAGCCCAACTCACAGCGTTGTAAAAGCCAGTAATCACTCCATAACTTAAATTAAGTATGCCGCTTAAAATCAAGTTAAGCTTCAAGCATGAATGGATATTTATAGTCATGAGGCGGGTTAAAGTTTTCCTTAATGGTGCGAGGAGAAACCCATCTCAACAAGTTCAACATCGAACCGGCCTTGTCGTTCGTGCCGGATTGACGGGCACCCCCGAAAGGTTGTTGTCCAACGACAGCACCCGTCGGTTTATCATTGATATAATAATTGCCGGCAGCAAAACGCAGTTTTTCAGAAGTATCACGAATCACATTTCTATCTTGCGCAAAAAGAGCGCCGGTCAAACCAAAAGGAGTAGATTGGTCAACAATTTCAACAATTTCATCAAACTGATCGTCCTCGTAGACGTAAATGGTGAGCACCGGGCCAAAAATCTCTTCACACAATGTACGGTAATAAGGGTTCTGCGTTCGGATGACCGTGGGTTCAACAAAATACCCGACAGCATCATCATATCCACCACCAAATACGATTTCCACTTGATCATCCTTCTTCGCCTGATCGATATAACTGACGATTTTATCAAATGCTTTACGATTAATTACTGCATTAATGAAATTTCGGAAATCTTCAGGAGAACCCATTTTTATTTCGTTCAGATGCTCTTTCATAATATCATGTATCTGGCGCCAAAGACTTTTAGGAATATAAGCTCTAGATGCTGCAGAGCATTTTTGACCTTGATACTCAAAGGCCCCACGCGTAAGAGCAACGGCAGAAGCTATCGGGTCAGCAGAAGGGTGAATCAGCACGAAGTCTTTCCCCCCGGTCTCCCCTACTATACGAGGATAGGACTTATAAATAGGAAGATTATCTGCAATGGTCTTCCATAAGTGTTGGAAAGTAGCCGTACTTCCGGTAAAATGCAAACCTGCAAATTCCGGATGAGAAAATATCACTTCTCCAGCATCCGCACCATTGACATATATCAAATTTATAACTCCATCAGGAAGTCCGGCCTCCCGAAGTAATTCCATGATAACCCAAGCGCTATAGATTTGATCCCCGGCAGGTTTCCAAACAACGGTATTGCCCATTAGGGCAGGAGCCCCTGGCAGATTACCTGCAATCGATGCAAAATTGAATGGTGTCAAGGCAAATATAAAACCCTCCAGTGGACGGTACTCCATACGATTCCAAATCCCCGGTGAACTTTCCGGTTGTTCTTCATATATCTGAGTCATAAAGAGTGCATTGTACCTAAAGAAATCTGCCAATTCACAGACGATATCAATCTCCGCTTGAAAAACATTTTTAGATTGGCACAACATAGCGGCGGCATTGAGTTTGGCCCTATATGGACCCGAAATCAAATCAGCTGCTTTCAAGAATATAGCAGCACGCTCTTGCCAAGGCATCGATTCCCATGAAGGTTTAGCCTCCAAAGCTGCTTGAATAGCTTTAAGCACATGCTCCTGTCCTCCCTTATTGTAATGACCTAACAGATGCTGATGGTCATGAGGAGGGTGAATGGACACTTTATTATCTGTCCTTACCTCTTCCCCACCAATGAACATAGGGATATCCAGTTTTACAGCATTTAGTTCAGCATAAGCTTGCTTGACCTCAGATTTTTCTTTGGAACCGGGCCCATAAGACAAAATCGGCTCATTGGATATTTCAGGCAACAGATAGAATGCGTTGGACATAGATATTATTTTTATAGAATGAAAAGAAAAGAGTTCAAATAGTACATTTATCCGTGAGTATCTTCCTGGAGAAAGTTAGAGTTATATCCTTTACAAAGTATCAATACCCATTTCTGTAATTAATCAGGATAACTAAGCTATCTTAGAAGAAGTCATTTACTCAAATCGGTGCAAAGATATGCGAATTATCATTTCGGGCTTAAAAATATTTATTGATTCGATTATTAATTGCTCGGTAATATCATTATTTCCTAATCCTTATCATGTTACAAATGAAATAAATATGTGTTGATCCGAAGTATTTTTTAAAAAAAAAAGCTGGAAAACATATTGTTAATTTAACCATATGTTATATCTTGCGACCGATTTATAACACAGAGAGGACTATTCTAAGTACGATTTATAACTTAATTGTTAAACAAAATATTAACAAATGAAACGAACCAATACGTTATTTACATTATTATTGGTTTGTCTAGGTTCCCTTGGAGCATTTGCTCAAACTATTACAGGGACTGTGACAGACTCAAAGGACAATGCACCTCTCATAGGAGTCAATGTAATTGTCGAAGGTACCCAACGGGGTACGATTACAGATTTAGACGGGCGGTTTGAAGTACAAGCTAAGCCAGGCGACCATTTGCTCTTTTCATACATAGGGTATGAAGACATGAAGGTCGAGGTAGTGGCCGATGTGTCAGACTACAATGTCGTTTTATCCGGTTCAAATGTAAAATTGGATGAGGTTGTCGTTACGGCACTTGGAGTTACAAAGGAGAAAAAAGCTTTAGGTTATGCTATTGATGAGATTTCCTCAGATGAAATCAAGAATGCTGGCAGTCCCAATGCGGTTATGGCCTTGCAAGGCAAAGTGGCGGGATTGCAGATCAGTCAGTCTTCCGGGACACCTGGTGCGGGTGCCAACATTCTATTGAGAGGTATTTCTTCTCTGAATCCAGGAAGATCAAATCGACCCTTGTTTGTCATAGACGGAATTGAACTTAGTGATGATGTAGATGTAGCCCCTATCACTTCTGACAAGGTTAACCTAGGATTAGGTGCGGGAAGTAAAACACAAGGAGCTGTCACTAACAGATCAATGGACTTAGATCCTAACGAAATAGCAAAATTGACGGTACTTAAAGGAGCTGCAGCCACTGCACTATACGGAGTACGAGCTGCCAATGGGGTCATCATCATTACTACAAAGAAAGGCGCATCGGGAAAACCAAGTGTTGATGTAAATTATTCGACAGGATGGTCCAATATGCTTAAATGGCCTAAGGTTCAGACAGACTTTATCGATGGTCATCGAAGTACATCAAGACGTAGATACCGACCGGACAGGCCTTTTAGAGAGCCTTATGGATACAACAGATATTGGGATAGCTGGGGTTCTGCTTATACGAAAGACAGCAAGCTAGTATTGCTCAATGGTAAAGAAGAGCGCCCACATGACGTATATGATGAGTTCTTCAGAACAGGTTCTTCCACTTCGTTTGGGGCAGGGATCACTGCGGGAAATGAGCGATTCAAATACCGCCTATCTGCCAACAAACTTAAGACAAATGGAATTACTCCTAATACTTATTGGGGTAGGACCAATTTTAACCTTAGGAGCTCTTATAAGTTTAATGAAAGACTCACCATTGATGGTTCTGTTATCTATGCTAAAACCGGCGGAAACAAACCCCATGAAGGAAGAAAGTCAGTTGTCAATGTATTGAGCTATATGTCTAATATGGTTGATCAGACTTCTTATATACAACCGTATACCTACCGAAAGAACTTTTCCTACAGTATTATAGATCATCCGCTTTTTCTTGCTAGAAAAAACACAAATATTGATGATGTAGATCGAATTATCGCCTCTATTAATTCCAATTTCAAATTGGCAGACAATCTTAACTTGAATTATAAAATTGGTGCAGATGCATATTCGGATGGTAGAGAGCGAATCGTTGATCCGGAGACGGACGAAGGAACAAATATGCATGGATTTATCGTCGAGAACAATATCCGTAAGCGAACATTTACCTCCAACTTGTCTCTAAATTACAACACACGCCTAACAGATGCACTAGGCATGGAAATTACGTTGGGGCATTATATGTATGCATGGAACAGAAAGCGCGTTACGGTGAGAGGTGAAGGATTTGTGCTAGAAGACTTTTACAACTTGAATAACAGTAGCTTTTTATTTCAAAGCAATAGTTTTACAAGATATCGCAATATGGCCCTATATGGTCAGATGGTATTTGACTACAACAGATATGCCTATCTGACTTTGACAGGAAGAAATGACTGGACATCGACTCTCCCTCGCAAAAATAATTCGTATTTCTTTCCATCTGCAGATTTTTCACTGCTACTATCTGAGATGCCCGCTTTGTCTTTGCCGGAGATGGTCTCTTATGCTAAGTTAAGAGCCTCCTATTCTATAGTAGGAAAAGATGCAGATGTATACCAGATTGGAAGATATTACAATTTAATTTATCGAGATGATGCATCTGGTACACTAGGATTTGGTCAATCTTCCTTGATTGGAGATGAAAACCTAAAACCCGAGTTTACTCGAAATATTGAAGTTGGAGGTGAATTTTCATTCTTCAATAATCGATTATCTCTAGAAGGTTCGTATTACACTGCGAACCTCACTGATATGATATTGTCTGTCCCTATCAGTAATACTACGGGAGCCAGTAGATTATTAACCAATGCCGGAGCGATCAAAAATTACGGTGGAGAAATTAAGTTGGGTTGGGATGTAATTCGAAATGGCTCTATGAATTGGAATACAAGTCTTATTTGGTATAAAAATATAGGCGAAGTAATTAGTATCAAGGAAGGAATCGATGAAATTGTGTTGGCAGGTTCAAGGAACGTGATTAATAAGTACGTACCGGGGCAACGAGTGGGAGACTTATACGGACTGAAGTTTAATCGTACAGAAGACGGTCAACTTATCATTAACGACAAAACAGGATATCCCACGCTCAATAGAGACACATTTGTCTACATGGGCAATTCATTTCCGGATTTTGTATTGTCCTGGAATAATCGTTTGACAATGGGCAACTTCTCTTTGTCTTTCTTATGGGAATGGAAGAAAGGGGGATTAGCTCTAGATGTATCTCGTCCTTACCGTACGGATAATGGACAAACGGTTGAGACCTTGGATCGCTACAAGAAAGTAGTATTCAAGGGTGTCGTAGAAGTTAAAGATGCAGATGGAAATGTAACGGGATATGAAAAGAACACTCAGGAAGTAGAGATCAAACCTGCGTCTTTCTACAGGAATTCGAGCATTTACCGTTATGCACCCGAGCGATTGTTGACAGATGCTTCCTGGCTACGATTGAGAAATGTAAGTTTATCTTACAATGTCCCCAATAAGTTCTTAGGAGATAGCTTCTTCAAGGAATTGCGGATTACTTTTAGTGGAAATAATGTATATCTAAATACGCCATATGAAGGGTTTGACCCGGAACTTAACTTTTTTGGAAGTTCTTCTAATGTATATGGATATACAGGATTGAGGACACCATCTGTCAAGTCATTTAGCTTGTCATTTAACATGACCTTTTAGGTCGAATTTATTATTATTTCATATAAAAATAAAAAGTATGAAACAACTACATAAAATATTAATTTTCAGTCTTGCAGTACTTGCAATTATGACGTTTAATAGCTGTCAAGACTATCTAGATGTCAATACGGATCCTACAAAAGTTTCTGATCCACCATTAAAGACGATGCTTCCTGTAGGGTTAGTTAAGACAAGTAGCGTACATTACTCTACTGCATATAGTGCTTCGCAGGCGGCACATCAAATGGATCATACCAATGTGTACTTTGAAGAATTTTCAATGGGAGGCGCGTGGTCTACTATCTATCTAAGTGCTTTAAACAACCTTAAGTTAATGGTAGCAAAAGCAGCGGACGAAAAAGATGAAAATGGACGTAACTCTCCTTTCTATGGGGGAATCGGCAAAGTATTGGAAGCTGTCAACTTAGGCATGCTGACCAGTTGTTGGGAAGATGCCCCTTGGAGCGAAGCGTTACAAGGAGAAATTAATTCTAAGCCTTCCTATGATAGTCAGGAAGATATTTACAAAAGCATCTTCACCTTGCTGGATGAAGCAATAGTAATGCTCAACACCTCACCATCGGCCAATTTTCGTTTACCGGGAGGTGATGACTTATCTTATGGTGGGGATATCGAAAGTTGGAAGCGATTGGCTTATTCGCTAAAAGCACGTTATCAAAGTCATGTTATGAAAAAGATGAATATTCCGGCAGCGGATATATTGAGCAATGTAGATTCAGGTTTTGTTAGCAATGATCAAAACTTTACATTCCCCTACTCAGAAGCACTACCAAATCCTTGGTTCACCGGTGTATCTAAACCCAGACAAACGGGAAACTTTTCAATTACGACTTCCAAATATATGGTAGCGTTGATGAATGGAGATATAAGGGGAGCATTTGATCCGAGACTACCGGTCATCTCTCCCTTATTTGTTGATACTACCTTGTATATAGGAGAAAGTTCATGGGATCAAGATGATGCAAGTGCTACATG
>Ga0256841_1003042_pt1 | contig 12818 bp, 10 predicted proteins | sample 356308metaG_FD_185971 | JGI IMG/M metagenome (GOLD analysis project Ga0256841, IMG submission 185971) | Hydrothermal vent microbial communities from Mid Atlantic Ridge, Atlantic Ocean - 356-308 | ecosystem: Environmental > Aquatic > Marine > Hydrothermal vents | place: Atlantic Ocean: Mid...
GGACTGGATCGAACACATCCCGTTTCGCGAAACCCGCAACTATGTGATGCGGGTGGCGGAATCCTTGCCGGTGTATCGGGCGCGCCTGACGGGACGAACTCCGCCGCTTGATTTGATAAAAGAGCTTCGCAACGGCGGGTAAACCCGCCCAATCCTACCCTGCTCTTTTCAGGTCTTTGATCAACTGATCAATGTTGCCCCTGCGTTTGTCCAGCATTGCGCCGATTTCGGTGCGTTCTGTCAGCAGCATATTGATACCTTCAATATACATATTGTAAAACAGCGGTTTGCCGCGTTTATCCGAGACAAAGAAGGTCACATCAAACGGCGATTGCCCCTTCAGATAGGCCACCGATTTTACTTCGACGTGGCTTTTGACTGTTTTTGTTGACAGCACTTCCAATCTGCCGCCTATGAATTCGCGAAAGCGCTTGCCGTATTTGCGGGCGATATAGCCCTGAAACGCCTTGGCGAATGCCTTTTTCTGACTGGAACTGGCACGGCGTCCTTCGACCCCCAGCGCATAGCTGGCCAGATATTTGACGTCCGAGTATTTGACGAAAATCTTTTCGAATTCCTTGATCATCTGCGACTCGGATTTACCCGAAGCGATGACTTTGTTGATTGCGGCAACAAGCTTTTTCACATGCGTAGTGGCCTGTGCATCCGACAGCGCCAATGCAGGTCCGGCCAGTGGCAGCAACGCTATGCTTGATGCCATACCCAGCATGACTGCCCGGCGATCCGGATTAGTCCGCGTAAAAATCGTCATAGCCATCTCCTTGCTCTTCAACAGGTTCTTCCTGACCCAACTGGAATCTGCGGTGTTGCAGATACAACAGGCGGGCCTGTGCATAGCTGTCGGCACTATCATACAAGATTGAATCTACCGTGTCGGAAAAATCATAGCGATCACCAAGTTTTGACAATGATTTTGCCACGGGCCCCATGTATTTTTCCGGTGTCGGGGCGCCGAATGTCAGCGGGTTGGTAAATACATCGACCAGCATACCCACAGTGTCGCGCTGGTTGGACGGGCCAAGCAGCGGAAGTTCCACATACTGGCCTTCGCCCACACCCCAGACATGCAGGGTCTGGCCGAAATCGCCCATTTCCTCATCTAGACCAATGTCGGTTGCAGGATCGAAAAGCCCGCCCACACCCAGGGTTGTGTTGATCACAAAGCGCCATGAATTTTTGACAGCGCCGTTGATATTCAACTGCAACAGATTGTTCACAATATTGCCCGGCAGGTTCAGGTTGGATGCGAAATTTCCGATCCCCTGACGTACAGGTTTTGGCAGGGCATGGCCATAGGCCCCCGCCGCCGGACGGATCAATGCGCGGTCCAGACGGCGGTTTGCCTCGTGGGTGCGCCGGTTGCCTGCTTCATTCGGGTCATTGAATGATCTGGGTGCAGGCGCTGTACAAGCGGTCACAATCAGCAGGGTCAAGGCTGCCAGCAACAGCCCCGGTTTTGCTTTCAATCTGGTTTTCGTAACTAACAATGGTATTCTCGACTGGTTGTTTGTAGCTTTCCACTACATAGGTTCTGGCAGGAAAATGCCCAGTAATATATTAGGCATGGTTTAGTTTTGTGACAGTTTGGATACAAGTCATTAATGGTCGATGTCTATATCCGTTAAGGATGACACTCGGCGTTGGTGAATGAAAGAGGCAAGATGCGGCAAGCAGATCGTAGTAATGGTTTGGCAGAGCTGAAAGACGCAAGACGAAAGAGCAGGGCCTTGTTCTGGGCTGTTGGCCTGTTCAGCGTTTTTGTGAATTTGCTGATGCTGACAGGCCCTCTTTATATGTTGCAAGTCTATGACCGTGTTTTGGGCAGCCGGTCCGAGGAAACCCTGTTGGCTTTGTCCATTCTGGTAGCCTTTCTGTTTATAATCATGGGGTTGCTTGATTACGCCCGTGGGCGGGTTTTGGCGCGGATCGGGGCGCGGTTTCAGTCGGAACTGGACGGGCGGGTGTTTTCCGCTGTGCTGCGGGCCAGCGCGCGCGGGTTTGGGGCCAACCTGACCAACAGCGCCCTGCGCGATCTCGAGGCGGTGCAGCGGTTGCTGTCCTCCCCTGTATTAAGCGCGATTTTCGATATTCCCTGGACGCCGTTTTTCATTGCCGGAATATTCATGTTCCACCCGTGGCTGGGGTTTCTGGCGGTTTTCGGCGGGGCATTTCTGGTGCTGATCACGATTTTGAACCAGATAATGACCCGCAAACCTGTACTTGAATCCACCACAGCCGCCCTGTTTGCCGACCGGATGGCCGACCAGTTGCGCAGCGAATCCGAACTTGTGCAAAGTCTGGGGATGCGGGGCGCCGTATTCCAGCGCTGGGAACAGGCGCGCGAAAAGGCGCTGGCCGCCAATATTCATGCCTCGGATAGTGGCGGTGGCTTTGCCGTACTGACCAAGACATTCCGCATGTTCCTGCAGTCCGCCATGCTGGGGCTTGGGGCCTATCTGGTGTTGCAGAACCAGTTGACGGCAGGGGCGATGATTGCAGGTTCTATTCTGATGGGGCGGGCATTGGCGCCTATTGAACAGGCGATCGGGCAGTGGGCATTGGTGCAACGTGCCTCCAAAGGGTGGGAAAACCTGACCGCTCTTTTATCCGAAGTTCCGGTTGAACAACCCCGCACCGCCCTTCCCAGACCAAGGGCCGTTTTGCTGGCGGATCAGGTGACTGTGGTGCCACCGGGTCAACAGCAGGCCTCGTTGCGGATGGTCAGTTTTGCATTGAATCCCGGGCAGGCGATGGGGGTGATCGGGCCTTCGGGGGCCGGCAAAACGACCCTTGCCCGCGCCATTACCGGCGTTTGGCGCGCGGCGGGTGGCAAGATCAGGCTGGATGGGGCTTCGCTGGATCAATATGACCCCGATGTCTTGGGCCAGCACATTGGTTACCTGCCCCAACGGGTGCAACTATTTGACGGCACCATTGCCGAAAATATTGCCCGCCTGTCGTTGCAACCCGATGATGCGGCTGTGGTAAAGGCCGCGCAAAAAGCCGCCGCACATGAAATGATACTGGCCTTTCCCGAAGGGTATGACACGCGGGTTTCCGCCAATGGCGGGCGATTGTCTGGCGGGCAATTACAACGGATCGGGCTGGCGCGGGCGATGTATGGTGATCCGGTGATCCTTGTTCTGGACGAGCCGAACTCGAATCTTGATAATGAAGGGTCGCAAGCCTTGAACGCGGCGATCAAACAGATGAAAGCCGACGGTGGTGCGGTGCTGATTATGGCGCATCGTCCGGCGGCGATTCAGGAATGTGATTTGCTGATGGTGCTGGAGGGCGGCGCGCGCAAGGCGTTCGGGCCAAAGGATGACATCCTGCGCGAGATGGTCAAAAACCACGAACAAATACGCAGCAATGCGGGCAAAGGGGGTGTGACATGAGCAATGCCAAGAACAAGGGCTGGTCGCCGCGAACCCCGCTGATAATCGGTTTTCTGGCCATACTGTTGCTGGTTGGCGGTTTTGGCACATGGTCGGTGATGGCCAATATTTCCGGTGCAGTCGTGGCCAGTGGCCAGATTGAAGTAGACCAAAACCGACAGGTGGTGCAGCACCCCGACGGGGGGGTGATTTCCAAGATCAATGTGCAAGAGGGGGATCTGGTTGACGAGGGGGATATCCTGATCCGGCTGGACCCGACCAACCTGACCTCGGAACTGGTGGTGGTCGAGGGGCAGTTGTTCGAACTGATGGCACGACGTGGCCGGCTTGAGGCCGAGAGGGACGGGGCCGGGGCGATCACATTTGATCCCGAGTTGATCGAGGCGGCGGATAGCTCGAATGATGCCCGGACCCTGATGCAGGGCCAGCAAAGACTGTTCAAGGCAAGGCAGGATTCTATGGCGCAAGAGATTGCGCAGATGCAAAAACAACGCAACCAGATTTCTGACCAGATAGGTGGAATAAAGGCCCAGCAAACCGCGCTGGAAACCCAATTGGAACTGATCAATGAAGAACTGGAAAACCAGCAAACCCTGCTGGACCGTGGTTTGGCGCAGGCGTCGCGGGTGTTAAGCCTGCAACGCGAGGATGCGCGGCTGCGCGGTACAATGGGCGAACTGGCCGCGACCAAAGCCCAGGCCGAAAGCCGGATCACGGAACTTGACATCGAGATTCTGAAGTATGGCACCAAACGGCGGGAAGAGGCCATAACCCGCCTGCGTGATCTGCAATTTCGCGAACTGGAGCTGACGGAAAAACGCAGCGCCCTGAAAGAACGCTTGTCGCGTCTGGATATCCGCGCCCCGCTGGCGGGGGTGGTATACGGAATGCAGTTTTTTGCGCCCCGTTCGGTGATCCGCCCTGCTGATCCGGTTTTATATCTGGTTCCGCAGGACCGTCCGCTGGTGATCGCAGCCAAGGTGCAAACCATAAACATTGACCAGATATTTGTCGGGCAAGAGGTGATTTTGCGCTTTCCGGTCTTTGATTCCCGCACTACCCCGGAATTGATGGGCAGGGTGGTAAAGGTTTCGGCGGATGCCTTTACGGATGAACGAACCGGAATCAGTTATTACCGCTCTGAAATTGTGTTGCTTGAGGGCGAAACGGATAAACTGCCCCAAGGCGCAACCCTGATACCGGGGATGCCGGTGCAGGCGTTTATCCGCACCAATGACCGCACGCCATTGGCCTATTTGATCAAGCCATTTACCGATTATTTTGCCAAAGCCTTTCGTGAAGGGTGATTTTGCGGTTTTCCTGCGGGGCAATCACGGTTAGCGTCTGGTCAAATTCTGATCCAACGGAGATGCCAGATGAGCCATGATTACGAAGCCCGCCTGAAAGAACTGGGGATTGCCCTGCCTGACGCCCCTGCACCTGCCGCCAATTATGTGCCATATGTAATTGTCGGGGATCTGGTGTTTGTGTCCGGGCAAATCTCGAACGGGCCGGACGGGCTGATATTGGGAAAACTGGGCGATGACATGGATGTCGAAGCGGGTGCCGTCGCCGCGAAGACCTGTGCTCTGGGCCTTGTGGCACAGCTAAAGGCCGCCTGTGATGGTGATCTGTCACGGCTGGTGCGGGTGGTGAAACTGGGCGGCTTTGTGAATTCGACCCCCGACTTTACCCAGCAGCCGCAAGTGGTGAACGGCGCCTCGGATTTTCTGGTCGAACTGTTCGGCGATGCAGGGCGTCATGCGCGCGCAGCCGTGAGTGCGCCGGCTTTGCCGCTGGGTGTTGCTGTTGAAATCGAAGGTATTTTCCAGATCAAATGACAACGCTTTCCAGCAGCTTTTTCCAGCGCCCGCTAGCCCACCGCGGGTATCATGATGCCTCTGCGGGAATACTGGAAAATTCCCGCAAGGCATTTGTTGCCGCGATCGAGGCCGGCTATGGTATTGAACTCGATGTGCAATTGTCCAAAGACGGACATGCGATGGTGTTTCATGATTACGAATTGTCCCGCCTGACAAATGAACGTGGTGCAACCCGCATCCATACCCGCAATGAACTGGAAGGGATTTCGCTAAGGAGGATGGATGAAACGATCCCCGCACTACCCGAGATCCTGACGCTGGTTGATAGCCGCACACCACTTTTGATTGAACTGAAAGATCAAGATGGGGCGATGGGGGCAGATGTCGGGGCGTTGGAACAGTCTGTGGCTGAAGCATTGAGGGAATATAGTGGTCCTGTTGCCGTGATGAGCTTCAATCCGTATTCTGTTGCCGAACTCGCCAGAATAACCCCTCGAACCCCGCGGGGAATTGTCAGTTGTTCCTATTCTGCGGAGCATTGGCCGTTGCTGAATGAACAGACCCGTGACAAGTTGCGAGGCATTCCCGACTATAATCGGGTTGGGGCCTGTTTTATCAGCCATCGCTATGATGATTTGCAAAACCCTCGGGTGGCGGAATTGAAGGCCGCAGGGGCGCATGTCAACTGCTGGACGGTCCGAAGTGCCAAGGCCGAAGCCGAGGCTAGAATGGTTGCTGATATGATTACATTTGAGGGTTACGAAGCTAAAATTCCGGTGGATTAACTGTTTGAAAAGAATCAGAAAGAATCATTGAACGAGATTGGTTGATATCGACTTTTGAATTGGTCGGTGGGGGTGATTTTGACAGCGGAATTGGCAAATGTGGTAAACGCGGCACAGGTTGCGATGACTGTTGTTATGATAGATTTTGCAGCTTGTTTGTCCGGGGTGGCTTTCGGAAGAAAGTAAATAAGTATTTGATATTAAATGATATATTAGTGGTCTATATTGTTCGGCTTCTTGGCGGTTTTGTAAGTATCCGGGATGCTTTGATTGCCTCTCTGAATTATTAAATCCATCGCTGCGACCATGTTTCGCCATGTTTTTAACAAACTTATAATAGACATTGTTTCTGGTTCGGGCACATTCGTCTGAAACTCGAAGGATTTAAATTGGTGGGAAAAGTAATGGATTCTCAAGCAGGCGTAAAAAACAATCATCTTCTAAAGATGAGAGCAGAAGTATTGTCCGGTTTCATCAGTGCCCTTGATGAAGTGCGGGTTGCTGCAACCTGTCTGGCTGATGACTCTGACGATCGTATATCAAAGCGTGGCGCCGGCCTGATACGCAGGATCGACAGCTTTGCCCCCAGTATTACCCTGATTGGTCAGGTCAAGGCCGGCAAGACCGCGTTGGTAAATGCAATGGTGGGCATCCCCGGATTGTTGCCGTCGGATATAAACCCGTGGACATCGGTTGTCACCGAACTACAGGTTAACAGGAAGTTGGCTGACGGTGATCCCAAGGCGCGGTTTACATTCTTCAATCGTAATGAATGGGAAAATCTGGTTTCAACCGGCGGGAGACTGGGCGAGATGGCCGGGCGTGCGGGTGCAACCGAAGAGGCCGAAAAAGTCCAGCAACAGATTATAGAAATGCGCGACAAAACCGAGGCCCGTCTGGGAAGCAGTTTCGAGTTGTTACTGGGGAAATCCCACAAGTATGGATATTATGACAACGAATTGATCCAGCGTTATGTTTGCGTGGGTGACCCTGATGAGGAAGAGGCCGACCCCGGCAACAAGCGGGGGCGATTTGCGGATGTTACCAAGTCCGCCGAGTTAGCAATGGATATTCCGCAGCTTCCTATTGCAATGCGTTTTCGCGACACACCCGGTGTGAATGATACATTTATGGTGCGGGAACAGGCAACATTGAAGAGCCTGCGCGGCTCGGAAATCTGTCTGGTTGTTCTGTCTGCGCATCAGGCCCTGAATACCACAGATATGGCTTTGATCCGGATGATGTCGAACTTTGAAAAACGGCAGGTTATCCTGTTTGTGAACCGGATCGACGAGTTGGAAAACCCGAGCGAGCAAATCGCCGAGATCCGTGAAAATATCCGGGAAACATTAAAGACATTTTCGGTGTCGGAAGACAGCGAAATTGTTTTCGGTAGTGCCAAGTGGGCAGAAGCCGCCCTGTCCGGTGATCTGGATGCGCTAAGCGAAGACAGCCAGAATGCCCTGTTGAATTATGCTTCTGCCCGACCGGAAGTGGACGCGGCCGATTCGAATGACCACACATGGATACTGTCGGGAATTCCAGCGTTGATGGAGGCTGTTTACAAGCGTGTTCTGGAAGGCTCCGGGAAGCGTCTGGTGGACAGCATGGGGTCGCAGCTTTCGAATATCTATAACGAGATCAAGGCCGAGAAAAGCGCCGTACATCAGTTGCATGACAGTGGCGAAGTCGTTCTTCTGGAAACGGACGAGGTCAAGCAGGCGCTGGAAGAGCTGTCCAAGGACAGTGCGGCCAAATTACAGAAAACCGTTGATACATTACGCAATAATCTGCATGCGCGTCTGGATCGCGCCCAGAGCAGTTTTGTGCGTCGGGCCACAGATGCGCTGATTGCCCATCTGGATCGCTTCGGGGAGCAGGATACCTGGCAATATGATGCAACTGGCCTGCGCTTGTTGTTCCGGTCGGCCTATGTCCAGTTTGCGGCGACATTGAAAAAACAGGCTGCAACCCTCTATGCCGATACTGCAACATCAATCGAGGATATCTATTACCGTGCGGTCGGTGTTGAAATCGATGGGTTTAAAATCGAAGCGCCGGCCGTTCCGACAGCCCCGCCGCCGGTTGTTCTGGCCCGCACCATTGCGCTAGACCTGAACAGCAACTGGTGGCGCCGCTGGTGGCAAAAGCGCAAAGGGTTCGAGGCATTTGCAAAGGATTATTCTTCGCTGATACAGGCCGAAGTCGCGTCTTTGGTGCAAGAGCTGGAAGGATCACAGATTTCGGAAGTGTTGGACGAAGTGCAGCGCAGGCTACACGATTTCGTTCAGGAACAGCGTGATACCCTGGTCATTATCTCGGAAAACCGGGGCAAAGAGCCGCTACTTCTGGTGAACAAAACAAGCGACAAGTCAGTCCAGATCGCATTGGAAGATGCGCTTGCAGCAATCGAGAAATTCGCAGCGTAATCAATCGCGCTGGTGATATGGAGAGCATAAAAGATGAACGTACCTAGTCGAGATGAAGCCATCCGTTCCGTGACGGCGAGAGAAATGGACCGGCTTTCGCGCTGGGCCAGCCGCAAGCCGGTCATTGCTCTGATGGGGGAATTCAGTTCGGGTAAGTCAACTTTGTTGAACATGCTGGTTGGCCAATCAATATTACCAACGCAAGTAACCGCCACCCGGCTGCCACCCGTATGGTTGCGGCATGGGGACAAGTCGCCTTTCTGGGTCGATCGAAATGGGGACCGCCACGATGTGGCGATTGATGATCTATCATCGGTTCCTGTTAAAGAAGCGCGCTATATCCGTATTTACGCCATCTCCGAACAGTTGGAAAAATGCGATCTGATCGACACCCCCGGTATTTCGGACCCGAACATTCCAACCGATAGCTGGATCAACACGATTGGTTATGCCAACTCGGTTCTGTGGTGCACCCATGCCGGTCAGGCATGGCGTGAAAGCGAACGCAGCCAGTGGGAGGCCCTGCCTGAACGGCTGCGCGAGAACAGCCTGCTATTGGTGACCCGAGCCGACAAGATCGTTTCGCGCGAGGATCTGGATAAAATCAACCGCCGCCTGCAACGTGAAACCAGTGATTTGTTCAGCTCGCATCGCTTCATTTCGTTGACGCTGGCCTTGCGTGCCCGCCAAGGAGAGGACCAGAACAACCTGTGGGTCAGAAGTGGCGGCGAGGCTTTTATGAAAAGCCTCGATGGGATAATCGCAAGAATTAACCAGAAGCGCCAAAAGGAATTGGGGCGTTACCGGTCTACCGGCGGGCCTGTTGGCGCCGTTCGCGACAATGTTTCAATTCTTCGCCCGACCCGCGTACGGCCGAATGATCCAGCAAGGCAGAAAGCGCGTCTGGATGCAACGGATGCTACAAACCTGCGCAGTGGTGCCTTGGGTCCGGTTGCTGAGGTTGAGGAAGAAACCGCAGTTGATCGGGAAACGGATGACATTCTGGCCGAGGCCGAAAAGCCCATGGTGCTGGAAAAAACCGAAGAAGTTTCATCTGTAGAAGTGGAAATTAAGGCATCCGACGTGCCGGATGATGAAACTGTAGCGGAAGCGATTGAAGAGCCGATTGAGGTCGAGGAAGTCCTGCAAAATATCGAGGACCCCAACCCCGAAGAATATACCGCGGACAATGCCGGGGAACCAGCAAACGTAATGGGTGAAACGCAAGCACCTATCAACGAGTTGCAGGAAACTGATGATCAACATGATGATGCGGAAGACCAGGTTGATGATGCCGAAAACCAAGCGACAACAGATGGTCAGCCAGAAGAGCAGGCCGTTGATGTAGAAGAAGACGCGCGTTTGTTTCTGGATCAGATGAGCAAAATGGGTGATATTCAGAGCGACGATACAATTCTGGAACCCGATGCCAACGAGGAGATTCAGGAGAAAGAGGCCGAGGCCGAAGATATCCTGAATGTTGTCTCGAAAATCGCTGCCGTGTCCGACGAGGGCCCCGAGGCGAATGTTTCGGATGAGGTAACAGCCGAGAAGGCAGATAGCGATTATGAGGGCACACAGTCCCCCAGTGAAGTCTGGAAGGAGATTCTGGCCTCGCAGGATATTGAAACCATGCCGCAAATGATCGAAGCCATTTCACAGTTGCTTGAGCGGCTTGATCGCAAACATTTTGATTCTGAAGCAGCCTGAATGCGGTCTGCTCGACGCATTAATGGCTCCCCTCTTCCCTATCGTTGGTGACAATCTGGGAAGGGGGCATCGCATTCTCTTTTATAACTGAAGCATGCCCTTAAGCGGAGTTTTCGCGCAGATAAAACAACCATAAGGGGAAATCACCATAGTTTGGTCATACTATGACGCTACAATTATCATAATTGTTTCTTAAAAAAGTACAGGATTTGATTGCAATATTTACCAGTGGTACTTTTGAAAGGGTTCAGCAATGTCTGACGGCAGTAAAGTTTTAACAGTCTCTTTCGGGACATTCTCTTGCACCCTGGAAGGGTTCGATGATTCATTCGAAGCGATGAAAGAGGTTACCGGTTTCTTTCAGGAACTTGTTAAAGGGGATCCGACTTTTGGAGTTGAACCTTCAGCGCCCGAGCTTGGCGAGGTTGGGAATCTACAGATTGAAAAAAACCCACGGGACCTGTCAGTCGTTAACTAATCCGAAGTTTTTTCGTCGCATAGGCGAAAGCGGCAAACAAATATACTGACAAGATGAAATAATGAATTGCACGGATTGGCACGCATTTAATCTTTGTGTGGTGCCGTTCAACTTGCGAATACGACTAGTTTTGTTTGGAAAAATGTGAGGTTCGAGTGAATGGGTGAATTGGCATTCTATTGGTTGGAATTTATTCTTGGCAGTATTCGCTATATGATCTCTATTTGTTTGGCGAAATTTAAATATTCCCAAAGTGGAATAGAAAACTGCGCATGTATGGCTTGCAAGGAGAGTGAAAATACTTCACTAAATCCCGACCAATGTGTTCGGAATTTTTATTTGCCAAACACAAAATACCCGACAATCGCACTGATGAATATTATTAAACCTTTTCACCTATCAATGGTTGGTTAACAGATATGGAACCCGAAGCTGCCCCTCTTTTTCAAGATCACAGAGTTGGCGAACAGCTGCAAAGCGTTAAAGCCAGCTTGTTGGGGCTGTTGCATCAGTTGGGCAGTTTGTCTGATGGTGCGTTAAAGGAACGTCTTGGGCCGGTTGAAAAACGGCTTATGGAAACACAGGCCCGGGTTGCGGTCATTGGCCAGGTGAAGGCTGGGAAATCCAGCCTGATAAACTGCTTGATCAGAAAACCGGAATTCCTGCCATCGGACATCAACCCCTGGACGTCGATTGTAACGCAGCTCCACTTTGCGCACCCTTCGGGGCAAACCAGTGGTGCAATATTCCGCTTTTTCGACGAAGAACAATGGTACCAGCTGGCCACGCGCGGCGGGCGTCTGGGTGAACTGACCGACGGGTTGCTGGAAGATTACAAAAGCGAGCAGTTGTTTGATCAGGTCGATGCCATGCGCGAGCGGGCAAAGATGCGGCTGAGTGATAAATTTGAAGCGCTGCTGGGGCAGTCGCACAAGTTTAACACAATAAACAGTGAAATCATGTCGCGGTATGTCTGTGCAGGTGACTGCCCGGATACACCTGTTAAAAAATCAGTCGCTGGTCGTTTCAGCGATATCACGCGCGCTGCCGAGGTGTTTTTCGAGCAAGACCCGTTCGGCTGTCCGATATGCATCATGGACACACCAGGTATCAATGATCCGCTATTGATCCGCGAGGAGATTACCCAGCAGAGCCTTGAAACAGCTGATTTCTTTGTGGTTGTCCTATCTGCGCATCAATCCCTGACAAATGTCGATCTGCGGCTGATCCGGTTGCTTAAGGCGCTAAATCAGGACCAGATTGTCGTTTTTGTAAACCGGGTGGACGAGGTTACGGCCTCGTCTGATGAATTGGAAAAACTGCGCAAGCGGGTTGTCGGGCAGCTAAGGAGAGAGCTGAACGGCAAAGAAGTGCCGGTGATTCTGGGGAGTGCTGCATGGGCTGACTATGCGCTGACCGAGAATGATGAATACCTTGATCCTGATGTCTTGCAGGATTTCGTTCAGGTTTGCGGTCTGGAGGAGCAGGTCGAAAAGAGCACACCAGCCGATCTGGTAAATGCTGAAATGCGTGCTTCGGCCTATGTGGCTTCCGGTTTGCCAAAACTGGAAGAAGCACTGTCGGACATGATCTATCACAAGGCCGCCTCGACTGATTTGATCGAGGCAGTTACCGATCTTGAAAACCTGTCCCGCCAAACGATCGAGCAAACGCGCGTCCGGATTGATAATCTGATCCGCGAAGACGCCAACGCGGCCCCTATTCTGACCCGTGAAGAAAAAGACCAATTGGTGATTCTCGCGCGCGCCCAGATCAAATCTGTTTTCAAATCCCTGAAAGTAAGCGCAGCCGAGGGCTGGGAGGAATTGCAGGCCGATCTGGCATTCACGATAAACGGGTATTCGGACAATTATTATGAGACCATCCTTGCCGAGATCGCCGACCTGAAGCGTGGCGAGACATATCAGTGTGACCTTGATCCGTTGCGGGAGACCCTAAGGGAGCATTACACGCTGGCATTTGAAGCAATCCGCAACAGTCTGGTTGACGAGATTGTCATCCTTAACCAGTCATTGGGTGCCGAATTCTGCGAAGAGATACGTGACCATATGAAGGCCGTTCGGGCAAATACATGGTTTCTGGGGACTTTGCTGCCGAAAACCGACGCTTTATACAGGACTGTTTCTCTGGATTTGACCGCCAGTTGGTTGAAC
>Ga0256841_1003043_pt1 | contig 12817 bp, 10 predicted proteins | sample 356308metaG_FD_185971 | JGI IMG/M metagenome (GOLD analysis project Ga0256841, IMG submission 185971) | Hydrothermal vent microbial communities from Mid Atlantic Ridge, Atlantic Ocean - 356-308 | ecosystem: Environmental > Aquatic > Marine > Hydrothermal vents | place: Atlantic Ocean: Mid...
ATATTTACGATAAAACTAAATGAATACTTTAGAAAATATACAGAATAACTTTAAAGCCACCAGTGGAAAAATAACCCGGGCGGAATATTATTTGGGGAATAGGCGCCGGGCGGATGATCTTTCCATGGCCTATCAATTAATTATTTCCGTGCTTCTTTTATTTAATCTTAGCCTTGTTCCGCATGCGTTCCCTTTCTTAATCGGGCATCTGTTGATTGTTTTTCTACTCTGGTATTTACCCTATGGATCGGCCAATCGCCTGTTTACATTCGTACGCTTCTGGAATCCGATCCTGATCGTACCCTTCAATTTTGCCGAACTGCATTATCTGGTTCATGTCATTCGTCCCCATGATCTGGATGCTTCCCTGATTAAAATAGACTATGCTTTGTTCGGTGTCCATCCCACCGTGTGGCTGGAACATCTTATGAACCCCATACTGACCGAATATCTGCAAATTGTATATTCAACTTTCTATTTTCTACCTTTAACCCTGGCCCTTCTTTTATATTGTAAAAACAGACTGGAAGAACTGGACTATTTCACCCTGATCATGGTCTACGGATTTTATTTATCCTATTTCGGCTATTTCTTTGTGCCCGCCGTTGGACCGAGATATACTCTTAATTATCTGCAAACCGTGCCTGTCTCCGGTTTGTGGCTTACCCATTTTATCCGGCATACTTTGGATACGCTGGAACATGTGCAAAGAGATGCGTTTCCCAGCGGGCATACGGCCATGACCCTCTTAACCATGTATTTTGCCTATCGTTACCATAAAAAATATTTTTATGTTCTGTTGATAATCGGTACCAGTTTGATTTTTTCTACCGTATATTTACGATATCATTACGTGATTGATGTCATCGGAGGTTTTATTTTGGCCGTATGGGTAATTGTCACAGCTCCCTTTCTGTATCGTATTTTATTACGGCTGCCGCGTACGGCTAAATCAAGCATATTCCGCTCTTAACAAGATGAGGTACGCATGATCATTTGTAAAGATAATCTGAAACTTTCTCCAAAGACTGCCCATGAAGAAAGTCTTCCGAATTTGTCGAGCAGTTTTGATGATGTCCGGAATCTGAGTGAGATTTATCTATATTCCGAAAAATTACCTACAGAATTAGTCTTTCATTTCTATGTGGAGGATGTGCTAGCGGGTCAGATCAGTCTGAAATCGATTCGCTGGTTCAACCGCAAAGCAGAATTAATGTTTTTTTTAAAAGAAGCGTTTCGTGGTCAGGGTTTTGGCTCTAAAATGTTGGAGATGATTTTGGAACATGTTTTTAAGACCATGAATTTTCACCGGCTGGAAGCCGAAGTATACGACTATAATATTGCGGCCCAACATCTGTTGCAAAAGGCCGGCTTCACAGAGGAGGGGCGTTTGCGGGAAGCTAAATTTTTTCAGGGGAAATACCACGATATCTTATGTTACGGCTTGCTTGGTCGGGAATATGTCAAATCGAAAAGATAGAATAAACCATACTCTGCTCATCGCCCATCGCGGTGCCAGTACGCTGGCTCCGGAAAATACCCTGAGCGCCATTCAATTAGCCTGGCAACAAGATGCGGACGCCGTTGAAGTGGACGTTCATCTCACCGGAGACGGGCGGATCGTGGTTATTCACGATGCGGATACCCGGCGCATGTCGGGTGTGAAACGCATCATTAAGGATCATTCTTACCGGGAGCTGCAATCTTTAAATTTCGGTGAATATGAAAATGAGGCCCAACATCTTCCGCTCCTGGAGGAGGTTCTGTCAACGATTCCTTCGGGAAAAACACTTTTTATCGAAATAAAATGCGGCACGGAGATCGTTCCGGTTTTAAAGACGCTGCCCCTGGCGGAACATCGTATCAAATTCATTTCATTCGATTATCAGGTAGCGGTTCTGACAAAAAAGCTTTTAGCGCGTATTCCTTTTTTTCTTTTGGCAGAATTTGAAAATGACATGATTGACATTGACCTTTTATTGAAAAAAGTAAGCCACGGGAAACTGGACGGACTTGATCTGGAAGCAAATAGGCAGCTAAACCAAAAGCTGGTTGATCGTATCCATAAAGCGGGTTTTAAGGTCTATGTGTGGACCGTTGACGATCTGAGCGAAGTACGCCGCTATCGGACCATGGGAATAGACGGCATTACCACCAATCGTATCGGCTGGATGAAACGGCAGTTAGAGGGGCTTTCATGAACAGAGAGAAAATGTTACAACAATTAGGTGTCCAAAAACTCTGGGATTTCATCGTAATCGGCGGTGGCGCCACCGGAGCCGGTCTGGCCGTGGAAGCCGCTTCCCGCGGTTATCAGGTAGCTCTGCTGGAACAGCATGATTTTGCCAAGGGTACTTCAAGTCGCAGCACAAAACTGGCACACGGCGGAGTCCGTTATTTACAGCAGGGAAATATCGCTTTGGTACTGGAAGCCTTAAAAGAACGGGGAATTCTTTTAAAAAATGCGCCTCATCTGGTACATGATCTGGCCTTTATAGTACCGAGTTATGATTGGTGGCAGGGTCCCTTTTACGGTATAGGTTTAAAATTATACGATATGTTGGCCGGCAAGGCCGGATTTGGACATTCCCGCTTGCTGTCCGAAGAGGAAACTATTGAACATTTACCGAATATAGAAAAAAAAGGCTTACGCGGTGGTGTCATATACTATGACGGCCAGTTCGATGACGCCCGTTTAGTGATTAACCTGCTACAAACAGCCGTGGAACAAGGGGCAACGGTTTGTAATTATACCCAGGTAACCGGTTTGCTCAAACAGGGCGATGAAGTAAAGGGGGTTCTTGTTCAGGATAGTTTGAATCATGAGGAATTTGAACTCAGGGCCCGGGTTGTTATCAATGCTACGGGACCCTTCAGCGATTCCATTTGTCGCATGGATGTTCCCCGGGCTCCAAAGATGATTCAACCCAGCCGGGGAGTGCATATCGTGCTGGATCGCAGTTTTCTTTCCGGTGATAGCGCGATTATGGTACCTCATACCGACGACGGCCGGGTTCTTTTTGCCATCCCGTGGTACGATCGAACGGTTGTCGGTACAACCGATACACCGATTACAAGGGTAGACGAAGAACCGCAGGCCGATGAAGAAGAAATAGAGTTCCTTCTTAAACATGCCGCCCGTTATTTAACCAAAGATCCGAAACGGAAAGAGATCAAAAGCATTTTCGCCGGTATCCGACCGTTGGTCTCCATGGGGAATGAAAAGAATACGGCTGCTATTTCACGGGAGCATGTGGTTCATATTTCCGCCTCGGGCCTGGTTACCGTGGCCGGAGGTAAATGGACCACATATCGAAAAATGGCTCAGGATACGCTTGACCAGGCCATTGTACTTGCCGACGTGGATTTTCATCCCTCCGTGTCGGAACATCTGAATATCCACGGGTTCCACGAACATGCCGAACAATTTAAGGAATTGGCCATGTACGGAAACGATGCGCCGAAGATTAGGGAATTGGCCGAGCAGAACGAACAACTGGCGGCAACTATTATTTCCTACCCAAAAATAATAGCTGCCGAAGTGCTCTGGGCCATCGAACATGAAATGGCCTGTACGATTGAGGATTTTCTGGCCAGGCGGCGCCGCCTTTTATTTTTAGATGCCATGGTGGCCATGCAGGCGGCACCCGGTGTAGCCCGGCTTATGGCCCGTTACCTGAATAAAGATCAGTATTGGATTGAAAACCAGATACATCAATTGAATACCCTTGCCCGCAACTATTTGCCATAGCCTGTTATTCATGGAAAACATTTTGGATTAAACCCGTTATTTGTTTATCTTTAATGTTTAGAATTAATAGAAAAAAATGAGCTTAAAAATACAGTAATGATTGAAATAGAGAGCATAATTACTTTAGCCCTGGTTGGATTTTCAGCCGGATTCTTTTTTTCCATACCCGTTGCCGGACCGGTCAGTATCATCATCACCTCCCATGCCATAAAAGGAGACCGTCACTTTGCATTTTTTACAGCCATGGGAGCCGCCATCGTCGATATTATTTATTGTTTTATCGCTGTTTTCGGCTTTACGCAATTGTATAGTTTCTATGAGCCCTATATTCCTATTACTCTTTTCATCGGTGGTTTATTTTTGTTTTACATCGGTTACAAAGTCCGTAAGACGACTTTGGATCTGGATCACTTTGACGAGCAGAAAAAATTACCCCATTCCGCAAAGGGTACCCGGCGCCGCGGTAAATTTTTGACCGGATTGACCATGAATTTTCTCAATCCGTCCCTGTTTATCGGCTGGCTGACCTCTTCTTTCTTTGTCCTCTCACTGGCCGCTTCCCTGGGTATGAATGTCGGCGGCCTCAATACCGTGCTTGAAAACAATGTGGAAACGTTTAACGGGCATGAAGAGTATAATATTCTCAAAGATTCTACTTTGAACAAAACCGGAATTTCCGGCGTAATGCCGAAATCGACTCTGGGCAAAGAAGCGGAAAAGAGCGATTCCAGTTTGGAAGCCGTACTTAAAAGTGCCTCGTATGCCTTATCGGTTGGTCTGGGCTCCGTGGTCTGGTTCTATTTCTTCTCCGGATTTTTAGTGAGGAACCGAAAAAAACTCAAGATTCATATCATCAATAAAATTATCCATGGCCTGAGCTATGCGCTTTGGATTTTTAGTATCTATTTGATTTATGAGGCGGTCAATTTTTGGGTTTAAAAAAATTCGGGCGAATGTCCGTTTTTTTAACAAAAACATTGATAAAAGCTAAATAGCTGAAGAGGTGGCACCATGAAATCCATCAATCCTGCCAATGGACAGATCATTGCCGAATATGCGGAGCATAGTTCGGACGAGGTGTTTCAAATCATCGGAGAGGTAAATCAAACATTTTTGAACTGGCGTGAAGTTCCGTTTCAAATACGTAGCGAACATATGCATCGTGCTGCCCAGGTTCTTCGGGATAAGAAGGAAGAATATGCCCGTCTCATGTCCATGGAAATGGGCAAAGTCATCAAGGAATCCAGAGCTGAAATTGAAAAATGTGCCTGGGTCTGTGACTTCTATGCCGATCATGCCCGCTCATTTCTTGAGGATGAATATATCGAAAGCGACGCTTCCAGGAGTTTTGTGTCTTTCGAACCTCTGGGTACCATCTTAGCCGTAATGCCCTGGAATTTTCCCTTTTGGCAGGTGTTCCGATTTGCAGCCCCCGGCCTGATGGCCGGCAATAGCGCGGTTCTTAAACATGCTTCCAATGTTCCGGGTTGCGCGTTGGCCATCGAAGATGTTTTTCGCAAAGCGGGTTTTCCGGACAATCTTTTTCGAACGCTCATGATTCCCGCCGGACAAGTAGAAGCGGTCATCCGCAATCCCTTAATCAAAGCCGTGACCTTAACCGGCAGCGAACCGGCCGGTCGAAATGTGGCTTCCGTTGCCGGTAGTGAAATCAAAAAGACCGTGTTGGAACTGGGCGGTTCTGATCCGTTTATTGTCCTGGACGATGCCGATATCCCGGCTTGTGTGGTTACGGCCTCTCAGGCAAGAATGATTAACGCCGGCCAAAGTTGTATTGCTGCCAAGCGTTTCATTGTTGTCGAATCGCGTTTGGAAGAATTTGAAACACAGCAAACGGCTATTATGCAGGCTATGCGCGTCGGTGATCCCTTACTGGAAGAAACCCAGGCCGGGCCTCTGGCCAGGATGGATTTGCTGGAAGAACTCGATGCTCAGGTTCGTCAGTCTGTTGCCCTGGGGGCCAAATTGCTGACCGGCGGAAAACGAAGGGAAGGGAAGGGTTCGTTTTATCTGCCTACGGTTCTTTCCAAAGTGAAAAAAGGTATGCCCGTATACGATCAGGAAACATTCGGACCCGTATCGGCCATTATTCCCGTAAAAGATGAGCAAGAAGCGATTCGGGTTGCCAATGATTCCGATTTCGGTCTGGGAGGAAGTGTCTGGACACGGGATACAGAACGTGGGATTCGCGTAGCGCGTCAAATTGAATCCGGAGCTGTTTTTGTGAACGGCATGACTAAATCCGACCCGCGATTGCCCTTCGGAGGAGTGAAACGTTCCGGCTACGGGCGGGAACTTTCCTCGTACGGAATCAAAGAATTTGTCAATATAAAAACCATCTGGGTTGCATAAATGGCCAATCAGGGACGAAACAGAAATATCATCCTTACCAACGATAACCGTCTCTTGAATATAACCCTGGGAATCGTGCTGATCATTTTGATGGTGTGGTTGCTGATTATCGGGCGCACCATTATTCTTCCGTTTATGATCGCTGTCTTCCTGGCGCTGGTTTTGGATCCGGTCGTGAATCTTATGACCGGATGGAAAATACCGCAGAGTATCGCTGTCTTTCTGACCCTGGCCATATCCTTTTTAATCCTGTACTTACTGGGTATGCTGGTTTACGCCAATGTGCAATTATTCGTCAATCAATTCCCGGAATATGAATCCCGTTTATACCATATTATCAGTCAATTCACCCAACAGTTCGAAGCCTTCTTCGGTAAACCTTTGAATATTCAACTATGGAAACAGATCGACTGGCTTGATACGTTACAGCGCTTTTCCATCGCCAGAACCGTGCTAAGTAGTGTAGGTACTTTCGTTACCTTTATTTTGAAAACGATTATCGTTATCATTTTCATCGCTTACCTACTGAATGGTATGCGTACCCTTTCTACCAAGATCGAAGCCGCCTTCCCGCCCAATCAGGCCCGACAGATTATCTCTATTATTGATAAAGTCACCCGGCAGGTTCAGAAATATTTGGGGGCCAAAACTTTAGTCAGCCTGGTTACCGGCATTATTTCCATTGCCATTTTTTATGCTTTCGGATTGGATTTTGCCGTGTTTTGGGGCTTCCTGATCTTTCTCTTTAATTTTATTCCGACTATCGGTTCCGCCTTTGCTTCCCTGTTGCCGGTGGTCTTTAGTTTTCTGCAATTCGGTTCCTTCTCCACGGCTTTCTGGATTTTGTTCTCTTTAACCCTCTTGCAGCAAGCTATGGGAAATATTGTAGAACCCCGACTGATGGGCCGCACATTGAACCTGAGTCCGCTGATGGTGATCCTCTTTTTAATTTTTTGGGGATATATCTGGGGAGTGGTCGGCCTGATCCTGGCCGTCCCCATCTTAGGAACTTTGACGATTATTTTTGAGAATTTTGATTCCCTCAAGTTCATCAGCGTCTTTTTCCGCGGGAGCCAGAGCAAGTAAATGTTAGCAAAAGTAACCATACACGTTTTAAACGCACTATTTTCTAAAAAAGACACCCGATACCCGGCATACCCTAGGAAGTTAAATGGAATTACGTAAGGAATTATTACACTATCTCGGACTTGGTACCTTTGTCGTAGTTGATTTGGAAACGACCGGCCTGGATCCGGAAAAAGATCAGATTATTGAGATCGGCGCCATCAAATATACCGATGGCATAGAAAGCGCATCGTTTGAAGAATTAATCAATCCCGGCCGTCCCATTCCTGAATTCATTACCCGTCTCACCGGCATATCGGATTCCGATGTGGCCGGTAAGCCAACCATCGAAGAGGTCTTTCCAGGCTTTAGTAATTTTATCGGCGATGCCGCCTTTGTGGGGCAGCAGGTTAATTTCGATGCTTCATTCATAGAATATCATTATCGCAAAATGAATAATGACTTCCAGTTCTGGGAAGACAAGGTGCGGCGTTTTAAATACGTGTCTAATCTGCGTCTGGACACTCTGTTCATCGCTCGTATTTTCCTGCCTTTTTTGGCCAAATTCAAGCTGGAAGAATTGGCCAGATTTCTGGGATATGAACTCGAAAATGCCCACCGTGCCGTGGAAGATGCGCGGGCTACCGGATTTGTATTTTTAGAACTGGTGGATAGGGCCCTGGCTCTGGATCAGCAAACGCTGATTACGATCATTAATATTCTTTATCCCAATTCCAAAAGGGCAAAGACCTTCTTTGTACCGATACTTAATTTTAAAAAACAGAAAAAAATATTCTCTTCTTCCACATCGCTCTTAGATGACGTTCAGTTTGCTCAGCAATTTTACAATGTGCTCGGAGATGCGAAATATGAAGTAAGACCGCCTCTCGAAGAAGTGGATCTGTATCCCATAGATAGCGTATCGATTCAACAAAATTTTATTGAAGAGGGTGCGCTGGACAGATCATTGAATACCTATGAGAAGCGCCAACAACAAATTGATATGGCCGGTGAAGTCAGTGATTCTTTTAATGACGGTCGGTTCCTGGTGGCGGAAGCCGGAACCGGGACGGGAAAATCCATGGCCTATCTTATTCCGGCCGTGGAATGGGCGGTTCGAAATCGTCAGGCCGGGCAGCGGGTGATTATTTCCACCAACACTAAAAATTTGCAGGAACAACTCTTCTTCAAAGATATTCCCAGCGTATTTAAAGCGGTCAAGGGAAAATTCAAGGCGGTACTGCTCAAAGGGCGCGCCAACTATCTCTGCCTGGAAAAATGGCACACGGTAATGACCGATATGAATCAGCGCCTTTCTCAGGATGAGCGATCCAGAATTCTACCCCTGGTCCTCTGGGCGGAACATACCCGAACCGGGGACATTGCCGAAAATGCTGCTTTTCAGATTGAACGCAACCGGGGACTCTGGCAAAAATTAATTGCCGAATCCTCTTATTGTCCGGGACGCAATTGCAAATACTATAAAGAATGTTTTTTAATGAAAGCAAGAGAAGAGGCCCGCCAGGCCGATATTGTGGTCGTTAATCATTCTCTCCTTTTCTCCGATTTAGCGGCCGATCACTCTATTCTGGATGAATATAGTAATCTGGTAATCGATGAAGCCCATAATATTGAAAAAAGTGCCGCTTCTTATCTGGGCTTACGGGTTAGCTATTGGAATTTCCGTAATCTCTATCATAAACTGTATGAAGAGGAACCGAAACGCAGCGGTACCCTGCAACAGTTGGACTTCCGCATCAGCAAAGGCGTCATGGATGAATCTGAGCGGGGTGAGGTCATCCGCTTCTCGCAAAAAGTGAAACGGAACAGTATTTTACTCAAGGAAAAGACCCAGATCTACTATAATGAATTGAGCAGAAGATTACGGGATCGTTATTTTAATGCGGGCAACGGCAATGATGAGACGAGTATACGGTACTTTAAAAATTTCAAGTATTTTAAGGATCTATCGCTTGAAATCGAAGATTTAAGCGGGGCTTTGCAGCAGGTGATCAGAAATCTGGATAAATTACTGGAAAAGCTGGATGATTTAAAAGCGGACAGTTTCGAATTCCAGGACCAGTTGCACCGGGAGTTGATTGCCATTGGAAGCGATGCCCGGGCGCTGCTCGACGATTTCAAATTTTGCCTGAAAGGCGATCAGGAACATTATGTTTTTTGGCTGGATATTCCGAGAAACGAACGCAGTAACGATGTTGTTCTGCATGGCGTTCCCCTCAATATTGCCCGCCTTTTAAAAGAACGGTTGTTTGACCATTTACGTACGGCTATATTCACTTCAGCTACGTTAGCGGTTAACGGAAAATTCGATTACTTCATTAAGCGTACCGGATTAAATCTTTTAAAGGATAAGCAACTTCATAGCATTGCTTTCGGTTCTCCGTTTGATTTTAAGAAGCAGTTGCATTTGGGCATATTGGATTTTATGCCCGACCCGCGAAATGCCCGGTTCGGAGAGCACCTGGCCGCAATCATAAAGGAAATTCATACTCGACACAAAACCGGCATGTTGGTTCTTTTTACCAGTTACAGTCTGTTAAACCAAATGTATGATACTTTAAAACAGCATTTCGACGGACAACGAATCATTTTTCTGGCCCAGGGCAAGAGCGGAAGTCGCACCAATATGATCAATCAGTTTAAGGAGTACCGTGACTCGATTCTTTTCGGGACGGATAGTTTCTGGGAAGGGGTAGATGTACCGGGCAGAGCCCTTGAATTGCTCTTCATTCCCAAATTGCCCTTTGACGTACCCAGTGATCCCTTGATCGCTGCCCGCATGGAAGAAATTAAAAAGCAGGGTGGAAATCCTTTTTTTGAATATTCCATCCCGGAAGCGATCATCAAGTTTCGTCAGGGTTTCGGACGTCTGATCCGTTCTAAAAGTGACTCGGGAGTGGTTCTGGTGGGGGATAATCGTTTGAATCGAATGCAATACGGTAAACAATTTTTAAACTCATTGCCCGTGGAAGCGAATATTTTTCATAATAAGGAAGAACTATTCACCAGTCTGACTGAATGGTTTACAAACGGTTCCGGTTCTGAGGAAGAGTAGCAATACGGTTTCTTGAATGGATTAAGTACTATGAGGAATGCCATGGCTAAGAAATGGGTAATTAACGAAGATGACCTGACTATTAACCAATTAAGTAGATTTATAGCCGAATCACCACAAATTGTCCTCAGTGATGGTGTACTAAAGAAAATAAAAGCCGGGCGTACCGTTATAGAAGATATCCTGCAATCGGATCGCCTGGTGTACGGAGTGAATACGGGATTCGGTAAATTCGCGGACATTCGAATAAAAAAGGATCAGACCCGGGAACTGCAACGCAGGTTGGTTCTTAGTCATGCGGCCGGAGTAGGGGCTCCTATGCCGCCGGAAATTGTCCGTCTGATGATGCTGCTTAAGATCCGGAATTTGTCACAGGGTTACAGCGGAGTACGACCGCGGCTTGTACAGAGTCTGGCCGATCTGCTTAATAACGGGATTATCCCGTTTATTCCGCAGAAAGGGTCGGTCGGTGCCAGCGGTGATCTGGCTCCGCTGGCTCATATGTCATTAGTGCTTATGGGCGAAGGGCAGGCTTTTGTTCAAAACAAGCGGATATCCGGAGAGGTTGCGTTGAAAACAGCCGGATTAAAGCCGATCCATTTACAGGAGAAGGAGGGGCTGGCTTTATTGAACGGCACTCAGGCTATTCAAGCATACGGGGTGTACAGTTTGATACAGGCTGAGAATATAGTCCAGACCGCCGATATCATCGGAGCCATGACCCTGGAAGCATTGCTCGGTACGTTAACGGCTTTTGACGAACGTATTCAAAAAATTCGCCGTCATCCGGGCCAGCGTCTGGTGGCCGAAAATTTTCGAAATTTGCTGCAGGATAGTCCGATCGTGGAATCGCACCGATTTTCGGACCATAAAATACAGGATGCGTATAGCCTGCGCTGTATTCCCCAGGTGCACGGCGCCATTCGGGATGGTATGGATTATGTAAAATCCGTATTTGAAAGAGAAATCAACGGTGTTACCGATAATCCTCTCATTTTTACAGATAACGGGGATGTCCTTTCCGGCGGTAACTTCCACGGGGAACCGGTAGCGTTGTCCGCCGACTATCTGGCTATTCTGATCAGCGAGCTGGGCGACATTTCGGAACGACGCATCGAACACATGATGGACCCGGCCGTCAGTGAAATGGCCGGTTTTTTAACCGAAGAAGGCGGTCTGAATTCCGGCTTTATGATTGCCCAGGTTACGGCGGCGGCACTGACATCAGAAAATAAGGTCTTGGCCCATCCGGCCAGTGTGGATTCCATCCCCACTTCGGCCAATAAAGAGGATCATGTGAGCATGGGTACATTCGCGGCCAGGAAGGCCCTGGAAATCATCGAAAATGTGGAGCATATTTTAGCCGTAGAGCTCATAGCCGCCAGCCAGGCCCTGGATTTGCGGGCTCCGCTTGTCCCTTCCAGAGCCACGGGAAAGGTATTGTCTCTGGTACGTGGAAAAATTGCCCATTGGAAAGAAGATCGTTTGATGCATAAGGATATCGATCTGGCCAGAGCATTGATTCATTCCGGTCAGGTCGTAAAGACTGTAACAGATATTTTGGGGAAATTGAATTGATTCCGTCCGAAATTTTTCCGTAAAATTATGACCGAGAAATTTTCCCTCCAGGATTAAGAATATGAAGAAAATAATCAGCGCTTATCAGGTTAAGCAAGCGGCAAAACACAAAAAGATTATTTTATCGGATGCGCAAACTCTGATTACTCCCGAAGCCAGAGATTTGGCCGGACAATTGGGAGTTTTAATTCAGCAACAGTCCCCCCAGCCTAAATCCACTCTGCTCCATGATATCTATCCGGTTAAGGTTGTGGCCATCGCTTCGGATCACGGTGGTTTCGAATTAAAAACAAAATTGGTCGCCTATCTTCGGGAACTCGGTTATATCGCCCACGATCTGGGTCCGGCCAATGACCGGGCCTGCGATTACCCGGATTATGCTTTTAAGGTGGCTGAGGCCGTATCCGAAGGGAAAGTGGATCGCGGTATCATGATTGACAGTGTGGGCATCGGCTCCGCTATGGCCGGCAATAAGGTGCAAGGCGTATTAGCAGCCAAATGCAACAATACGCTGGAAGCCAAAAGCGCCCGGGAACACAATTATGCCAATGTACTTACTCTGGGGGCCAGAGTGATCGGCGTTGAAATGGCCAAAGCCATCGTCCGGGCCTTTCTGGAAACTCCGGGCGGAGTGGAGCGACATCGCAACCGGGTACAAAAAATTCTGGATTATAGCGATTCTAACAAATAGGACCCCGCTGAAGGATTACGTTTGTTTTTTGGGTAAAGTGGTATAAACCGGACTCTTTATGGATAGAGACGAAAATTAATTAATCTTTTAATAATTTATTCCGAGCACTTTAAAAAATAAATTCTCTTTAAAAATGCCATGGCTGCGTCTTTTGGCAGGTCGGATATTCATTTTAAATGGAGGCTTTTAGGATCATGTTTAAGAAAATGTATTTGGTATTGTTTCTATCTTTCATTCTGCATCCCCTATACGCCGTAGATACGAGCGCTATGATTCAGGACGCATT
>Ga0256841_1003044_pt1 | contig 12812 bp, 12 predicted proteins | sample 356308metaG_FD_185971 | JGI IMG/M metagenome (GOLD analysis project Ga0256841, IMG submission 185971) | Hydrothermal vent microbial communities from Mid Atlantic Ridge, Atlantic Ocean - 356-308 | ecosystem: Environmental > Aquatic > Marine > Hydrothermal vents | place: Atlantic Ocean: Mid...
GATTTTCCGTATTTGCCGAATCTCAAAACAAAACATATATTTTTTAATATTGATGTGTTTATTGTTTTACTTTTAATACTAAATATGTTACGTTAGTAATTTCCCCTACATCATAAAAAATTCATTCACCGCAATCGATAAACGGAATGCACGGTTTGTCGCCCTCCGTTTCTTTAATCAAATTAAAGTTTTTGTCGAACGCTTTTATTTTCAATTTGCCGCCGTTGTAAAGATAAACCAAAACCGGTGAGATGAAATCAATGTTTTTGATATTGCCGTTTTCATCGCGCGGTACGTTTAACAAATTGAAGTTTTTGTCGCGGTATATTTCCATAATCACTTTGCCGTCCGGACCGTAAACATATTCGATTACGGAATAACCGAACTGCGGAGTGTTTGCCGCATTTCCGTTTTTATCTAAATACCTTACAAACTTGACTTTTCCGTCTTTATCATATTCAAAAACCGTAATTGCGGGAACAAATAACCCGTCGGTCAAATCACCTTTTTTGTTGTACCGTTCGATTTTTACAAGTCTGTTGTTCTCGAAGATTTGCTTCTCGTAAAAGTTTCCCTTTATTTTATCCTTGTCAACATTCTTTGCAAAAACTTCATAAATTCCAGCAGAAGGTTTGATTAAATTGTACACCGCTTTTACTTTGTTGCCGGTATTCTCATCCGAACAGGAAAACACAAGAATTAGTATCATTACGATTGCGCTCAATTTTATCTTCATTTTACTCTCCAGCCTATTCTTTTGGAATCCCAAAATAAACAAAAAGAGACGAAAATTTCTTTGTTAAAAAAACACTTGAAATCCGAATAATTTTAAATGGGATTTGTTATCCGGTTAAAATAATTTGAAAAATTTAACAAAAATCCATATATTTTTTTGTAAAACAAACATTTCACAAAATATTTAACGAAAAATGAGAAAATTTGACCAGATAAACAGGAAAATACTCGATTTACTCCAGGAAGACAGTTCAATAACCAATGCGGAGCTGGCGGAAAAACTTAACCTGTCGCCTGCAGCCGTTTTCGAAAGGGTGAAAAAACTGGAGAAGAGCGGTGTAATCAAAAAACGGGTTGCAATTCTTAATCCCGAAAAAATCGGGAAGGGAACAATTGCATTCGTTTCCATTTCGATGAGCGGGCATTCGGCAAAATCCGTTAAAAAATTCTGGAGGGAAATCGAAAAACTGCCCGAAGTGCTTGAGTGTTATCACATTGCCGGCGAAGACGATTTTATTTTAAAAGTTATTGTGGAAAATATGCAGTGCTACGAAAAGTTCCTTCTGCAGAAATTAATCTCATTGGAAAATATCGGGAAAATCAGAACTTCTTTTGTTATGTCAACCGTAAAGTACAATACAAAAATTCCGCTTTCTAAAATTTGCGAAGATTAAAATTTAAATAATAAACGGAGTACAAAATGGAAAAAGAGATGACAATCCACACGGAAAAAGATTTCAACTACTGGGTGGAAAAGGGGAAAGAAATGATACGCGACCGTCAAAAGAGAATTTCCCGTGCGAAAAAATGGAAATTCGATACAGTAGCCACCCACGGGTTATACGATTTGAATCAAGCGCTGAAACTTAACAACGGTTCAATAATGGAACCGGTTTATTTGAGTCCCGCCCAAGCATACGAAAACAGCTACGAAATGGAAGCCGGATTGGCTTATGAAATGCCGACGTGGTGCTACAGCCGGATTGCCAATCCGTCAACATACTTCCTTGAAGAAACGGCAGCTCTTTTGGAAACTTACGGCTCGGATTTGGAAGCAACCGCACTTGCAACATCGAGCGGAATGAGCGCAATACGGACGGCAACCGATTCTTTTTTGGTGAAAGACGAAAGATTTCCAAAACCAAACTTTGTGGCCAGTGCCAAAGTTTACGGAGGTTCGTTCCAACAATTCTGGGTGCGCCGATGGCAAGAACAAGGAATTGAAGTGCGATGGATTAAAAATCCGCTCGACCTAGAAGAGTGGCAAAGCAAAGTTGATGATAACACAAGATTTCTTTACGGCGAATTTCCCTCCAATCCTTCGGTAGATATTTTCGATATAACGGCAGTATCCGAACTGGCACATGCATTTGAAATTCCTTTAATTGTCGATTCCACTTGCGCTTCTCCGGCGTTAACAAGACCACTACTGCTCGGCGCCGATATAGTTGTACATTCCGCTTCCAAAGTGATAAGCGGCAGCGGTACTTCGATTATCGGATTGATGATAGCGAAAAAGAATATCGTTAGCAAAATAGGAACCGACGAAATGAGAGAAGATTTCGGAACATGGGCAAAACTTTGGCCTTATCGCGATAACGGTCCCAGCATCAGTCCGATGTCTGCAATTCTAACCCTGAACGATATGCGTACTTTAAGAATGCGCGTCGAACAAATGAGCGAAAGCGCAATGAAAGTGGCAAGATTTCTCGAATCACACCCGAAAATAGAATCGGTTCACTATCCCGGTCTCGAAAGTTACGCCGCTCACAATTTGGCTAAGAAATATATGAAACTGGTTGACAGCGATAAAAATCTTTACGGCTATATGCTTGCTGCGGAAATCAAAGAAAACGCACCCGGTGAATCGATAAATACCAGAAAGTTTTACGATGCATTGAAAATGATTTGGCGCGCAACGGATTTGGGCAGAGTGAAAACCGTTGCAACCTTAAATGCTATTTCAACTCATCAGCAACAAGGCGAAGAAGGAAGAGCATTGGCAGCCATTAAGCCATCGACATGCAGAATTGCATGCGGAGTGGAAAATGCCGACGACATAATTGCCGATCTTGAACAAGCATTAAATGTTATTTAAATAATAAAGGAATTAAACTATGAAATTCAAATTGGCTTTAATCGGATTCGGCACAGTTGGACAAGGCTTGACGGAAATTATGTTAAGCAAAAAAAATTATTTGAAAGAGCAATATAACTTCGATTGGCAAATTGTTGCCGTTTCCGACATGTTAAAAGGTTCCGTTTTTTCTCCCGCAGGATTGGATGCGGAGCAATTGCTGAATTTGGTCAAAGAGGGAAAACAGCTTACGGAATACGAGGGAGCCGGCGAATTTTATACCGGCTGGAATGCGTTGAAAACGATTAACGAATCCAATGCCGATATTGTATGCGAACTTTCTTACACGGATATTAAAACCGGACAGCCGGCAACGGATCATTGCCGCGCAGCGCTTAACAGTGGAAAACATGTTGTAACGTCCAACAAAGGTCCCGCGGCACTTTTCTACCGTGAGTTGCGAAATTTGGCAATGGTAAACAATGTTAAATTTATGATCGAAGGAACCGTAATGTCGGGCACTCCCGTAATTAATCTTGCAAGGAACGAATTGGCGGGCAATGAAATTTCGGCAATACGCGGAATATTAAACGGTACAACCAATTACATCTTAACCAAAATGGAAGAGGGAATGAGCTACGATGCCGCATTGAAACAGGCACAAGAACTCGGTTACGCAGAAGCCGACCCGACAGCCGACGTTGAAGGCTTTGATGCTTTGGCAAAAGTTACGATTTTGGCGAATGTTTTAATGGGTGAAAACTTAACCCCAAACGATATACCGTGCAAAGGAATTTCGCAAATCACAATTGACGATATTAACAGAGCAAAGGCTGAAAACAAAAAATGGAAATTAATCGGTGAAGTGAAAAAAGAAGCCGGAAAGGTTAAAGCTTCCGTAGCTCCCACAATGATTGATAATTCCCATCCTTTGGCGGGCGTGAGCGGTGCGGTTAATGCAATCACTTTTACAACCGATTTGCTTGGCGACGTTACGATAACCGGCGCCGGCGCTGGTAAAATTGAAACCGGATTTTCAATATTGACCGACATTTTGGAAATCAACAGATTTTATAAGGAGTAAAACCATGAAAATGATAATCGGTGGAAATTGGATTGACAAAGAAGAAAAAATCGATGTGCGCAATCCGTACGATAACAGTCTTGTTGATACTGTTCCGCGTGGCAGGGCTGAGGACGTAAAACATGCGATTGAAATTGCGGTTAAAGGGTATGAAATTAACAGAAATTTGCCCGTGCATGAAAGAATTTCCATTTTGAAAAAAACTGCTAAGCTGATGCAAGAGCGTTTCGAAGATTTGGCAAAAACAATTGCAACCGAAGGCTCAAAAACCATCCGCGAAGCCAGAAAAGAAGTCGGCAGGGCAATTAACACAATTACGATCTCCGCGGAGGAGGCAAGAAGAATTAACGGAGAAACCATTCCGTTCGACAGTGCCGAAGGTTCGGAAAACCGTGTGGGATATTATTACCGTTTCCCGATTGGAATTATCGGTGCAATCACACCGTTCAATGATCCGCTTAACCTTGTGGCTCATAAATTGGGACCGGCAATTGCCGGCGGAAATTCAATAGTATTAAAACCTGCAACGGTTACCCCGCTCTCGGCTTTGAAGTTGGGAGAATGTTTGCTCGATGCCGGCTTGCCCCCGGAAATCTTATCAATTGTTACCGGTTACGGAAGTGAAATTGGTGATGCACTTGTGACGGATGAGAGAATCAGAATGATTTCATTTACAGGCGGAGTTGAAGCAGGTGAGGAAATTGCAAAGAAAGCCGGATTGAAAAAAATCGGAATGGAACTCGGTTCAAATTCCCCGGTAATAGTTTTGGATGATTGTAATATCGATGAGGCTGTTGAATCTTGTGTGTCCGGAGCCTTTTGGGCGGTTGGGCAAAACTGCATTGGCGTTCAGAGAATTTACATTCAGAAAAATATTTATGAATCTTTCCGTGATAAATTTGTTGAGCGGACAAAAAAATACAAAACAGGATATCAATTGGACGAAGATACCGATATGGGTCCGATGATTACCGAAAAAGAAGCAATACGTGTTATTGATTGGATTAACGATGCAAAAGAAAAGGGCGCGGTTGTACTTACCGGCGGAACTCGTCAAGGAACTTTGGTTCAGCCGACGGTTCTCGAAAACGTGCCTCCCGAAGCGAAAATCGATTGCCAAGAGATTTTCGGTCCTGTTGTTTCCTTGTACAAAGTGGATACACTCGAGGAAGCGGTTAAAAAGTCGAATGCGGTAAATTACGGTCTGCACGGAGCAATTTTCACTAATAATTTAAACAATGCTTTTTATGCTATCAAAAATATGGATGTGGGCGGAATAATGGTGAACGATTCTACCGATTACCGTGTCGATCTGATGCCGTTTGGCGGTGTGAAGAAAAGCGGTTTGGGCAGGGAAGGTATCCGCTATGCCCTCGAGGAAATGACAGAACCTAAAGTGGTTTGTTTTAATTTGTGATTTTGGGAAGTCCGGTTAAGCTATATGCCGGACTTCTTCTTGCAACTTTTATTCTGCCGTGGATGTATAAGAATGTAAATTTTACATTACAAATCTTTTGTTCTTCGTTCCGGATAATTGCTGTCTTGAAGGAATTTTCAATCTGACGTACTCAATGACTTGGCGTGAAAAGATTGAATTAAATTTCATATAAATTAAAATGGCAGTAATTTCTTCACACAACACAAAAAGATGCGGAACGGACAAATATGCACCTTCGCAATTAAATATTAATTTTCCATTTAAGGTTTTACGCCTTTTTATTATTCATAAAAATTTAAAACCGGTTTTTACCATCCGTAACAAATCAACTCAGGAAAATTTATCCGTTTCACAACACATCTGTTATCCGGTGTTTGGAAATGGCGGTAAGGAAAATTTTGCTTTTCTCATTTAATTAACAATCAGGTAAGTGGGAGGTGATAAGTCAAAAACTAATTCTTAAAATATTTTATTTAAAAAATTCTTATACTAACCAAAAGGAGGACAAAACCATGAAAAATTTATGGCGGATTTTAAGTGCATTGGTTGTTTTGGCTTTGGTTATAGGATTCGCATTTCACGATGATGATGAAGAATCCGGTTTGTGGGAATTTTACGAGAACACACTGACCAAAGCTAAATATGTCGATTTAACTTTTGCGTTTAATCCTACTATTCCCGTTTGGCCTGGATTCGGACATGCCAAATTCATGCCCACAAAAGCCGGAGCCGATATTCCGGGATATGTCAAAAAAGGTGATGTTTACACTTACAAAAAACACGGTTTTATAGCGACTTCTTATTTTTTGCCGACCGACCAGTACGGAACACAACTCGATCCTCCGGCACATTGGGATGAATACGGTGCAACAATCAGCGACCTGCCCGCAACTTATGCCGTAAGACCTTTGGTAGTAATTAATATTGCAGACAAGGTAAAGGAAAACCCGGGATATCACTGTTCGATTGAAGACATTAAAAACTGGGAAGCAAAACACGGTAAAATACCGGAGGGTTCGGTTGTTATGATTCGCTCCGATTGGCATAAAAAGTGGACAAGCGACCCCGGCAGATATAACGAAAAACCGTTTCCCGGTATAACATTGAACGCTCTTAAATTTTTGCATAATGAAAGAAAAATTTTATTTCACGGTCACGAACCGCTCGATACCGACACAACGGCAAACCTCGAAGGGGAATATTGGTTGATGCATAATCACTTTTGTCAAGCTGAAGGTGTAACCAACCTTGACAAGGTTCCCGAAGCCGGGGCGTTGATTGCAATTGGTTTTGCAAAGCCCGAAGGCGGTACAGGTGGATATGCACGTTACATTGCAATTTGTCCGCCCGATTGGAAATACGGCGTATCGATTGAAGAAGCACCCGGAGCACCCTTACCCAAACAACCTGCACCTCTTAGAAGGGATGAAAACGGTGTATTGAAACCTTTTGTTGAAAAACAAAAATAGGAGGTCCGGTTATGAAAAAATCAAACATATTTTTCGCATTGATTTTCATTCCGGCATTCCTATTCGCACAAACGCCGGAAATAAAATGGGGTGGATTGTTTTACATATATAATTTCTTCCATTCGAACACCGATTTTATAAGCACAACAGACGACGGAAACACTTACATGTACATTCACGGCGATTTTAATGCATCCGTCGATTTCGGAAAAGGTGTAACGGCATATTTGGCAATTGGCGCATGGGGTCAACACGGAATGAGTCCCTACTATGGCGGAGGCTTGGGTGAAAACATTGATCCTTCGGTGAGAATATTACAAGGTTATTTTACAATTAATAACCTTTTCGATTCCCCTTTGTCGCTTAGAATAGGGAAAGAACGGTTGCTTTATGGCGACGGAGCTTTAATGTTCGACGGTGGTGAAGATGGTGCAGCCGGTGTAAAGTTAATGTACAAATCCAAAATGTTCGATGCCGATTTGTTTTACTACCGTTATGCTCAAATGGGTGGAATTGCAAATGTTGGCACAGGAAGCGATGTCTATCCGGGTAACTGGAATATCATTGGGATTTATCCAACATTTAAATTTATGGACGGAAAAATTAATATTTCGCCCTATTTTATAACACGTCCGGTTCAAACCAGGAAAGACTCCAGTAATTCTCCAATGTGGTACGGCGCAAGAATAACGGGCTCACCGTTGGATATGCTCTCTTTTACCGCCCAATATGTTATGATGGGCGGCGAAAATGAAAACACGGGAGTAAAATACAAGGGTACTCATTTGCAACTGGGAATTGATTTCGATGTTCCGGATATGCCACTATCGGTTGGTGCCGCTTACGTTTCCAACAGCGGGGATGATAATACAACTCAAGATAACGAATTGTACGAATCGGTTACAAACGGTCCGTACACATTCGGTTTTTATAAAGACTGGCCTGGATTCGGTCCTGCCCATCTAATGACAACCGGGTACGGATTTTCCGGTTTGGCGCCGCATAATTTAACCGTAGTAAACCTTAATGTTATTAATGGTCATGCAGCTCTTACCTTGGGTGATTTGCTTCTACGGGCAGATCTTTTTATCTACGGACGTAATTGGGTGCCGGATGGAGTAGAGAGCGCAATGGGAAATGAAATTGCACTGATGGCAAAATATAATTACAAGCATGAAATCACACTTGGTTTTACTGCTGGTATTTGGTCGCCCGGAGATTATCAAAAACAGCTTATCGAATTTCCCGGTTCGCCGGCGAAAGCGGAAAGTGCAATTGGCGGTTACTTCTGGATGGCAAAAGCGTTTTAATATAACAATGCCCAACTTCCTTATGGAGGTTGGGCATTGCTCCTAATTTTATTTTGCTTTGTTGTAAGCTTTCATTCCACCCATTACGTTTACGGCATTGTAGCCGTGTTCAAGCAGTATTTTGGTCGCTAACCTCGACCTGTTACCGGAACGGCAGATTACATATATTTTTTTGTCTTTGTAAGGTTCCAATTCGTCTACTTTTTGATCAAGCACTTGAACGGGAATGTTTATTACACCGTCGATGTGACCTAACGGTCCTTGCAATTCAGGAGGAGTACGTACATCCAGAATAACAAAGTTGGAATCTTTTTCCATTGCTGTTTTTAAATCCTGTACAGTAACATTCACGAATTTTTCCGTTTGTTTTGCGGGTTTGGTTTCTGCTTGTTGCGCGCAACTTACAAGCGCACTAAATGCAATTATCATAAACGTTAATAACGTTTTTGTGTGATACAACATAAACATTGCTCCTTTCGTTTTAATAAGAGTTATTATCTTAATTTCGGAAATATACAAAATAAAGAGCGAATAAACTAAATAACAGTGTTTGTCAATTTACCGATGTTTTCGATTTCCGCTTCAATTTTATCGCCACGGTTAACTTTGCTTACACCTTCGGGTGTGCCAGTAAAAATTAAATCCCCTTCTTCAAGCGTCATCTTTTTTGATATGTACTCCACAATTTTTTCAGGTGGGAAAATCATTTTTTTCAAAACGGAATTCTGGCGGGTTTCCCCGTTGACCGAAAGTGTAATTTTTTCACTTCCGGTTATTCTATATTTTCCTGCCGGAAGAAATTCCGATACGGCTGCGGAAGTATCGAACACTTTTGCCAAAGTCCAAGGATGCCCTTTCTTTTTCAACTCAGATTGAACATCCCGTAAGGTCATATCCAGACCGACTGCATAACCGGCAATTGAATTGGCAGCGGATTGCGCACCGGCGTTTTTAAGTGTTTTTCCAATCAGTAGAACCAATTCCACTTCGTGATGCATATCCGTAGAATATTCCGGATGTACAATGTTTTCACCGGAGCGGATTAAAACCGACGGCGGTTTAAGGAAAATCAAAGGAAATTCCGGAACTTCATTTCCCAATTCCTTTGCATGTGCAACATAATTTCTGCCTACGCATACAATTTTTCCAACCGTAAATTCTTTGTCGTAAAGTTTAATTTTTTTCATGATGTGGATCCCGGGATTTATACAGATTGAATTAGCTGCTGAATTTAATTGACAAATTTACGCATGAAATTTTAAGTTTTCTGCTTTTTCTTCTTCGCCGCAGGGAACAGAATATTATTAAGAATCAAACGGTATCCGGGTGAGTTTTTGTGTAGACTTAAATTTGTCGGCGGATCGTTAACCGCATGCCGGTAGTCTTCCGGATCGTGACCGCCGTAAAAAGTAAAGGTTCCCCGTCCGTAATTTCCGTGTATGTATTTTACCTGATCGGTTCCCGCGCGCTCGGCTAATATGTAAACGGATTTTTTAATCAAGCTTTTTCTGAACATGGTGGTTTGACCCATAAATCCGTGGATTACGTTAACGTGGTTTTGTACAAGCATGGTAGGAACGGGATCGAATTTGGCGGAAAAATCGAACAGGGTAAAATAGTCGTTTTTTTCGCTTCCTATTTCCACCGGTTGAATATCGATGTTGCTGAATTCGTAAACGAGCGGATTCATTTCAAGTTTAAAATTTTCAAATGCAAGTGTGTTGGAAAAATCAAGTTTGTTCTGTGCATCGGGATCGGCGGCGTCACCGTCGAACATTTTATCCACAATGTCAACATTCATCGCTGCTAGTGCAATATCGTAAGTATCGGTTGCCGAGCACATTGCAAATAAAAATCCTCCTTGTGCAATATATTTTTTTATTGTTGCCACAACGGCTTTTTCCATTTCCGAAACTTTTTTGAAACCGAGTTTTTTAGCTTCGTTTTCATAAAGCATTTGCATTTCTATGTACCATGGTGCGTTCCGGAAACTTGCGTAAAATTTTCCGTATTGACCGGTGAAATCTTCATGGTGCAGATGAAGCCAATCGTATTTTTCCAAATCACCGCGCAATATTTCTTCAATCCACACTTTGTCGTAGTCGACTTCTGCATATTCGAGGGCAAGCGTTACGGCGTCGTCCCACGGTTGAAATCCGGGTGGAACGTAAACTGCAATTTTAGGCGCTTTTTCCAAACGAACTACATCCATGTTTTGTTCTTCACTTTGAACAAACGAATAAATATCGGCAGCTTGCCCGGCGGTAATTTTTTCAAATGCGACTCCTTTGATTTTACACTGCAAAGCCAACTCGTCGGAATAATCGAGCATAAACGAACCGCCACGGTAATTTAAGAGCCAATCGGCTTGTATTCCTTTTTTAAGTGCGTTGAACGTAATTCCGTATGCTTTCAAATGGTCGGTTTGTTTCAGGTCCATGTAAATCAGTATTTTCGATTGCCCGGATAAAGTGCCGGAAAAAAGCAATATTATTATTAAAAATTTATACATTATAAGTAATTTATATTATAATTAAAAATATTTTGTTTTTATGTATCGTTGCTCCCCGTTTGTCAGTAATGGAGTTTTTATGGTAATTTAGTTCTGTTTTTAATTTTAGCCCGGATACCACAACGGTGTTATGCTTTTCAAGTATTATACTCCGTAAAAGTGTAAAAGTTCGTTAAAATTTTTCGCCTTTTTTCTCGCGGATGTGGCTTCCTACGGGCCGGATTCTTCCCCAAATCGAATAAAAGAAAAGTATAATTGAAATTACCTGCAATGCCGAAGCAACGGTAACGGTCAGGTTCAACCAAGCGGCAAACATGAAACTGTTTATTACCTGAGCTACAAATCTAACCGCTGTTGATATTGCCATCAGCCAAAAAACAAATCTTATTAAATCCGGATTGTATTTTCTATCTGTTTTTTCCGCGCGGGGAAAGAACCAAAGCGCAACACCCATTATCATCATTATCACCGAGCCAACCAGAACAATGTGCGTGTGTGCCGAAATTATTTCCGTGTTGTATCCTTGAACAAAATAGTATTTGGAAATTATCAGGTATAATCCGCTTAAAATTCCAACAATCAAAAAAATAATGCTGGTTTTTATAAAATATCGTACGGTTGTAAACATTCCGGTACCGGCTTTATCGGATAAATATTGTTTCTTTATATGTGCAAATTAGAAAAAGTTGATTGATAAAAAAAGAATTAAAATAGGAAGTGCATTACAAATTGTGAAGCTAAGGGTTAAGAAACTTTTTGCGGAGTACATTTTTTAGTATCATTGCAAATAAAAAACGGAGGAGTAAGAATGAAAATCGGTTTAATTGGTACAGGATTAATGGGAAAACCGATGGGCTTGCGTTTGCTGGAAAACGGATTTAATCTTTCTGTCTATAATCGAACAAAGGAGAAAACCGTTACGCTTGCGGAAAAAGGAGCAAGGGTTTTTGAATCGCCTGCAGAGCTTATAGATGATACCGACACTGTGATTCTAATGCTTGCTCATTATGAAGCTATAAAAGAAGTACTGTTTTCCGGAGAAGTTGGTTTCGCGGGCAAAACGATAATTCAAATGAGCACAATTTCGCCTGAAGAAAGCAAAGAGTTGAAAGAAAAAATAGAAAAAGCGGGTGGCGGATATTTGGAAGCGCCTGTTCTCGGCAGCATTCCCCAGGCAATCAAAGGCGAGTTGATAATTATGGTGGGAAGCACAATTCCGCAATTTAAATCTTTTAACAATTTGTTTGATGTTTTGGGCAATAAAGTATTGCATGCCGGCGAAGTGCCGAAAGCCGCCGCTTTGAAATTGGCTTTGAATCAATTGATTATTACGGAAACCGCCGCTTTTTCCATGAGTTTAGGTTATGTTCGCCGTACAAATGTTGATGTGAACATATTTATGGATATTTTGCGCGGGAGCGCTTTGTATGCACCTACATTCGATAAAAAACTGGAACGCTATCTTAACCGTAATTTCGAGAATCCTAACTTCCCAGTGAAACACTTATTAAAAGATTTAAATTTAATATCTAAAGATTTTTATAAAAATAATATAAATAATCTTATCCTCGAAGCGGAAAAACCTATTCTGCAAAAAGCAATTGAGAAGGGATTGGGGGACAAAGATTATTCCGCAATGTATAACATAATTCACCCGGAAGAGAATAAATAAACCCAATTGTAATACGGAGAATAAAATTAGCCCGGCATTAACAAAACACCGGGCTTTAGTATAAACACCGGTATATATTCACTACTTCATCAAAATCATTTTTTTTACTGCGCTGTAATTTCCGGCGGTAAGTTTGTAAAAATACAAACCGCTCGGAAGTCCGGAAGCATCGAAATTAACTTGATAATATCCGGGTGATTTTTCACTGTTTACAAGAGTTGCAACTTCACGCCCGAGTAAATCGTAAACCACAAGTTTAACTTTTGTTGGCTTACGGTTGTTTATTGCCGGAATTGCATATTTGATTGTTGTACTTGGATTAAACGGATTGGGATAGTTTTGGTAAAGAACAAACCCGGCGGGTAAGTTTTCCTTCCGGTTATTTACAGAAACAATACCGCCTTCGTGATAAATTGCAAGACCACCCCCGTTTGTTCCGACTAACAAGTTTCCGTCATTATCAAAATTCAAAGAGTAAATATAGTCTGATAAAAGTCCGGGATTATTAGTATGAT
>Ga0256841_1003045_pt1 | contig 12804 bp, 10 predicted proteins | sample 356308metaG_FD_185971 | JGI IMG/M metagenome (GOLD analysis project Ga0256841, IMG submission 185971) | Hydrothermal vent microbial communities from Mid Atlantic Ridge, Atlantic Ocean - 356-308 | ecosystem: Environmental > Aquatic > Marine > Hydrothermal vents | place: Atlantic Ocean: Mid...
GCCACAAGGGCGCAGACAAGATTCTCGTTAGAAATTACAAGAAAGTTCTCAGTGTTCTTCGATTCGATACGTGGTTGGACGAGGACGCGATGTCCGCAGGCACAGAGTTAGAGCGGGGCATCTTGAAGGGATTTAAAGAATCGTGTGCTGCCGTATTTTTCATAACGCCGAGTTTCCGTGATGAAAACTACCTAGCATCAGAGGTGGACTACGCGGTGGTCGAGAAGAGAGAAAAAGGCGAGCAGTTCTCAATCATCACGCTTGTGTTCGAAGAGAACGGGCGAAAAGGCGAGGTGCCGGATCTGCTCCGCCGATACGTATGGAAGGAGCCGAAAAATGATCTTGACGCCCTTTTCGAGATAATCAAAGCGCTCCCCATACAACTAGGACATGTGAGCTGGAAGATGTAATACGCAAATGTGCCTGTGCACCGCCGAAGTTTGAACGTCCCCCATGACTTATTTATCATGGCGGTCGACACTATGACCGATATCCACGCACATACGCGACGGCGCTCGGAGTTTGCCCGCAGCTTGTGGTTTGAACGTCGCAAGCCGCGCTAGACACCGCAAGGTAAGTCAGCAGCCGTCCGGTCCGGTTACCGCGCTAGAAGATCACCGCCTCGCGACGCAGGCGGCGCAGGCCGAGAACGACCGCGAGGGCGACGCCGGCCACCACCGGCACGTCGAACAAAAGGAACTCCGGCGCAAGCGGGAATTCGCCGTTGATCCAGCTCACCCCGCCGCCACCGGCGAGGCCGAGGAGCAGCCAGACCAGCCGCCGCAGGCGGGCGGCGGCGATGCGGGCGACGATCAGCCCGACGACGATGCCGGCAAGCACCGCCAGGATTTCTCCGGGAGCTCCGATCATGGCGTCTCCTCCTCTTCCAGGGTCTCGGGGGCGCCGCCGGCATCGATCCCCTCGCCGGCCCCGGCCTCCTCGCCGAGTTCCACCGCTTCCGGCAGGGCGGCGCTCTCGAGCTCGGCCTCGGCGGCTTCCTCGCCGTCGAGTGCCGGTGCCGCGCCGGCATCCTCGATCCCGCCTTCCGCGGCCATCTCCGGCGCCGTTCCGGCGACCGGCTCGGGCAGCGGCGAGACCGCCTCCCCGGGAAGCTCGGCGGCGGCCGCTCCCGCCGACTGGACCTCCGCCACCGGCGCCGCGGCCACGGTCTCGACCCCGGCGGTCGCCCGCGGCGATCCGCCTTCCTCGATCTCGATGATGATGCGCATGCGCCCCACCTCCCTCAGCGGTTCATGACCGCGTAGCGACCCTCGAAGGTCACCGGCGCGTTGGTCAGGTTCTCGACCGTGATCCAGTAGGTGCAGCGGCTGGCATCGCCGCGCTCCACCGCCACCTCCCATTCGATCTGCGGCGCGCCGCGGCGCGGCGTGGTCGGCACCATGTACCAGACGACATGCCAGTCGGCCGGCCAGTTGAAGGTGAACCAGCGCCTCGTCTGCCGCGGCGCGAGCGTGCCCGTGAACTGTCTTCCCGTGCGCATCTTGGTGTCCTCCCCTGCTTCAGTAGCGGCTCAGGATGCAGTACCGGCCTTCGAACCGGACCGGCTGGTCGGTGTGGTTCTTCACGGTGATCCAGTAGGTGACGTATTCGGCGTCGGCCTTCTCGACCCCGACCTTCCAGCTCAGTTGCGGCGCGCCGCGCCGGACCGTGGTCGGCATCACCGTCCAGATCACGTGCCAGGTGGCCGGCCAGCGGAAGGTGAACCAGCGGCGCGAGCCGTTGGCCGGCACCGTACCCGTCCACTGGCGGCCGCAGATCGGCGCCCGCATCTCGCCATCCACCGGGATCTGCCAGACGCCGCGATTGCGGGTACCGGCGCGGAGCAGCCGGGCATGGGGATGGAACAGCAGATCGGCCACCAGCACGTTGGGCAGGCCGCTGCCCAGCACCGCCCAGCCGGCGCCGCCGTTGCGGGTTTCGTAGACGCCGAGATCGGCCGCCACCCAGACCCGGTTGGCGTTGGCGGGATCGACCGCGACCGCGTTGATCGGCAGGTTGGGCAGGCCGCCGCTGCGATCGTCCCAGTTCGAACCGCCATCGGTGGAGCGGAACACGCGACCGCCGCCGACCCGGCTGCTGGTCACCCAGATGCGGGAGAGGTTGCGCGGATCGACATGGATATCCGAGATCCAGGCGCCGGCGCGGGGCGAGGTCAGTGCCTGGGCGCTGCCCCAGGCACTGCCGTTCCAGCGGATGCGGAAAAGCGAGCCGTCGGCGGTGCCGACGAAGATGTTGTCGGCGTCGGGCGCGTGCATGGCGGTCGCCGTCTGGGTGCCGGGCAGGGCCACCTCGGTCCAGCTACTGCCGTTGTTGCGCGAGACGAACACGCTCTGCCCGGCCTGGGCGATGGTGCTGCCGCGGGCCTCCATCGGCGGATAGAAGAGCGCCCGGTAGTTCTGCGGCACGTTCGGCCCGATCCAGGAGAAGGAGCCGAAATCGCCCTTGCTGGTGGAGCGCTCCATGCCCATGCCGAAATAGGAATGGAACACGGTGTCGGGCGCCACATGGTCGACCGCGCAGTCGCCACCATCACCGTCGGCCACATGGTCCCAGACCGAGGAACCGCGCCAGCGGATGCTGCCATTGTCCTGGGTGCCGCCCAGCAGCCACAGCGCCGAGCCGGGATCGTGGGCGATGTATTCGATCTCGGTGATGTAGAGCCCGTCGTTGAGCGATACCCAGGCGTTGCCGCGATCGGGCGAACGGTAGAGACCGCCGTCGCAGCCCACATAGACGATGTCCGGATCGACCGGATCGAAGGCGATGGCGTGCTGGTCGGGGTGGATGTCGTCGCCCGGCTTGTTGGAGATCCGGGTCCACACCCAGTTCCTGCCGCGCCGGTCGCCGCGCCAGGCCTCGATGGCCCCGAGATAGATCTGGTTGCTGCGGTCGGGCGCCACCGCCAGGAACCAGTCGTACCAGGCCTGCCCGGTGCGCAGCCCGCCGGGCAGGGCCACCGTCCGCCAGGTGCCGCGGGTATCGCGGCGCCACAGATGGGCGGTACCGCCGCTGGCACCGAAGGCGAAGGCCTCGGCGGTGCTGCTCGGCGCATGATCGACTGCCAGCCGGTTGAAGCTTGCCGGCCCGCCGGGCAGCGCCACGCGGGTCCAGGCATTGCCGTTGGTGGAGCGGTAGAGGCCGTCGCTGCAGGCGGCCAGAGCCTCGAAATCGTCGCCGGAACGGACCACCGACAGGGACCAGCTGCGCACCGCGCGCCGTCGGGTCCAGGTCGTGCCGCCATCGGTGGAGCGGTAGAGACCGTGGGTGGTGGCGGCCAGCAGATGCCGGGAATCGCCGGGATCGACGACCAGATCGTGAAACCCCTGGCCGATGAAGGGGGCCCCGGCCAGCAGTGCGAAACTGGTGCCGCCATTGGTCGAGCGCAGAATGCCCTGGCCCAGGCGCCAGTAGAAATTGCCTTCCCCGGTGCCGACATAGACGGTGCGCGGATTGGAGGGATCGAAGGCGATGGCCCCGGTGGTCAGGGTCGGTGCGAAATCGGTGCGCGGCCGCCAGCTCGCACCGCGGTTGCGCGACTGCCAGACCCCGCCGCCGGCGGCACCGCAGAGAATATGGTCGCGATTGCCGGGATCGACGGCCACGCAGGAGACCCGCCCCGACACCGCGATCCGCTTGTCCCCGTAGGTCTGGCCGTTGTCCATCCGGCGCGGCCCGAGCTGGCGCCAGCGCGGCACCCATCCGGCCGGGCGGGGCGGATGGGTACCGAACTCCGCCGGCTCCTCTTCCTCCCCGCCCTCGGTCTCCATGGTGGCGAGGATGCCCGCTTCGGGGGACTCGATGGCGGCCATCTCCGCCTCGTGCTCGCAGAGTACCCGGGCGGCCTCCGCATAGAAGGCGGCGAGCGGCTCACCCTTCTCCTTCTCCGCGGCACGGGGTGTTGCCGGCGGCTCGGGAGCGGTGAAGCCCCGCTGGTCGCGGAACAGGGCGAGGCGGCGGGCGGCCTTGGATCCGTCGTAGGGGGGAAGCTCCTCTTCGAGGCGCTGTACGCGCAGCTCGTGGTCGTGTGGACCCTTCATGGATTGTTCCTCCCCTTGCTCGGTTTCGTGCTGCCCGGCTTGTTCGGCGTTTCTCCGACGGGCGGCTTCTTCCCGCCTTCCCCCTCGGGCGGCGGATAGCCGCGAGCCTCCTCGAACTGACGCAGACGCTCCGCCGCCCGGCCCCCGGGTGGCGGCTTCCGCTTGTCGCCCTTGCGCCCGACCATTGCGCGCTCCTCGCTTCCCTCGCGAAAAGGTATTGTCTTTCAGGTTACACGAGTCGCAGAGATAACTCTATCTTTAATTGTGAAAACTTTCTCGCCGCCACGGTGCGGCGAGAGCGATGCTCCCCCGCCCCGGTTATCGCCTTGCTGCCGGCGAAGCTTGTTGGCTAAGACGGTGTCGGCGCGGCTCGATCGCGGATGGCGAAGGAGAAAAGGAAATGTCGGACGGCGGCAAACCGGAAACGGGCAGTAGCAGCGCCCATGTCACGGCCGAGGAGGCGCTGCGCCTGCATGCCTCCGGCCGCCCGGGCAAGATCGAGATCACCCCCACCAAGCCGCTGACCACCCAACGCGACCTGTCCCTGGCCTACTCGCCGGGGGTCGCCTACCCCTGCCTCGAGATCCGCGACGATCCCGGCAAGGTCTACGACTACACCGCCAAGGGTAATCTGGTGGCGGTGATCTCCAACGGTACGGCGGTGCTCGGCCTCGGCGATCTCGGCCCCCTCGGAGCCAAGCCGGTGATGGAAGGCAAGGCCGTGCTGTTCAAGCGCTTCGCCGATATCGACAGCATCGACATCGAGGTCGACAGCCGCGATGTCGAGGAGATCGTGGCCTGCGTGCGGCTGCTGGGGCCGGCCTTCGGCGGCATCAATCTCGAGGACATCAAGGCGCCGGAATGTTTCATCATCGAGCAGCGCCTGCGCGAGGCGATGGACATCCCGGTGTTCCACGACGACCAGCACGGTACCGCGATCATCGCCGTCGCCGGGCTGATCAACGCCCTCGATCTCACCGGCCGCAGCCTTTCCGGCATCCGCCTGGTGATCAACGGCGCCGGCTCGGCCGGCATCGCCTGCGCCGAACTGCTCAAGGCCATGGGCGTGCCGCACGACCACGTCATCCTCTGCGACACCAGGGGAGTGATCTACCGCGGACGCAGCGCCGGCATGAACCAGTGGAAATCCGCACATGCGGTGGATACCGAGCTGCGCAGCCTCGAGGAGGCGGTACGCGGAGCCGACGTGCTGTTCGGCCTGTCGGCCAAGGGCGCCTTCACCCCGGAGATGATCCAATCCATGGCCCGGGATCCGATCGTCTTCGCCATGGCCAATCCCGATCCCGAGATCACCCCCGAGGAGGCCCATGCCGCCCGCCCGGACGTGATCATCGCCACCGGCCGTTCCGACTATCCCAACCAGGTCAACAATGTTCTGGGTTTTCCTTATATTTTCCGTGGTGCCCTCGATGTCCGCGCCTCGGCCATCAACGAGGCGATGAAGATCGCCGCCGCCTATGCCATCGCCGCCCTGGCCCGCGAGGAGGTGCCGGACGAGGTCACCGCCGCCTATCGGGGCCGCATGCTGCGCTACGGGCGCGACTATCTGATTCCCACCCCCTTTGATCCCCGCCTCATCACCCATGTGCCGCCGGCGGTGGCCAAGGCGGCCATGGAAAGCGGCGTCGCCCGCCGGCCGATCGTCGATCTCGAGCGCTACCGCGCCGATCTGCGCTCCCGCCTCGATCCCGCCGCCAGCCGCATGCAGCTCATCATCGACCGGGTGCGGGCCAATCCCAAGCGGGTGGTGTTCGCCGAAGGAGAGGAAGCCAAGACCATCAGCGCCGCCCATGCCTGGATGACCGCCGGCATGGGGCGGCCGATCCTGATCGGCCGCGAGGAGCGGGTGCGGGCCACCGCCCGGGCGATCGGTCTCAACGCTCTCGACGGGATCGAGATCCACAACGCCCGGCTGTCGGAGCACAATCGCAGCTACGCCGAATTCCTCTACCGGCGGCAGCAGCGCAACGGCCTGCTGTTCCGCGACTGCCAGCGGCTGGTCAATCAGGACCGCAACATCTTCAGCGCCTGCATGCTGGCCCATGGCCATGCCGATGCCATGGTCACCGGCCTCACCCGCAACTACATCACCGTGCTCGAGGAAATCCTCCGGGTTCTCGATCCCAAGCCGGCGCAGCGGGTGTTCGGCCTGACGGTGATGGTCGCCCGCGGGCGCACGGTGTTCATCGCCGATACCATGGTCCACGAGCTGCCCTCGCCCACCGAGCTCGCCGACATCGCCGTGCAGACCGCGCGCATGGCCCGCTCCATGGGCTTCACGCCGCGGGTCGCCCTGTTGTCCTTTGCCACTTTCGGCAATCCGCCGGTGTCCAAGGCGGCGCGGGTGCGCGACGTGGTGGCCGAGCTCGACCATCGCTCCGTCGATTTCGAATACGATGGCGAGATGGCGGCCGACGTCGCCCTCGATGCCGAGCTGCTGCGCCAGTACTACCCCTTCTGCCGGTTGTCGGGACCGGCCAATGTGCTGATCATGCCGGCCCTGCACACCGCCCACATCTCCTCCAAACTGCTGCAGCAGCTCGGCGGCGGCACGGTGATCGGGCCGCTGCTGGTCGGGCTCGAACGGCCGGTGCAGATCGTACCGATGAACGCGAGCGTCTCCGACATTCTGAACATCGCCGCCATTGCCGCCCATGATGCACAGGCCGAGGAGAGGGTGGAGACCGTTCCGGCCACGAAGTAGGCACACTGCCGGCGTTCCCCGTCGGGAAGATTCTCCCCCGCGTTCCGTCCATGAGGCACGGGATCGGACCTGCCGCGCCATCTGCGGTGCGGGGCACCGGTTGATCACAGTTCGGCGAGAAGTCCGGTGCCGGTCTTCCGAAACGTGCAACAAGAACTACAAGTCGGACATGTCATGTTCGAAACGACAGATAGGGAGGGGGCCGACGGAACGGTCGGAGCCGAGATCCTGTCGGCAGCGGTCGGTGGGGACCGGCGGCAGGAGGCGATCGCCCACCATGCCGCGGCCGCGAGGAGGACGGCGTCCTGCCCGCATCGCATGAGCGGTTCCGCCATTTCCCCCGGCAGTGCGGGTTTGCAGAACAGAAGAACCTCTTCGGGCCATCCCGGTAACCAGCATCCCATGCCTCGTCCGGTCTCCCCCGGCGGCGGGATCCGCATTCCCCGTCAGCGCTTCCGGCCACTGCTCGACGCCGGACGCCTGCGGGCCTGGCGCCGCAGGGGCATCATCCGGATGCGGGCCGGCGGTGTCGCGCGCAAGGCTTCCCTCGCCACCGGCAGCCGGCAATGGCTGCTGGCACTGCTCGTTCTCGTCACCTTCGTCTGGATGGTGGCGAGCTTCACCCGCCTGCTCGCCGCGGACGGGCTGACCCTGCCCGAGTTCCTGCTCATCGGCGTCTTCGCCCTGCTCGCCCTGTGGCTCTCCCAGTCCTTCTGGACCTTGGTCGCCGGCTTTCTGGTTCTGTTGCGGACCGGGAGGCGCGCGCCTGCAAAGCCGGAGGTTCCCGCTGCCGACGGACCACGGGTGGCGCTGGTGATGCCCATCTACAACGAGGACACCGAGCGGGTGTTCGCCGGTATCGCCGCGATCTGGGGGCAACTCGCCGGTCATCCCGTATTCGGACGCTGCGACTTTTTCGTGCTGAGCGACACCACATCGACCGATCTCTGGCTGCGCGAGGTGGACGCCTGGCAGCGCCTGCGCCGTGGCCTGCCCGGTGGCGAGCGCATCTTCTATCGCCGGCGACTCGAGAACCGCGGCCGCAAGACCGGCAACATCGAGGACTTCCTGCGCCGCTGGGGGAACGAGTACGAATATTTCCTGGTGCTGGATGCGGACAGCCTGATGTGTGCCGAGACGATCGCCGCCCTGGTCGCCCGCATGGACGGCGATCCCGGCCTCGGCCTCGTGCAGGTGCCGCCGAGTTTGGCCCGTGGCCGCACCCTGTTTGCGCGCATCCTGCAGTTCGCGGGCGAGCTCTACGGCCCTCTGGCCGCCGCCGGTACCGCCTTCTGGGCGCAGGACGCGGGCAATTACTGGGGGCACAATGCGATCATCCGCACCCGTGCCTTCATCGCCCATTGCGGGCTGCCCGAACTGCCGGGCCGCGCTCCCCTGGGCGGCCCGATTCTGAGCCACGACTTCGTCGAGGCGGCGCTGATGCGACGGGCCGGCTACGCGGTGCGCATCGCCTGGGATCTCGAGGGATCCTACGAGGAGCCGCCGCCCACCCTCGAGCAGTTCCTGCGACGTGACCGCCGCTGGTGCCAGGGCAATCTGCAGCATTCCCGGATCCTTCTTTCGCGCGGCCTCCATCCGCTGAGCCGATTGCATCTGCTGATCGGCATCATGTCCTATCTGACCTCGCCGCTGTGGCTGCTGTTTCTGGTGCTGGCCGTGATCCGCGCATGGCCCCTGGCGCCGCTCGCGGATTTCGCCGCCCGCTCGCCCTGGACGGCCCTCGGCGCGATGCTGCCCGCCTCGGCCGGCTCCCTGGCCCTGCTGGCGACCACCTTCCTCCTCCTGCTGCTGCCCAAATGCCTCGGCCTGTGGCTGGCCCTGGGCGATCCTCGGCGACGCCGGCGGCTCGGCGGCGGACCGCGTCTGCTGGCCGGGTTCCTGGTCGAGAACCTTTTCGCCGCCCTGCTGGCACCGCTGATGATGCTGTTTCACAGCCTGTTCGTGGCCTCGATCCTGGGCGGCGCGGCGGTCGACTGGAGCCCGCAGCGGCGGGCGGTCACACCGGGCACCGGCGCCGCTCTGCGGCGGCTGTTCGCCTGGCCCAGCCTGCTCGGCGTCTCGCTGCTGACCTCGGCCTTCCTGACCAGCCCGACGCTCGGCTGGTGGCTGTCACCGGTATTGATCGGCCTCGCGCTCGCCCTGCCGCTGGCGGTCGTCACCGCCAGCGAAGCCCTGGGAGACCGGCTTCGTCGCCGGGGGCTGCTGGTCGTCAGCGAAGAATCCGATCCGGCCGCCGTGATCATCGAGGCCGAGCGCGGAATTGTCGGTGCGCGGTCCCGGCCTCTGGACGAGGATCTCTTCGCCCGTACCCTGTTCGAGCCGGCGCGACTGTCTCTGCATCTCGGTCTGCTGGCGATCGGCGGCGGCTCGCCGGACTGCGATCGCGAGCGGCTCCGTGCGGTCCTCCGCAAGGCGGTCGATCACGGACCGATGCGTCTCGATCCGGAGGAACGACGCCTGGTTCTCGAGGTACCCGCGCTGCTCGACGGCCTGCACCGGGAGCTGCGCGCACGCTGGCTGCTGATCGCCGGCGGCGGTCCGCCGGCGGTCGCACCGGGCTCGCGCGGCCACGTCATGGTGTCCGCCGCCTGACGGCTCGGGACGAGCTGGAAGACGGCCCCTCCCCCGCCCGGCGCAGGGTCGCCGCGCTCTGGCCGAAGAGATGCCGGCGCGCCTCCTCGTCGATCGTCGGCCCCGGGCGCCCGATCCGGTCTTTCCAGGCATAGGCACGGATGGTGGCCGGCCGCTCGGCGATCGAGCGGAACCAGCGGGCGAGAGCCGGAAACGCATCCAGGTCCTGCTTCTGCCGGGCGTGGGAGACGATCCACGGGTAGCAGGCCATGTCGGCGATGCTGTACTCCTCGCCGGCGACGAAGCCGGATTCACCGAGCCGGCGGTCGAGTACCGCATAGAGCCGGCCGACCTCGTCGACATAGCGATGTTCGGCATAGGGACAGCGCTCGGGCGCGTACTGCAGGAAATGGTGGGCCTGACCGGCCATCGGCCCCAGCCCGCCGATCTGCCAGAACAACCATTCCAGGGTCCGCACCCTTTGCCGTCCGCCCGCGGGCAGGAAGCGGCCCGTCTTCTCGGCGAGATAGACCAGGATCGCGCCCGACTCGAACACCGAGAGGGGCGGACCGCCATCCGCCGGCCGATGATCGACAATGGCCGGGATGCGATTGTTGGGCGAGATCGCCAGGAAATCGGGCGCGAACTGCGCACCGCGGCCGATATCCACCGGTTTCATGCGATAGGAAAGCCCGGCCTCTTCCAGGAACAGGGTGATCTTGTGGCCGTTGGGGGTCGGCCAGTAATAGAGATCGATCATGACGGCCCTCCGCAGCGGGCCTCCGAACAGCCGGCGGCCCTCCCGGCTCTTGCCGGGTTCGGCACCGGCGTGCAACCGCCTCTTCAGCTCGATGCGGGAAGGCTGATTTCGACGATGGTCCCGCGCCCGCGCAGCGGCAGCCGGACACGGGCCCGACCGTCGAGGTGATGGAGCGCCTCGGCTACCAGCCGCAGACCCAGCCGCGCCTGTGCCGGCGCCCCCTCGGGGTCGGCCAGCACCGCCGCCATCGCGGCCGCCTCCGCGGGGCGCATCCCCGGCCCGTCATCGCGGATGCGCAGCTTCAGCCGCTGCCGCACTCGCCAGACCCGCACTGCCACCACCCCGTCCAGCCGGTCGTGATGGAGAATGGCGTTTTCCAGGAGGTTGCGGAGCACGATGCCCAGTGCTGCGGGATTGGCGAACAACTCGTCGACGCGGCAGTCGAGGGCCAGACGAAAACCCGCGGGTTTGGGGGTCTCTTCCCAGATCGCGGTGATGAAGGGCTCGAGTGCGATCGCCTCGCGGTCCTCGCGCTCCTCGCGATCCTCCGAAAGCCGGCACCAGGTGAGCAGATCGTCGACCAGGCAGCGCGCCCGTCTTGCCTGGGAAACCAGGTTGCCGAGCCGGCCGTCGTCCGGCCCCGTCCGGTCCTGCGCCTCCAGAGCCAGCCTTTCGAGGCGCCGCAGCGGTCCCTTGAGGTCGTGGGCGACCAGGGGCACGAACATTTCCAGCCGCTGCCGGGGCCGCGAAGGGCGCCTCGAGCTGGGTGGGATCACGGCATGGGCCACGCGGTGACTCCTGGCGATCGCGAAGAAAGGCCGCCGTCGCCTTTTTCAACCTGAGGTGTATATATCATGGGACGCCGCAGGTGCAAGCCTCCTGTTCGGTCTTCGTTCGGGGGCGAAATCGTCCAGGCTCAAGGAGTTGTCGCCGCACCTCCGCGGTCCCACGGTTGCTGGTGACTTGGCCGCGAAGGGGTGGCATGTTTCAGCGCCAAGGCAGGGAAGGCATCGAGGGGAGGCGAAGATGCAACTCGGCGATCGACGAATTCTGGGCCGTACGCGACTGGAGGTGCCGCCCTTGGGCTTCGGCTGTGCCCCGCTCGGCAACATGTACGCCGAGTTCAGCGACGAGCAGGCGCGGCAGACGGTGCAGACCGCGTTCGATCTCGGTCTCGGGCTGTTCGACACCGCCCCGCTCTACGGCCACGGGCTGGCCGAGCATCGTCTCGGCGAGGCGTTGCGCTGGCGGCCCCGCGACAGCTACCTGCTGTCGACCAAGGTCGGGCGCCTGCTGCGACCGCGTGATCCGGCGACCGTCGATGGCGGGCTGTTCAAGAAAGTCCTGCCTTTCGAAGGGGTCTATGATTATTCCTACGACGGGGTGATGCGCTCCTTCGAGGACAGCCTGCAGCGGCTCGGCACCTGGCGCATCGACATTCTCCTGATCCACGATGTCGATGTCTGGACCCACGGCAGCGAGGCGGCACGAGAGCAGCGCTTCCGGGAGGTCATGGAGGGCGGCTATCGGGCGCTCCTCGAACTGCGCGAGGCCGGGGTGATCGGTGCGATCGGCGCCGGCATCAACGAGGTCGCCGCCTGCGAGGCCTTCGCCCGTGCCGGCGATTTCGACTGTTTCCTGCTGGCCGGTCGTTACACCCTTCTCGAACAGGGGGCACTCGACAGCCTGCTGCCGCTGTGCGCCGAAAAGGGCATCTCGCTGCTGATCGGCGGCCCCTACAATACCGGGATCCTGGCCACCGGCGCCGGACCCGGCGCCTGGTACAACTACGCTCCGGCACCGCCCGAGATCCAGGAGCGGGTACGCCGTATCGAGGCGGTCTGCGCCGAGTTCGACGTTCCCCTGCCGGCGGCGGCCCTGCAGTTCCCTCTCGGCCATCCGAATGTGGCGTCGGTGGTGCCCGGTGCCCGCAGCCCCGAGGAGGTGCGCCGCAACCACGAGTGGTTCGCGACGCCGATCCCGGCGGCTTTCTGGCAGGCTCTCCAGGATCGGGGATTGCTGCGCGGGGACGCGCCGACCCCGGCCTGAGAACGGCTCGGGGCGCGGTTTCAGCTCTCGCCGGCGAGGATACGGATGGTGCAGGAGCCGACGCCCTCGATGCGGGTTTCGACCCGATCGCCGATTGCGAGCGGCCCGACCCCGGCCGGGGTGCCGGTGAACACCAGATCTCCCGGAGCGATGCGCACGGCTCGGGAAAGAAAGGCGATGACCTCGGGCACGCTCCAGATCATGTCGGCGAGGTCCTGATCCTGGCGGATCTCGCCGTTGACGGCGAGCGTGATCCGCCCCCGCGACGGATGGCCGATCTCCCCTGCCGTGCGGATCGGCCCGAGGGGAGCGGAATGGTCGAACGCCTTGGCCCAGTCCCAGGGCCGGCCCTTGCTGCGCAGTTCCTGCTGCAGATCGCGGCGGGTGAGATCGATGCCGGCGGCATAGCCGAACACATGGGCGAGCGCCTCGCCGGCGGGGACGGCAAAGCCGCCGCGGCCGATGGCCACCACCAGCTCCGCCTCGTGATGGAGATCGCCCGTGAGTGGCGGGTAGGGAACCTCCCCGCCGTCCTCGACCACCGCATCGCGCGGCTTGGTGAAGAAGAACGGCGGTTCGCGGTCCGGGTCGCCTCCCATCTCGCGGGCATGGGCGGCATA
>Ga0256841_1003046_pt1 | contig 12803 bp, 7 predicted proteins | sample 356308metaG_FD_185971 | JGI IMG/M metagenome (GOLD analysis project Ga0256841, IMG submission 185971) | Hydrothermal vent microbial communities from Mid Atlantic Ridge, Atlantic Ocean - 356-308 | ecosystem: Environmental > Aquatic > Marine > Hydrothermal vents | place: Atlantic Ocean: Mid...
GCCTCACGTTTCACACCCCCGCTGTCCGGCCGGGAGACCGGACCTACGCTCCAGGGTGGTGCGACCAATGAAAAAGCCCCGGCCAGAATGACCGGGACCTGAAGTTACACCCCCTCTGTCCGGCCAGGTGACCGGACCCACTTCACGTTTCACGCCTCACGTTTCATTCTCCCCTGTCCGACCGGGAGACCGGACCTACTTCACGTTTCACGCCTCACGTCTCACACTCCCCTGTCCGGCCGGGTGACCGGATCTACGTTTTACATCTCATGCCTCCCGTTCCACGCCTCACGGCGTCTCGCCGCTGCGCTGCCGGGGATCCAGCAGGTCCCGCAGGGCGTCGCCGAAGAGGTTGATGCCCAGGATCATGGCGGCCAGGGCCAGGCCCGGGTAGAGCGCGGTCCAGGGGGCCAGCTCCATGAAGGCCCGGGCCTCGCTGAGCATGGAGCCCAGGGAGGGGGCCGGCGGGATGGTGCCCAGGCCCAGGAAGCTCAGGGCCGCCTCCACCACGATGGCGCCGGAGAGGCTGAGGGTCATCTGCACGATGATGGAGGTGACCACGTTGGGGAAGATGTGGCGCAGGAGGATGCGGGGCGTGCTGGCCCCGGTGGCGATGGCCGCGGCGACGAACTCCTGCTCCTTCACACTCAGGGTGGGGGCCCGGGCCACCCGGGCGAAGATAGGCATGTAGATGATGCCGATGGCGATGACCACGCTGCGCAGCCCCGCGCCCATCACCGCGGCGATGGTGATGGCCAGGAGCAGGGCCGGAAAGGCGAAGATGGTGTCCATGACCCGCATGATCAGGTAGTCCGTGGCGCCCCGGAAGTAGCCGGCCAGGAGCCCCAGGGCGCTGCCCAGGATCCCCGCCACCAGCACCGAGAGCACCCCGGTCTCGAAGGAGATGCGGGCCCCGTAGGCGATGCGGCTCAGGATGTCCCGGCCGTAGCGGTCCGTGCCCAGGGGAAACTCGCCCCCAGGCGGGGCCATGCGGGCCGTGGGGAACATGGCCACCGGGTCGTGGGGGGCCACCAGCTGGGGGAAGAGGCCCACCAGGACGAAGAGCAGAACCAGCAGCCCCCCCAGCAGCCCAATGCGATTGTGACGAACCAGATAGCGCAGCACTTTCATGCCCTCACGCCTCCTGCCGGATGCGGGGATCCAGCATGCTGTAGGCCAGGTCCGTGAGCAGGTTGACCAGGACGAAGGCAAAGGCGATGAAGAGCACCGTCCCCTGGACCACCGGGTAGTCCCGCTGGTAGATGGCGTTCAGGGCCAGGCGGCCGATGCCGGGCAGGGAGAAGATCTCCTCGATGATCACCGTGCCACCCAGGAGATAGCCGATGCGGATCCCCACCACGGTGACCACGGGGATCAGGGCGTTGCGCAGGGCATGGCGGAAGACCACCGCCCGCTCCGAGAGCCCCTTGCTCCGGGCCACCAGGACGTACTCCCGGCCCAGCTCCTCCAGGAGGGAAGAGCGGGTCATGCGCATGACCGACGTGCTCATGGCCAGGGCCAGGGAGACACTGGGCAGGATGATGGAGCGCAGGTTGGCGCCCAGGCCCTCGGAGAGGGGCTTGTAGCCGGTGGTGGGGAAGACGGGCCAGTAGAGGGAGGTGAAGAGGATGAGCAGGGTGGCGATGAGGAAGTTGGGCACGGAAAGGCCCACCAGGGCCAGGAGCCGGGCGGCCAGGTCGCTGAGCGCGTTGGGCCGCACCGCGGAGATCACCCCGGCCGGCACCGCCAGGAGCAGGGCCATGAGCACCCCGAAGAGGGTGATCTCCAGGGTGACGGGCAGTCGGCCCAGGATCTCCGACAGGACCGGGTTGCCCGTGCGCAGGGAGGCGCCCAGATCCCCCCGCAGCAGGTTGCCCAGCCAGTAGAGGTACTGGACCGGCAGGGGCTTGTCCAGGCCGTAGCGCTGTTCCATGCGGGCCAGCTGCTCCGGGGTGACGTCCGTGCCGATGCCCACCAGCACATCCACGAAGCTGCCGGGGATCAGGTGCATCACCGTGAAGACCAGGAGGGAGATCCCCAGCAGGGTGGGCAGGAAGACCAGAAGGATGCGACGCAGCAGATAGGCGATCATGGGGCAAGGGAGCGGGCCTTCCCCGGCCCGGCCGGCGGCTCACGGGAGCCGGGTCGGCGGGCCAGGGAAGGCGGGTGGTTGGGCGGTGTGGATAGATGCTGTGAACGATGCTGCGGATGGGGCCGGCTACTGCTCCAGCCAGACCTGCTTCAGGGAACGGTACGGATCCACGGGGGAGAGAACGAAGTCGTGCACGCTGTCCCGCACGCCGATGTACTCGGTGCGGGTGTTCAGGAAGATGAGGGGAGCCAGCTCAGCGATCTTCACCGCCAGCTGGTGGTAGAGCTCCAGCCGCTTCTCCCGGTCCACCGTGGTCCGGGCCTCCTCCAGCAGGGCATCGATCTCCGGGTCGCTGAAGTTGAAGGCGTTCACCGAGCCGCCCGTGTGGAGCATGGGGTAGAGGGCCCGGTCCGGGTCGTTGCCGCTGCCGTTGAAGCTGACGAAGGTGTCGTAGTCCCGGTCCTTCCACTTCTGGATGAAGGTGCCCCACTCCACCTGGTCCAGGGAGGCCTCGATGCCCACCTGCTTGAGCTGGTTCTGGAGCACCAGGGCGATGCTGGTGAACTGGGGGAAACGAGGCGAGGCGGTGATGGTGGTCTGGAAGCCGTCTGGGTAGCCGGCCTCGGCCAGGAGCGCCTTGGCCTTCTCGATGTCCGGCTGGTAGAAGGGCAGCTCCTCCACGGGCACGGCCCAGTCGCCCAGGGTGGGGACGATGGGGCCGCTCACCAGGCCCTCGCCGAAGAAGACCGAGTCCACCACGGCCTGGCGGTCGATGGCCAGGCTCACGGCCTGGCGCACCCGCACGTCGTTGAAGGGCTCCCGGGCGTTGTTCAGGCCCAGCAGGTAGTAGTCGGTGGTCTGCTGGCTCTTCACCGAGACCCCTTCGCTGCGGGCGGCCAGCCCCGCGGAGGCCGCATCGCTCAGCCCGGTCATGTGGATCTCCCCGGTGCGCAGGGCGGCGATGCGGGCCGCCTCATCCGGGATGATCAGGTAGGTGATGCCGTCGATGAGAGGCGCGCCCTCGAAGTAGTCCGGGTTGGCCTTCAGGACCGTCCGGGTCTCCTCCACGTACTCCTCCAGCATGAAGGGGCCTGTCCCCACCATCACCTGCTGGAGATCTCCGTTGGCCTCCACCTCCTCCGGGGGCACGATGGCGGCCCAGGCGCTGGCGATGGTGGACATGAAGGCGCCGAAGGGCTTGCTCAGGTTGATGACCACGGTGTAGTCATCCGGCGTCTCGATGCTCTCGATGAGCTCCAGCTGGGAGGACCAGGGGGAGCCCACCTCCGGGTCCACGATGCGCTCGAAGCTGAACTTCACGTCCCCGGCCACCATCTCCCGACCGTTGTGGAACTTCACCCCCTTGCGCAGGTGGAAGATGAAGGTGGTGTCGTCTGGGTTCTCCCAGCTCTCGGCCAGCTCGGGGATGGGCGCGTAGTCGTCGTTCAAGTCCACGAGCTGGTTGTAGACCTGACGGATGATCTCGAAGGAGGAGCGGGCGGTGACCAGGTGGGGATCCAGGCCCACGGCCTCCCGGGCCTTGCCGATGATGAGCGTGCCCCCCTTCTGGGGCCCCATCTCCGGCGTGGGCGTGGCGGTGACCACCACCTGCACCTCTTTCTCCACCACGGTGGGCCCGCCTGCGGGTCCAGCAGGAGCGGCCGGCGCCGCGCAGGCCCCGGCCATCACCGCCAGGATCAACAGGATGGTCACGAAGATCAGCGAACGTTTCGGTTGCATTTTTTCCTCCTGAGACAGTGTGGTTTGAGACAGTGTGGTTTGAGACAGTGCGATTGAAGTATTGAGGTATGGTGGTTAAGGCATGGCGATAGAGCCAGTGTGGCTGAGGTGGAACGGTTGAAGCCTGGGAATGGCGTCGTGAAGCCCAGTGCGGGCAGCCCAGTGTGGACAGATCAGTGCAGACAGGTCAGTGCACACGGTCAACAACGGGCTGGAGCGCCGGCCGAACGGAAGGACGCACGGAACAACGGGGGGTTGGTGGATCGATAGCTGCTCCACAGCAGCCCGGGGATCCAGGGGGATGGTCGTCCTCATTTTAACCTCGATCCCAGGTTTGCACAAAGGGGATTTCGAGAAGCCCCGTGGGCAGGCGGGTCCGGTCCCCGGCCTCGCAGGCCCGAACTCCTCTTCCCGGGCTTGCACTCGAACAAACTTTCTGGTTAGATAGAGACGCGCCGTCGATTTCCCCAGACCCATTTCCCCAGACAGAGGAACACCCACCATGAGCGGCAAACCCATCGGCAAGATCGTCAAATCCAACACCCACATTGACTACGTCTGCCAGGTCTATGGACCCGGCGAAGCGACCCAGGAGCCCCAGCTAGGGGACTACGCCTTCGGCGAGTTCGTGGCCATCGCCCTCCAGGACAGCCAGGGCGGCAGCCCAGGCCAGCTCGTCGGGGTGATCTACAACACCCTGCTCCTGAACCCCGAGTTCGGCAACCTGGGCCCTCGCCTCAGCCCCCGCAGCGAACAGGAGATCTTCACCCCGGACTACCTGGTGGAGACGGCCACCCTGGTGGGGATCATCACCCTGGGCTGGCAGGGCGCGGACGGCCGCTACCAGCAGGGGGTGCCGGGCCTGGCCGCGGCCGTGGACGCGCCGGTGCAGCGCATGGAGGAGGCGGCGATCCAGGCCTTTCACCAGGACCCAGCCGGCCGGCTGCGCCTCCGCTACGCGCCGGTGCTCCTGGGGCTGAACAACCCCCTGGTCCCCCAGCTCCTCCTGGGCATCGTGGACCGGCTCACCCACCTCTTCCCCCAGGAGGCCCGGCAGCTGGCCGTCCTCCGCAACAACCTGGCCTGGAAGAGCATCGTTCAGCCTGCAGGATAGGCGCTGAAATCTAGACACCGAAATCTGGACACTGAAATCTGGACACTGAATCTGGACGCTGGAACGAGACCCTGAGGATAGACGCCATGACAGCCAACATCCCCCTGGAACGGACCTGCGTGGGCACGGTCAAAGGCCCTGGGGAGACCCCCCACGAGTACACCTTCATCGCCCCCGACCCGGAGCGCCGGGTGAAACACGGGGAGTTCGTCTACTTCCTGGCCCAGGCGGACGGCCAGGAGCGGGCCATCCTGGGCCGGGTGACCGGCCGCCAGCCTGTGCGCATCTTCCCGGACAGCTTCATGGCCGACCCAGCCGTGCCGCCGGAGACGGTGGCCAGGCTCCTGGGCTACGACAGCGACGCCCGGGAGCTCTTCCAGATCACCGTGACGGTGCTGGGCTACTTCGACCCGGAGCTGAAGGACTTCGTGAACCCCCGGGTGCCTCCCCTGGGCGGCGCGCCGGTCTACATCGCCGAGAACGAGCTCCTGGCCCAGGTCCTGAGCCAGGGACGCAAGGGCGAGCCGGGCAGCGCCTACATCGGGGATCTCCTGAGCCGGGAGCCGGGCGCGGTGCCGGTGGCCCTGAACGTGCGGGGTTTCACCAGCACCCACCTGGCCATCATCGCCAGCACGGGCAGCGGCAAGAGCTACCTGGCCGGCGTCCTCCTGGAGGAGCTGCTCAAGCCCACCAACCGGGCCGCGGTGATGGTCATCGACCCCCACGGGGAGTACAACACCCTGCAGCAGATGGCCAACCGGCCGGAGTTCCGGGAGGGGAACTACAAACCCCGGGTGCGCATCTTCCAGCCGGACCAGATCCGCATCCGCATCGATAGCCTGACCCTGGCCGACCTGCGCTACCTCCTGCCCAACCTCTCCGAGAAGATGCACTACCAGCTCACCCGGGCCTACAACTTCGCCCAGCGCAGCTTCCGCAACGGCTACACCCTGGAGCAGCTCCTCTACGCCGTGCGCCAGGTGGCGGACGGGCGCAAGGAGGGGGACGAGGAGGCGGAGGAGGACGATCCCACCACCGGCGGGCTCGTCTGGCGCATCAACTCGGCCCTGCGGGGCAGCCGCATCTTCCACGACCTGGAGAACCTGGAGCTGAGGGAGCTCTTCGAGCCGGGCCAGTGCACGGTGATCCAGCTCAACGAGGTGGACCGGCGGGAGCAGCAAGTCATCACCGCCACCCTCCTGCGCCGGGTCTACCAGGCCCGGATCGCCACGGTGAAGCAGCGAGCCGACCGAGGGGACCGCAACTACATCCCCTTCCCCGTCTTCTGCCTGCTGGAGGAGGCCCACAACTACGCCCCGGCCAACGCGGACGCGGTGAGCTCCGACGTGCTCAAGCAGATCCTGAGCGAGGGGCGCAAGTTCGGGGTGAGCATCGGCCTCATCAGCCAGCGGCCGGGCAAGCTGGACAGCGACGTGCTCAGCCAGTGCATGACCCAGTGCATCATGCGCATCGTCAACCCCATCGACCAGAACCGCATCGCGGAGTCGGTGGAGAGCGTGGGGCGGGATCTGCTCAAGGAGCTGCCGGCCCTGAGCAAGGGGCAGGTGATCGTGAGCGGGGCCAGCGTCAACACGCCGGTGCTGCTCAAGGTGCGCCAGCGGCACACGGACCACGGCGGCGAGGACATCGACGCCCCCGCGGAGTGGCGGCGCTGGTTCCAGGGGGAGCAGATCGCCCGCAAGCGGGAGGAGGAGCTGCCCGTTTCCAAGGAGACGCCCCGGGAGGACGACGGAACGGCGCTCTGGGCGTGAGAGGGGGATTGAAGCTCGAAGATTGGGCGCCTCACCCCTCCCCGGCCACTGCATGGCTCCCCCTCCCCTCTCCACCGGTGGAGAGGGGAGGGGGATGACGAGCTTTGCGAGTCAGGGGGAGGGGTGAGGCGCTGTCTACCGCGTGAAAAGCAGGTTGTTCAGCAGCCCCATCTCGTCCAGGGCCTCGGTGACGTGGTGGCGAACCAGGGGGTTGGGGTCGTTCAGGTGGCGGAAGAGGGCGGGCGCGGTGCTCACGGCCCGGAGCCGGTGCAGGGCATGGGCGGCCCGGACCCGCACCCCCTCCTGGGGGCTGTCCAGGGCCTGAGCCAGAAGCGGCGCGGCCAGCTCCCCGCAGCGGGCCAGGGCGTCCCCCGCGGTCTGGCGGACCAACCCGTCGTCGTCGGCCAGGAGCTGGAGCAGACGAGGCAGCAGCGGCTCCACCGTCTGGGGCTGCCGGGAGCAGAGCGCCGCCAGGGTCATGGCCGCCACGGCCCGGATGGCCGGCTCTGGGTCCGCCAGGGCCGCGGCCAGGGCCGGAGCCGCGTCCCCATCCCCCACCCGAGCCAGGGCCCGCAGAGCCCACCAGCGCCGGTCCGGATCCTCGGCCTGGGCCAGCTCCAGGAGCCGGGGCGCGTCCTGGGGCGTCAACAGGGCCACCAGCTCCTCGGCCCGCTGGTCGTCCCCCCGGGCCACTGCGGCCAGGAACCGCTGGAAATGGCTTTTTCCCGTGCGTTTCATCATGGAACCTCCTTGGCTGAAGGGGGCTGTCTCGCGGGGTCCCCTTCTGGCTCCGTTTCCCCATGACAGCCCCTGTTCCCATCTTACCGGCCTGGCCCATGGGCGGTCAAATCCCTGGCCCCCGCCCCTTTTCCAGGCGCCGCACCCCCTTTCCAGATTGGCCCTCCAGTCCCAATCGTGCTAGAATTTCGCGTCTGTGTGGGGGCGTTTTCGCCCCCTTCCCATCCAGGAGCGACGCCGACCATGCTGCCCGACGAATCCCGCGCCGCAGCCCTGCCCGAGGGCTGGCGCAGCACCGCCCTCACCGTGGTGATCCCCACCTTCAACGAAGCGGAGAACCTGGAGGCCATGACCTCCGCGCTCTTCCGCCTGCCCCTGCCCAACCTGCAGCTCATCGTGGTGGACGACGGCTCCCCGGATGGGACGGGCGAGCTGGCCGAGGCCCTGGCCCAGCGCTTCAATCAGGGAGGCCGGCCCCGGATGACGGTCATCCACCGCCAGGGCAAGAAGGGGCTGGGCACCGCCTACGTGGCGGGCATCAACCGGGCCCTGTCCGACGGCGCCCAGTTCGTGGTCCAGATGGACGCGGACTTCAGCCACTCGCCCCGCTACATCCCCCAGATGCTGGGCGTCATGCTGGCCAGCGGCGCGGACGTGATCATCGGCAGCCGCTACGTGCCCGGCGGCAGCCTGGACGAGGGCTGGAGCTGGTGGCGCCGCTTTCTGAGCTGGTGGGCCAACCTCTACAGCCGGGCCATCCTGGGCATCCGGGTGCGGGACATGACCGCGGGCTTCAAGCTCTGGCGCCGGGAGGCTCTGCTGAACATCGGGCTGGAGAGCATCCGCAGCAACGGGTACGTCTTCCAGGTGGAGATGGCCTACCTGAGCGAGAAGCTGGGTTTCCGCATCATCGAGCTGCCCATCCACTTCGAGGACCGGCGCATCGGCCAGAGCAAGATGGACGTGCCGGTGAAGCTGGAGTCGGCCTGGCGGGTGTGGGAGCTGCGCTGGCGTCACCGCAAGCGGGTGGCTCCCCGACCAGAGCCCACAGCCCTGCCCGGACCCGGCTCGGAGACCATGCGACATGAGGCGTGAGGCGTGAAGCGACTGCTCCGGGGAGTGTCCCACCGCCGGGCGGACCTGCTGGCTCTGGCCCTGCTGCTGCTTCTGCCCTTGCTCTGGTTCGCGCCGGTGCTCTTTCTGGGCAAGACCCTGCTCCCTTTCGACAATCTCTACACCTTCGAGCCCTGGCGCAGCCTGCGGCCGGGCCTCGTCCCCCACAACGGGCTGCTCAGCGACCTGGTGCTGGAGAACGCGGTCTGGAAGCTGCACATCCGCCGCACCCTGGCCCAGGGGCAGCTCCCCCTGTGGAACCCCCAGATCTTCACCGGCATCCCCTTCCTGGCCGCGGGGCAGGCCAGCGTCCTCTACCCGCTCAGCCTCCTTTTCTACATCCTGCCCCTGGAAGCGGCCTACGGCTGGTTCACCGCCCTGCAGCTGGCCATCGCCGGGATGAACATGTACATCCTGGGGCGCACCCTGAGGTTGGGCCCCATCCCGGCCCTGCTCAGCGGGGTGGTCTTCATGTTCAGCGGCTTCATGATCGTGAGTGTGGTCTTCACCATGGTCATCGCGGCTGCGGCCTGGCTGCCCCTGCTCCTGGCCATCGTGGAGCAGGTGATCCGCAAACAGGAGGAGAAGGGGCTGGCCAGCTTCCGGCCCGTGCCCTACGTGGTGGCGGGGGCCGGGGTCATGGGCGTCATGACCCTGGCCGGCCACCCGGAATTTTTCTACTACACCCTGCTGGTCACCGGCATGTACGCGGCCGTGCGCCTGGCGGTGGCCTGGGGACGGCTGCGGACGGAGGAGGGCGGAGGCCCGGCCAGCCAATCGACCAACCGCCGGATGCCCGCCCTGCGCCGGGTGAGCGTCCTGGCGGCCTGGCTGCTGGTGATGGCGCTCCTGGGGCTGGGAGCGGGGGCGGTGCAGCTCATCCCCCTCTACGAGCTGGTGACCCTGAACTTCCGCCAGGGCTCCGCTTCCTACCAGCAGGTGGTGGGCTGGGCCTGGCCCGTCCGCCATCTGTTGACCTTCCTCCTGCCCGACGTCTTCGGCAACCCCAGCCACCACGCCTGGTTCGATCTCTGGAACCTGCGCTGGGAGCCGGTCCGGGTCAACGCCCTGGGGGAGCCCATCCAGACCATCTTCTGGGGGGTCAAGAACTACGTGGAGGGGGGCAACTACCTGGGGATCCTCACCTGGCTGCTGGCCGCGGTGGCGATCCTGGCAGGTGGCGGGGAGATCTGGAGTCGGAGCGGCAAGGGGGCAAGGCCCGCGTACGCGCCTTCCTCGGGGCTCGGCAGGCGCTACGCCGTCCCCACCTGGATCTTCACCGGCTTGGCCCTGGTCTCCCTGCTCTTCGCCTTCGGCACCCCCCTCTACGCCCTGCTCTTCTACGGCCTGCCCGGCTGGAAGCAGCTGCACAGCCCCTTCCGCTGGGTTTTTCCCTTCACGGTGAGCATGGCGATCCTGGCGGGGATCGGGTTGCAGAGGCTCGAGGATCGAAGATCGAAGACTGAAAACAGAGATGGGGAGAGCAGAGATTGGCGAGCGGAGAGTGGGGCCGAGGGAAGCCGATCTCTGCTCTCGAATCTCCAATCTCCTCTCCGCCGCTTTTCATCCTCACTTCCATCTCTGCTCGTGCACTTCCTTCCCCTGGCGGCTCTCCTCACCGGCCTGGCCGCCTTGCTCACCGTCGCCGTGAGCTACTTCATCCCCGGCCCCTTCATCGCCCTGGGCCAGCGCATCCTGGACGGGAGCGACCTGGCCCGCATGGCCTTCGCGGACGGGCGCATGTTCTGGGGCTACCAGAGCGTGAACCTGGCGAAGTTCGGCCTCTTCGCCCTCCTCAGCGGAGGGGCGCTGTGGGGGTTGGGGGTTGGGAGACGGGAGTCGGGGATCGGCGATGGCAAGGATGCCAGACCGAACCGATCGCCGGCCTCCAGTCGCCGGTCTCCACAGGCTCAACCTTCACTTTTCGGTTTCCGATCCTCTCCCCCCATCACCCTGCTCCTGGTCCTCATCGTCCTCCTGGATCTCTACGCCATCCACGGGCGCTTCAACCCGGCCACGGATCCGGCCCTCTCCCCTCTGGTGAACGTGCCACCGGTGGTGGAGTTCCTGGGGAGGAGAGACGAAGGAGAGCAGGCGGAAGCGGCTCCCCCTGCGACCCGAGGGAGGGATGAGGCGCTCACCCCCCAATCTTCCATCTTGAATTCTTCCCCCTGGCGCTTCACCACCCTGGAGCGGCCCGGGGCCAAGACCTTCAACGCCAACGTGGGCATGTACTACGGCTGGCAGGACATCCGGGGCTACGATTCCATCATCCCCAAACAGTACGTGGCCCTGATGAACCGCCTGGCGGACCAGCGGGGCGAGCTGCTCTACAACCGCATCGCGCCCCTCTACACCGACGGCAGGGACTTCGCCGTCCTGGACAACCCCCTACTGGACCTGCTCAACGTGCGCTTCCTGCTCACGGAGGAGCTTCTCCCGCCCCGGCCCGACTGGGTCCTGGTCTACGACCAGGGGGGGATGCGGGTCTACGAGAACCGGGAAGTCCTGCCCCGGGTCTTCATCGTCCCAGAGGCCCAGGTGACGCCCCCAGAGGAACAGCCCCTCCTGACCGCCCCCCTGGACCAGGTGGTCTTCATCGAGGAGGCTCCGGCGGATCCTCGGGGGCTGACCCCGGCCGGCCCCCAGGTGGCCCAGGCCCGCATCAGCCGCTACACCGCCAACGACGCCTTCGTGGACCTGAACCTGAGCGACCGGGGCTGGCTGGTCTTCACCGACGCCTACTTCCCCGGCTGGAAGGCCTTCCTGCGCCCCTTCGGCGGGGACGAAAGCCAGGAAGTGGAGCTGCCCATCTACCGGGCCGACGGCGCTTTCCGCACGGTCTACATCCCCGAGCAAGGCCAGTGGACGGTCCGCTTCACCTACAGCCCCATGAGCTTCAAGCTGGGCCTCTACGTCAGCTTCCTGGCGGGGATGACCGGCCTGCTGCTCCTCCTCTGGTGGGGCTGGGGGCGCTACTACCGGCCGGAGCTGGAGACGGACGAGGTGCGCACCGTGGCCAAGAACTCCCTGGTGCCCATGGGGCTGAGCCTGGCCAACAAGGCCATCGACTTCGCCTTCGCCATGCTCTACGTGCGCATCCTGGGGCCGGAGGGGACGGGGAAGTACGCCTTCGTGGTGGCGGTCTACGGCTTCTTCGAGATCGTCAGCCGCTACGGCCTGGGCACCCTCCTCACCCGGGACGTGGCCGCGGACAAGAACCAGTCCAGCCGCTACCTGACCAACGTCCTGGGGCTGCGCACCCTGCTCTGGGCGGCCAGCATGCCGGTCCTGGCCCTGGTGGCCGGGGTCTACTGGTTCACCGGCAGCATCGGCGTGGAGGAGCTCCAGGCCCTGGCCCTCCTGGGGGTGGCCATGCTCTTCGCCAACTGGGCGGACGGCCTGAGCAGCGTCTTCTACGCCTTCGAGAAGATGGAGTACCCCGCGGGGCTGAGCAGCGCGGCGGCCCTGTTGAAGGTGGCCCTGGGCGCGCTGGTGCTGCTCCTGGGGTGGGGATTCGTGGGGCTGGCCGGCGTCTCCCTGGCCATCAACCTGGTCCAGGTGCTCTGGCTCTACATTCTCCTGCGCAACACCCTCTTCCACCCAGAGTGGCGCTGGGACTGGTCCCTGCAGCGGTGGATGGCCGGGGCCAGCGGCCCTTTGATGATCAACCACCTGCTGGCCACCATCTTCTGGCGCATCGACCTCTGGATCCTGCGCCCCCTGGCCGGCGCGGCCAGCGTGGGCCTCTACAGCGCCGCCCTCAAGTACCTGGACGGCCTGAACATCATCCCCAGCACCTTCACCTTCGCCCTCTTCCCCTTGATGAGCCGCTACGCCCGGCGGGAGGGGGAGGCCCTGCTTCGCTCCTACCTGCTGAGCATCCGGCTGCTCCTCTTCGTCAGCCTGCCCCTGGCCATGACCATCACCGCCCTGGCCGAGCCCCTCATCTACATCCTGGGCGGCGCGGAGTTCCTGCACGTGCCCGAGAGCGTGGAGCTCCTGGGTCGGACCGTGAGCTACCGGGGCGGGTCGGCCCTGGCCCTGCAGGTGATCATCTGGAGCGTGCCCATCGGCTTCGTGAACAGCGTCACCCAGTACGTGCTCATCGCGGTGGACCAGCAGCGCTACCTGACCAAGGCCTTCGTCCTGGGCGTGGTCTTCAACGTGGTGGGGAACCTGCTCCTCATCCCCCGTTTCGGCTACATCGGCGCCGCGGTGGTGACCATCCTCT
>Ga0256841_1003047_pt1 | contig 12801 bp, 10 predicted proteins | sample 356308metaG_FD_185971 | JGI IMG/M metagenome (GOLD analysis project Ga0256841, IMG submission 185971) | Hydrothermal vent microbial communities from Mid Atlantic Ridge, Atlantic Ocean - 356-308 | ecosystem: Environmental > Aquatic > Marine > Hydrothermal vents | place: Atlantic Ocean: Mid...
GCTTGTCGGCAAGCCATATGAGTATGAGTCACCAAACTCAGCAAGTTATAGGGTGATTGCAGATCATTTGCGTTCAGTGACATTCCTTTTGGCACAGGGTGTGAACTTTGACAAAGAGGGCAGAGGCTATGTCCTTCGTCGTATTATGAGAAGAGCTATCAGGCATGGTTATCTGCTTGGCCTAAGAGAGCCGTTTATGTATAAACTTGTAGATACGATTGTCGATACTATGGGAGATCACTACACATATTTGCCTACCAAAGCAGAGGCGATAAAAACATCAATGAAGCTAGAGGAGGAGAGGTTTTTTGATACCATAGAAGCAGGTATTAAGCTTTTTAATCAAGAGCTTGAACAGACCAAAGATATCTTTGACGGTGCTGTTGCATTTAGATTGTATGATACTTATGGATTCCCTCTTGATTTGACCGAAGATATGCTTAGAGAAAAAGGCATAAAGCTTGATATAGAGGGTTTTAATGCCAAAATGGATGCACAAAAAGCCCAATCAAAAGCAAGCTGGAAAGGCACGGGTGATGCAAACACAAGTGGTGATTTCAAACTTCTCAAGGAGCAGTTTGGAGTCAATGAGTTTGTAGGGTATGAGACAAATAAAACTCAAGCAAAAGTATCGGCACTGCTAAATGAAAACTTTGAGCAGGTAGAGAGTATAGATGGTGCCGGATGGGTAATGCTTGATCGCACGCCATTTTATGCCGAATCTGGCGGACAAGTTGGCGATAGAGGCACTATCATAGTAGCAGGAAGCAGTGATCAAGTAATAGTTAAAGATACCAAGAAATTCCTCGATATGAATCTCTCTGAAGTAGAGGGTAGATTATCTGTGGGTGATGAGGTAGAGGCTTTGGTGGATAGTAGCCGTGCCGAGATAGAGAAGCATCACTCGGCTACCCACCTGCTTCATGCTGCATTGCGTGCAATCTTGGGAGATCATATAGCACAAGCAGGATCACTCAATGATGATAGTAGATTGAGATTTGACTTTTCTCATCCAAAAGCATTGAGTGTAGATGAGATAAAAGCGGTTGAAGCATGGGTAAATGACAAGATTTCTCGTGCAATTGCCAGAGAGACAAAAGTAATGAGCGTAGATGATGCCAAAGCTACGGGAGCGATGGCACTATTTGGTGAGAAGTATGGCGATAGTGTCCGAGTGGTGAGCTTTGATGATGCATCCGTAGAGCTTTGTGGTGGAACTCATGTGGATAATAGTGCTCAAATCGGACTATTCATGATCACCAAAGAGAGTGGAGTGAGTGCCGGAGTGCGTCGTATCGAGGCTGTGTGTGGCAATGCAGCAGTGAAAATGGTAAATGAGCTTAGAGATGAGATAGATGAGATAAAATCTGAACTCAAAGCACAAGATCCAATATCTGGTATCAATAGACTAAAAGGTGAAATAAAAACTCTCAAAGATGAACTCAAGAGTGCTCTAAGCAGCAGCAAAAAAGAGTTGACCCCTACAAAAATGGGCACTATAAATGTAATCATAGATGAGGTTGGTGCCGGTGATATCAAAGAGATGATAGATGAGGCAAAAAACAGATACGAAAATATCGCCATTATGCTATTTCAGAAAAAAGGCGACAGGGTAATGCTGGCAGCCGGTAGCAAAGATACGCCTATCAAAGCCGGAGACTGGATCAAGCAGATAGCACCGATAGTCGGCGGAGGCGGAGGAGGGCGTGCAGATTTTGCCCAGGCCGGCGGCAAAAAGCCTGATAAAATTTTAGATGCTATTGAAGCCGCAAAAGAGTATATAGATAAGCAGGTAAAAGGTTAGGCATGTATAGTCACGCTGTAGTTTTTTTACATCTGCTTAGCGCCATAGTCTGGATAGGCGGTATGATTGCTATTAGAGTTGCCGTGCATCCTGCATTGCAAAGTATCGATGACGGTGCTATGAAACTTGGCAAAACTTTAGAGATAACGGGCAGACTCTTTGTTTTGGTTGTTCCATTTATCATTACTCTTATTGTGACTGGATTGATGATGGCTATATCGTCAAGCGGCCACCATGGCAGCATGAAAATATTTTTTATAATCAAAGAGAGTATATGGACAGTGATGACACTCAACTTTATCTATATGTTTATCCAAAGGAGAGCAGCCTGGAGATTGTTTGAGGCAAAAAAAATGCTGGAAGCAAAAGAGAAGGTCAAACTGATTCCAAATCTTCTTCTCCCGATAAATATAGTGCTTGGCATTGTCGCAGTTTGGTTTGGCGTCACCCTCAGGGGGCTATAGTATGATATATCTCTGCTCTGCTTCAAGTTCCCGTGCCTCTTTACTCGATGAGTTTGGAATAGAGTTTGAACAGAAAAGTATAGAGTTTGATGAAGAGAGGATCAAAACTAATAGCGTCAGAGAATTTGTCTATTTGGCTTCCAAAGGAAAATTGGAAGCAGCACGAAAAAAGTATGGAATAGATATACCTATTTTAACTGCAGACAGTCTAATATATCTCAATGATAATGAAATGCTTAAAAAACCAAATAGTATAGATGAGGCCAGAAGAATGCTTGAGTCTCAAAGCGGAGCAAGAGTCTCTATTGTGTCATCTGTTCATCTGCAAAGCAGGCATGTGCTTTTTGCAGATACTTCTGTAGCGCATTATAATTTTTCGGAATTTAAGAGTGAAGAGCTGAAGTCTTATCTCGATAGCGGCAAATGGAGAGGCAAAACCGGAGGATGTATGGTGGAGGGTTTTTGTAAAAAGTATATTCAATCCTCAGATGGGCTTGAAAGCACAGCAAGAGGTTTGCAGGTAGAGATATTGATGCCATGGATCAAGTTCGCCACAACAGGGGTTTTTGGTGCTATATAGACTTACCAAGTATTTTATTATCTTTATTCTTGTTGTGATTGCAATACTGGGTGCTTTGTTTGCGTATGTTTATGACCATGAAGAGCTGGAAGCTAATAATCTTATCAATTATACTCCCGATGTATCAAGCGAAATACTGGATAGAAATGGCAATAGAATAGCATTTATCTTTAAAAAAACACATAGACTCTATGCGAGGTATGATGAGATTCCCGGATACATGGTCGAAGCACTCGTGGCGGTAGAGGATACCAGGTTTTTTGAACATCACGGCGTCAACCCTGATGCGATACTCAGGGCGGCACTTAAAGATATCAAAGCCAGAAGATTTGTAGAGGGGGGCAGCACTCTTACACAGCAGCTTATAAAAAATTCTCTTCTTACGAGAAAAAAGACGCTAATGAGAAAGATCAAGGAGGCTGTCCTTGCCATAAAGATAGAAAATAAACTCAGCAAAGAGCAGATACTTGAGAGATATCTCAATGAGCTATTTTTGGGCAATAACTATTATGGTGTCAAAACAGCAGCTTTTGGATATTTTCACAAAAATCTCAATCAGCTGACCCTGAAAGAGTCTGCTATGCTCATGGGGCTTCCGAGAGGACCGAGTTTTTATAATCCTATCAAACATTACAAAAGAGCCTTAAACAGGGCCAATGTTGTGCTTAGAAGAATGAAAAAAATCGGCTGGATATCGCAAAGTGAATACCTGGAGGCAATCAAAGAGACTCCTAAGGTATATAAAAGCTCTCTAACCCAAAATATTGCACCATATATCGTAGATGAGATTTTGCGTAGATTCAAAAATAAATTTGGTGATATTAGAAGAGGTGGCTATAAAATATATACCACGATAGATCTAAATATTCAAAATATTGCCAGAAATGCTGTAAAGTATGGTTTTGACAGAGCCGCCAAAAGATATAAATATAATAAAGAATCAACAAAATTCAATGGAGCATTGATCGCAGTCGAAAATAAAACAGGCGATATACTTGCAATGGTAGGGGGAGAGAGCTATCATAGATCGGCTTTCAATAGAGTTACTATGGCGAGGAGACAGCCAGGCTCGTCATTCAAGCCGTTTATCTATCAGACTGCCTTAGATATGGGATATAACCCTGCAACCAAGCTGACAGATTTGGCAAGAACTTTTCAATACAGAGTAAATGGTCAAAAAAGAGTCTGGGCACCCAAAAATTATGAAAGAGATTTTGAGGGCTTTATATCGCTTAGAGATGCTTTGGTCCATTCAAGAAATCTTGCTACCGTCAACTTGGTATACGATATAGGTGTTGAGATAATTCGTAAAAGATTGGCACTGCTTGATGTGCCGGATATTCCCAAAGATCTCTCTATTGCATTGGGAAATCTAGCGATTAGTCCATATAAAATGGCTCAGATGTACACTGTGTTTTCCAATGGCGGACATATGATAGAGCCGAGGCTTGTTAGCAAAATAGTCTCAAAAGAGAATGCCGTATTATACGAGACTAAGCCAAAAGAGATAGCAAATTTTACAAAGCCAAGGCAGGCATACCTCATGACCAGTATACTTGAGGATGTGATTAGGCGCGGCACCGGAAAAAATGCAGCAGTTAAAGGTATAGAATTGGCAGGAAAGACCGGCACGACAAATAATGGGGTAGATGCATGGTTTTGCGGCTATTCTCCTACAATCACAACAATTGTGTGGTATGGCAAAGACAACAATCACCGTATAGGAAGCAGAGCTACCGGTGGCTCAATCGCTGCACCTGCCTTTGCATACTTCTACAAAAATATCTTAAAAATATTTCCAGATATTCAAAAGAAATTTATGAAGCCTGATGGTGTTTACACGGGAGTGATGGAAGATGGGAAAGAGGAGCTGTATACAGACATATCTCCATTGCCTACTCAAAAAGTAAAAGCATCGAAACTTTTTGAGTCTGCTGCATCCGACCCAAATACAACAACTTCACAAGGCAACAATATTACCAATAATGAAACTGGAGAGGATGACGGGGTTGAAGTGATAAAGCTGGATGATGAGCCGGTAGTCGATATAACCGATAAAGGTTATGACAAATCAAAAGAGAACAATGATACTATAGATCCACTTCATCTCAAACATATAAAGCCGGCTAAAGTAGGAGATGACAGCGGAACACTTTTCTAAAGGATGAGTTAATGGATGGAAAAACATCAATAGATTTGAATTATTTTAAAAGTTTAAGACGCGAATTTCACAGGATACCGGAGATTGGCTATAGAGAGTATAAGACATCGGATAAGATATCTCAAGAGCTAGATTCGTATGGCATAGAGTATGAGCGCGGAATAGGCAAGACGGGAATCGTAGCATGGATAAAAAAGGGTAACTCAAAACACTCTATTGCCCTTAGGGCAGATATGGATGCGCTTGAAATACCGGATGAAAGCGGAGTGAAGTATATATCAGAGCACAACGGGATAAGTCATGCATGTGGGCATGATGGGCATACAGTGATGCTTTTGGCTGCAGCAAAAGTATTGAAGAGTGATGTAGAGTTTGATGGTACTGTTTATTTGATATTTCAACCGGCAGAAGAGGGCGGCGCAGGCGCAAAAAGAATGATTGATGACGGGCTGTTCGAAAAGTTCAAGATAGATTCAATATATGGAATGCACAATCGTCCACAAGAGCCTTTTGGAACTTTTTTGATCAAAGAGGGGCCGGTAATGACATCTGTAGACACTTGGTCAGTACTTGTAAAAGGGCGCTCAGGACACAGCTCTCAGCCACACAGAACAATAAACCCCATCATAGTGGCAGCACACACAATTCAAGCTATCAAAGAGATATCAGCACTCAGTATAGACCCATCAGAAGCTCATGTTATTACTGTATCAGGCATATATGGCGGCGGAGTATTTAACGCTGTACCGGACACCTGCAGGATTGAAGGCTCTATACGCAGTTTTAGCAACAAAGTCCAAAATATTATAGAAGAGCGCATAAATACTCTAAGTAAAAGTATAGCAAATGGATTTGGGGCAGAGGCAGAGGTTCATTATGAATACAGATACCCCCCAACAATAAACACCAAAATAGATTCTGCACTGGGGGCAGCCAAAATGACTGTCGGAGTTGAAAATATTAAATCAGATTTTTCTTCAAGTATGGGCTCTGAAGATTTTAGCTACTTCTTGCAACAGGTGCAAGGATGCTATGTATGGCTTGGCAGTGCAACAGATGAAAACAGCGTTACTCCTCTACACTCTAGCAAGTATGACTTTAATGATGATCTTATAGAGATTGGGGCAAACTATTGGATAAATCTTGTCAAGAGAGAGTTGTCGTAAGCTAATCGACTATCTCTACCGCTCCTCCTCTACGGATATCTGCACCACCCGTATAGTTACCTGTTACGGCATTTACACCGCCGAAAAACAGATTTAGATCTTTAAATTCATTTACAGAGTAGTGTTTTTTTGCCTCGCTGATAATTTTAGAGTCAAAGCCCGGTTCAAAAAAGAGTTCATTTTTTTCAAGATGCATCCTTGGTGCATCAACGGCTTTCTGGATTCCGTTGCCAAATCTTAGATGTCTCTCGATCACCTCTATAATGGCACTTCTTATTCTATTGCTGCCCGCACTTCCAAGCACAAGCTTGGGTATATTTTCTTCGAGGAGTATAGTAGGAGCCATCATCGATGGAAGTCTAATGCCTGATGGCCACTTAAAAAAACCATGTGGATTGAGATCCTCCTCCCCAAGCATATTGTTCATCATGATTCCAGTATTTGGTATAACCACGCCGCTTCCTTCGCCATTTGTTGAAGTAACCGAGGCACAGTTCCCCTCTGCATCAATAATGCTTATGTGTGTGGTGTTTCCCCATAGATTCACACGACTGTTGAGACTTTGCTTATAATGTTCTATCAAGTTTTCATTATTCAAAACTGCCGTGAGCTCATTGTCGTGCAGTTTGGCATCTATGACAGAGTTGCGAAATTCTGCTGTAACTGCAAAGGTCTCTATCAATTCTTTTATATACTCAATGGATTGAAACTCTGTATAATCGTTTGATTGAATCAATTCTAGTGCAAATGCTATGAGGATACCGCCGGATGATGGTGGAGGATTTGTATATACGGTATAATCAAGATAGTCAAACGAGATAGCCTCTCTAACTTTCACATCATAGTTTGCAAGCTCTTCATAATTGAGCAATCCTCCATTTTCACGATAGTATTTGTCTATATTTTTGGCTAGATCTCCCTTATAAAAGCATTTTGCTCCATCTTTTACAAAGAGCTCTAAAAAATCTCCATACTCTTGATTGTAGAAGAGTTCCGAATTGCTTATGAGTTTCCCAGATGGTGCATAAATTTTTTTTGAGTTTTCTGTTGACAGAAAAATCGGCTCAAGAAGTTTGATCAAATCTGACTGTATTGTGCTTAGATGGATTCCATTTTTGGCATATGAGAGAGCCGGGGCAACAACAGCCTCAATATCTATTTTGCCAAGCTCTCTATGAATCTTATCAATTCCTGCCACTTGTCCGGGAATTGCAGTCGAACCTGCGCCGACATGAAACTCTTGCACGGCAGTTCCAAAATCCACATATATCGGATAAAAATCCGGAGCAGTATCACTGTTTGGAGGAACATCCACAAAAAAATCATACAGCTTCGGCTTCTCGCCGGGTGAGTATGCCATCAAGAAACCACCACCGCCAAGACTCGACAATGCAGGCTCACTTAAAGGTGCAGCAAGAAGTGCAGCACATGCTGCATCAAAGGCATTACCTCCGGCTCTGAGAATATCTGCTCCTGCTTTTGCCGTGAGGGCATCACCTGCTGCTATCACCCCTCTCATACAGCGACAATCTCCTCTCTAATCACACTGTCAAGCGAGCCATTCACACTATAGAGTTCTCTCATCTTCTCTGAAATGGCAGGGGCATCTATCAGTTCATGCAGAGGTGCTATTTCATTTTCGGCATCGATTTCTTTAAAAATATCGGCCTTCTTGAGTTCGTTTACCAAGATATGCAGTTTTTCTCTTATAGTCATGACTCTGTTTTTTTCAATAAATTTCCCATTAAGTCCATGTCTGACAGCATTCCACTTATTTTGTTTGCTGATCTGGTATGGCTCTCTATGCGCCGGTTTTTTTGAGTAATAAATGAGAGTTGCTCTATACAATAGAGTAAGCAGCTTCAATCTTGTTTTATTATAAAAGGCATCACATACGCGTAGCTCTACAGTACCAAATTTTTGATGGATGCGTACATCCCACCAAATATCTTTGACGCTTTTAATCGTACCTGTCTCAAAGAGTTGATCGGTTAAATCCATATACTCTTTATAGCTTTCAAAATATTCCGGTATGCCGGCTCTTGGGAGTCGCTCAAATATTTTGCTCCTGTATGATTGTAATCCGGTATCTTCGCCGAGATGAAAGGGGGAGCTTGCTGAAAGAGCGAGAAATAGAGGTAGCAGGTGTATTGTATGGTTGTAGGAGTTAATGGCCGCATGTTCATCAGGCATCGCTATATGTATATGAAGACCGCTGATTAGGAAATTTTTGAGAACTATCTGGAGTTCCTTGGCAAAAGCATCATATCTGGGATCATCAAAGCGCTCATTATCCTCTTTGCGTTCAAACGGATGCGTAGCAAGTGCAGCCAAGACTATATTTTTCTCTTTGCCTATCTCAGCTATCTCAAAAAGAGCATTCATGATAAAATCAGTAGCCTCTGAAGCACTTTCGCACACAGGCGTAACAATCTCAATCATAGATTTGAGAAGTTCTTTGTGAATGTGTGGCTTAAGCTTTGGCGGAAGATGCTCAAAAATATATGGAGACTTGTTGGCAGGGCTCATACTATTTTTGTCTATCAGCCTTACCTCAAGTTCTAAACCTATTGTAAATGGATTCTTCGGATGAAATATTTGATTCAATTTTTCCCTCAATATACTTAGCTATTGGAAAGTATATCAAAAAAGCGGGAAAGAAAAAATTATTTATTAATCTCATATGGAACAATGCATGATTTATCCCCTTTTGGATAGCCGTCGACGCCGCCGTCATAAGTATCTTCGATACACTGATTGTTGTCGTTGATCTTTCCGTAAGTGCTGCATTTTATGCTGTTTGCTCTTTCTGTGTGCGCAAGGGCGTGGATATCTTTACCGGTTGCATTTTTGGCGATATCATCAATAACAAACTCAAGAGTCAAGCTTTCACATTCATTATTAGGGAAATCATGGACTATAACAATATGATCCTGCTTTTTTAGATCAGCATCAGACATGTAGCCGCAACCCGCAATGATAAAGGCTGCAAGAGAGACGGCTGTGTAAGTTTTTTTTCTCATAGGAACTCCTAAAATTTAATTTTAAAAAGTATAAACCAAAAAAGTCAAAAATGTGTCAAGCAGGTAGATATTTTGACTCTAAAGCCTAAAATCATACCCAATAACACAGGCAACGCTGCCTGAGTCTAAGCCCAATTCGCCACCATATTTTTTCTCATGGCACTCAGTAGTATTATCTTCTCTGTCAAAATCACTGCAGTGAATACTGTTTTTTCTCTCAGCGTGCATGGTATCTGTCAACGGCACGGTAACATCTATATAAATTTCAACTGCTTCTCCGATGAGCCCCTCGCATGTATCATCCGGAAAATTGTGGATAATGACCATAGAGTCACTGTTTTTTAGCTCCTCGTCTGTAGCGCCGCCACAAGCTGTAAGTATAAAAGTAGCTACTAAAAATAAAGATAAAATTATTGGTTTATTCAAATCAAACTCCTTATGGGCGGTATTATACAGAAGTTTAAATTAAAAAATATTAAAAAGAGTATTTTCCTGCACGGAGTGTGCAGGAAAGAGAAGTATTAGCAAGAATATGTAGATATGTATTCGTATGCTGTTGGTCGCCCCTCTACAGGTATTACATGTCTTTCAAACATATAGTCGATATATGTAGATATAAATTCATCATTCATAACAGGTGACAGGAAGCTGTGATCAGCCTCCAATCCTTCAAGAGCCTCTCTGAAGCTATTTGGAAGTTCAGGAATGCCACGCTCTTTGAGCTCATCTCTGCTCCACTCAAATAGATCTTCGTTGACAGGTCCTACAAGCTCATATCCGCCGGCTTTAATACCATCGATTCCTGCCATCATTAATGTAGTAAATGCAAGATATGGACAAGATGTGCTGTCTGGGAATCTAGTCTCTATTCTGGTTGATTTCTCACCTGCACCATATGGTATACGACAAGCTGCAGATCTGTTTTGTGCAGAGTAGGTCAAGATTCTTGGAGCCTCAAATCCAGGCAAGAGTCTCTTGTATGAGTTAGTTGATGGGTTGGTAAATGATGCCACTGCCTCTTTGTGTTTAAATATTCCACTTAGATAATCAAGAGCTGTTTTGCTAAGGTTTGCATATTCACCCTCTTTGTAGAATAGGTTTTTGCCATCTTTCCATAGTGACTGGTGAACATGCATTCCGTTTCCGTTGTCATTGTATATTGGTTTTGGCATAAATGTAGCAGTTTTGCCATTGAGGTGTGCTACCATTTTGACTACATATTTATATTTTTGGACATTATCAGCGGCTGTGATGATGTCCCCGAATACTATACCGATCTCAGCTTGTGCTTGAGCGACTTCATGGTGACCCAATACTACTTCTAATCCAACCTCTTCAAGCACCTGCATCATCTCTGCTCTGAGATCCACTGTAGAGTCGGTTGGCATTACAGGGAAATATCCACCTTTGATACGAGGTCTGTGGCCCATATTTCCAAATTCGCCATAATCAGCACTGTCTGCCCAGTGACCCTCATCTGTCTCTACTCTAAATGATTGCTCATTGTCTGCATCGGTGATCTTGACATCATCAAATACAAAAAATTCATTCTCCGGACCAAAATATGCAGCATCACCTATGCCTTGCTCCTCCAGATACTTAAGAGCCTTTTTGGCGATAGATCTTGGGCATTTTTCATACAATTCACCCTTGTAGATATCATATACATCACAAATGACGATAATAGTTGGATCAGCAGTAAAAGGATCCAAAAAGGCTGTCGGAACATCCGGCTTGAGGATCATGTCTGATTGGTTAATTGGTTGCCAATTTTCGATAGATGAGCCATCAAAAGGCACGCCGTTTTCCAACATTTCATCGTTGACCGCGCTTTTCTTGTATGTGATATGATGCCAAGCACCTTTGATATCAGTAAATCTAAAATCTACAAACTCTACCTCATTCTCTTCACAAAATTTGTTGAACTCGGCAATATTGTTTACAAACTTACCCATTCTTTCTCCTTAAAATTTAATATCAAATATTATAGCGACAATTTTCAAAGAGCCAAAAGATAAATTGCTTAAATTTTAACCATTTCTCTTTGGCGGTTTCTAAAAGTAGCAGCTTGGGTATAGCCAATGCTTTTGGCAAGTGAGTAAGCCTGATCCAAGCCTGCCGCTACATCTTCGGTAGCATGGGCATCAGAGCCAAATGTAATAGGTATATCCATTCTGTATGCCTCTTTGAGTAGCTCACTAGATGGGTATATCTCAGCTATTGGTTTGCGTAGCCCCGCACTGTTTATCTCGATTGTCATATCACTCTCTTTGATAGCTTGTAGTGCATCTTTGGCTATATCGACAAGACTCTCTTTTGGAAAATACTTAAATATCTTTATCAGATCGATATGTCCTACTATATCAAAATATCCACTCTGAGCCATATCTTTAATAGCGGCAAAATACTCTCGGTATATCTCATCAACATCTCTATCCTGCCACCCTCCGATAAATTCAGGGTTGTCAAAGCCCCATTTATTGATGAAGTGAACAGAGCCGATGAGATAATCCACTTTGGCATTAAGCACCCTCTCATCCATATGACCAGGCAACCAATCTACCTCATATCCCAGTCTGACATCTATGCGATTTTCGTAGATCTCTTTGGCATTTAGCACCTCTTGGGTATAGATCTGCATCTCTTCAAACCCAAGCCTATAATCCTCATCAAAATCCATGGGTGCATGCTCACTGAATCCGTAAATATCTATACCATATGTTATAGCACGATGCAAATATTCATCGATTGTGCCGGTTGCGTGATTGCATCTTAGTGTGTGGTTGTGAAGATCTATTTTCATTTGTGCATCCAAGTCGTTTTTTATAATTTTATCTCAAACTTTTTGAAAGAGGCGTTAGTTTTTTGATGGCATTTTTTGATATCTCTTTGAGAAAAATATCTACACCCTTGGGTTCGTTTTTGTTGCCGTGAACCAATATTATAGAGTTGTTTTTGATCTTTTGGGCTTTTGCTAGCCAAGTGTTGGAGCCTATCGTGATTAGCCCAAGCTTTTTGACAGTATCAATACTCTTTTTGTCGGAGACTAGACCTGGAAAACGAAAAAATATAGATGGGGTGATACTGTTTAGAATGAGAAGCTTCTCAAGGTTGAGTATATCTTTTTTGAGGTTGTACCCTTTGCTTAACACAAAGTTTTGAGCAAGTGGCTTTTTGGGATGATAGGTGTGTTTGTATGTATGGTTTGCCCAAGTGATATCTAGTTTACCATTTTTTTGCCATCTTTTAAACTGTTCAAATGCTACGCGGTGTTTGAGTATCCATCTGCCGCTGATAAACAGGGTTACAGGCACAGGATTTTTGAATTTATCTATGATGCCTTGATATAGCCTTCTCTCAAAGCCTTTTTTGGATGATGGGCATAGGTCGGTAGTGAGTGTTATGCCGCCGTTTGTATGTGTGATGCCGTCATTTTGCAGGGGGTAGGGTGCAGATGCAGATTTGCGGAGCAATTTGGCATAGGGTGTGCCTTGAAAATATGATGCTTTATCGCACCTGCTTCCTATTGTTTTGACCGGTGAGTGTATAGATGTCTTTAGCGTCGTCATATCTACACTAAGCTGCATATTTTTGCCATCTAGT
>Ga0256841_1003048_pt1 | contig 12801 bp, 7 predicted proteins | sample 356308metaG_FD_185971 | JGI IMG/M metagenome (GOLD analysis project Ga0256841, IMG submission 185971) | Hydrothermal vent microbial communities from Mid Atlantic Ridge, Atlantic Ocean - 356-308 | ecosystem: Environmental > Aquatic > Marine > Hydrothermal vents | place: Atlantic Ocean: Mid...
GAGTACGACTTGCGCGGCGACCCAACCCACTTGCTCATCGGCGACGTGGGGCGCGATGTGGCGCTCTTGGTGGTGGTGGGCGAGGGGCTGGACGATGTACGCACCTGGGCCGAGCAGCTCGAAGCGCTACCCTTGCCCAAAGTGGCGTTGGTCACCGCCGCCGCCGAGCCGTTGACCACGCCCTACGTGCGCGAGGGCGGTTACGCGGGCTATTTGGCCGGTTTGCGAGACGCCTTCCGCTATGACGCGGCTTATAACGCCGCTGCGCGCACCCCCTATACGCCGCCGCAGAACGCGCCCGGCTTGCCCGATCCGCAAATGGCGCAATGGCATAGCATGGCTTGGGGCGCGTTGGTCGCGGCGCTGTTGATTGCGGTGGGTTTGCTCTTCAACGTCTTGCGCGGGCTGATACGGAGGAGGGGCCGGTGACGCCTGAAACGTTAGACCTGATCGCCGGATGGGTTTCGCTTGTTCTTACGCTGATGGTCTTCAGCTATTTGCTGAGCGACAACGTGCTTTACCGGCTGGCGGTGCATGTGCTGGTGGGCGTGGCCGCCGCGTATATTGCGATCGTGGCGGTGGAAAGCGTGCTCGTCCCCTGGGTACGTCAAACGCTGCTGGCCGACCCCAACGCTTACGACCAAGCCACTTTGATGGGGCTGCGAGCGTTTGGCGCGTTGCCTTTTTTGGGGGGGGCGCTGTTGTTGCTCAAATTTTCCGCACGTCTGGCCCCGATTGGGGACTTGGAAGTGGCCTTTTTGATCGGGGTGGGGCTGGCGGTGGCCGTCGTCGGCGCGGTCAGCGGAACGATTGTGCCGATGGTGCGCGAGACGGGACGCTGGGTCCAACGTGACGCGCTCGAAGGCGTGGTGATGGTGGTCGGCGTGGTCGCCACGCTGCTCTATTTCCAATATCTGGCGGTAGAGCGTCAGGGCGAAGTCAAACGCCCGCGTTGGCTGCAAGGGGCGAGCGCGCTGGGGCGCGCTTTTGTCATGGTGACGCTGGGCGCGCTTTATGCAGGCGCGATCATCGCCAGCTTGAGCGTGTTTAGCGACGTTGTCCGTGCGCAAGTGATGTTTATCTTAGACCGCGTGGGGGGCTAGGGACGCATGGCGGAACAAGACACAAGCTCGATCTTGGTCGCAGATTTGGGCAGTGTGCACACGCGGTTATTGTTGTTGGACTTGGTCGAAGGGCAATATCGCCTGGTGGCGGCTTCTCGGGCGCGCACCACCGCCGAACCACCGCTTTCGCGCGTGGCCCTGGGCTTGGAGCACGCCGCCGCGCAAATGGCCGAGTTCACCGGCCACACACTGCTAGACCCGCAAGGCCAGCAGATGTTCTTGCCGGAAAACGAGCACGGGCAAGGTGTGGGCGCGTTCCTTGCCACATCTAGCGCGGGCCGTCCGATGCGCGTTTTTCTGGTCGGGCTAACTCGGGAGCTGAGCTTGGAGGCGGCCCAGCACGCGCTGGCCGGCTCATACGTCACCATCACCGACACGCTGACACCGGACGATGCGCGCAGCGAAGAAGCGCAAATCAACGCACTGCTCAACAGCAATTCCGACATGATCTTTATCGTGGGCGGCACAGACGACGGCGCGGAAGAGCTGGTGAAGCAATTGCTCGCCAAAGTGGAGCTGGCGCTTTCGCTGGTGCATCGTGGCACGCCGCCGACCGTACTTTTTGCGGGCAATCAGGTTTTGCGGCGGGCGGTCAAGGCGCGCTTGGAGCAATACACCTCCGTTTTTACTACCAAAAACGTGCGCCCCACTGCTCAAGAAGAGCAACTTTTCCCCGCGCAGATCGAGCTGGCGCTGGTTTACGATGAATATCGCAGCAAAAGTGCGGGTGGCTTTGACGCAGTGGGCAGGCAAAGCGACGTGGGGCTTGTCCCGACCACGCAGGGCTACATCAGCGCTATGCGCTACATGGCCGCGTTGCCCGGCCCGGGGATCGGCCCGCTTTGCGTGGACGTAGGGAGCGCCAACAGCTTGATCATCGCGGGCGTGGAACGCGAGCCGATCTACACCATCCGCACCGACTTGGGCGTGGGACATAACATCGTTCGGGCGCTGGAAACGGTGACGCCTGCGCGTGTGCAACAATGGTTGCCCTTTGAGATGGACGACGAATGGTTGCGGAACTACGCCCACAACAAGGCGCTCCGACCGGCTACCGTGCCCGCCACCACCGAGGAGCTGTTGATCGAACAGGCACTGGCGCGCGAGATCGTGCGGGAGCTGGTCACGGACGCGCGTCCGCTTTGGGGCACGGGCGAAAGCGCGCTCTTGCCACATTTCCATCCGATCATCGCGGCAGGCGCGGTGTTGACCGAAACCCAACATCCGGCGGTGGCGGCGATGTTGTTGTTGGACGCGCTGCAACCGGTGGGGTTGGTGGACTTGTACCTGGACCCGCACAATTTGATCGCCTCGCTGGGCGTGGTGGCCTACCTCAGGCCGTTGGTGACCGTACAAGCGTTGGAAAACGGCGGGCTGGTGCATTTGGGCACGGCCTTTTGCCCGCTGGGGCGCGTGCGGAAGGGACGTAAGGCGATCAAGGTGCAGATCCGCTACGGCAACAAACAAAAGCTCACCCACACCGTGCGCGGTGGGGAAATCTGGCGCGCGCCGTTGCTCCCCGGCGAGCCGGTGGAAGTGCGCATCCAACTGAGCCGAGGGCTTTCCTTCGGGGGCAAACGTCGGCTCAAACGCCGCTTGGTGACGGGCGTGGCCGGGCTGATCTTTGACGCGCGCGGGCGTCCGTTGGCGATGCCGCGCCCGCGTGACCGCGCCGCGCAGTTGATGGCCTGGCTGCAGGCGATGAGCGCGCCGATGCAACCCGCCCCCTTACCGGAGGAAGAATTGCCGGAAGAGGCGCTGCTGCCCAGCTTGGAAGACCTCACGCCGGAAGCGCTGGCCGTGTTGTCGGAAGAGGAGTGAGCGATGCCCTATTACCCCGAAATGACGGTTATCCAGGGCTTTGCCGCCGTTGTCCGCACGCGCAAGTTGCCCCCGCACGCTATCGCGGACGCGCCGCAAGTGGTGCTCAACGAGCCGGTGGACGCTGTACAAACCGTGCTGGCGGGCGAAATCCTGGGCGACTATCACATTATTGACGTAGCCGCCGAGCTGCGCGTCAAAAACCCCACGCCCCAACGCATGGACGAGATATTGCGCGTGGACGAGGGAATGCGTGTGCAGTTTGGGCAAGAGCTGGCCCGCGTGGGCAAAGGGCGACGCACACGGGTTCTTTATGCGCCACTCGAAGGCGTGGTGACGGCCATCATGGGCAATCGCTTGGTGTTGCAAGAATCCCGCCAAACGATTGAGGTCAAAGCACGGGTGCCCGGGCAGGTGAGCGCGGCGGACACGCACCAAGTCACCATCAGCGGGCGCGGCGCGCTCATCCAATGCGCTTGGGGCAACGGGCGCTATGCTTACCGCGCCTATCGCTTTTTGCCGCCGGACGGCTTCGCAGGGCTGAGCAAAATGGACCCGCGCATCTCTGAATATCGCAACGTGGTGATCATCAGCCCCGCGCCGATCAATATGGGCGATCTGCTGGTGGCGCAACAACAAGAGGTGGCGGGCGTGGTGGCCCCCAGCATGTCGGCGGACTTGCGCGAATTTGCAATGCAGCTTACATTCCCTGTACTGCTCACTGAAGGATTTGGGCAACGTCGCCCCACTACATTGCTCTACCGTTTGTTACAAGAAAACATGGGGCGCCAAGCCGCTTTTGACGCGGTGTTGCCGGAACGTTGGGCAGAAGATCGTCCGGAAATTATGATTCCGCTCCCTGCGGAAGGAGTGGCCCCGCCAGCTCCCTCCCCTGACCAGGCGTTGCTGGTCGGAACACAGGTGCGGATCACACGCGCGCCCTGGGACGGTCTGGTAGGCACAATCGAAGCATTGCCTGCCGCGCCTCAGGTGCTAGAAAATGGGCTGCGTGTGCCGTGCGCACAAGTACGCCTGTCTGCGGATCGCATCGTGCCGGTGCCTCTCGCCAACGTAGAACTGTTGGGGTAGGGTGCTCGGGGCGGGCGACTATTGCGGCTATCGCGGAGGGTAGAGGTTTATGAGCGACGAAGAAAACTTTGGCTTGGGGGATGATTTCGACTTCCTGGAAGACGAGCCGCCGTTTGGGGTCATGGAAGATGAAGAATTCCTGGCCGAGTTCGACGATAGCGGCGAGACGGGTGGGGTCAGCCGCACATTTAAGATTGTGGCCGGCCTCATGGCGTTGTTGGTGTTGCTGTTGATCATCGTGCTGGTCGGTTACGCTTTTGCCACTCGTGGCAAACTTTCCGGCTACGACAAAACAAGCACCCAGATCGCGGCCCTGAACTCCACCGAGATCGCCCGTAACAACGCCACACTGACCGCGCTCGCGCGCATCGCCGAAGTGACCGAAACGGCCATCTTCTTTGATGCGCAAACCAGCACGGCGCAGTTTCTCGCCGCCCAAACACAACAAGCGCTCGCTGCCACACAAACCGCTCAGGCGGCTACTCAAGCTGCCGTCGCCACTCAAACCGCTGCTGCTCAGCAAACGGCCACCCAAGCCGCACTGGACGCAGCGGCGACCGCCACTGCTGAGGCACGCCGTCTGGTCGTGCGGTTGACCTCACAAGAAGGCGCGCCGGTGAGCAATGTACGTGTGCGGCTCTATCGGGACAACGGCGACGGCGAGTTTAACCCTGCCGACCGTTTGGTGGCCGAGGGCGGTGGTGAAGCCACCCCCGCACCGGAAACAACCGAGGCCGCCGTCTCGCTGGCTTATGGCGAAGTGGGACAAGGCACGTTGAGCATGGGCGAGCGCGTGGATTGGAGCTTTGCAGGCCGGGCCGGTGACGTGATCTCGGTCAGCGCCGAAGCGGTCAACCCCGCCCAGTTGGATACCTATCTGGAACTCTACGGGCCGGACGGTCGTCGGCTGACCAGCGATGACGATGGCGGCGATGCTTCTAATGCATTGATCACCGAATTTGAGCTGCCCACCGACGGCATTTATACCATCGCCGTAAGCAGCCTGGCCGGGCAAGGCGACTATCGGCTGCGGTTGAACGTGGCGATTTTGCCACCGGAAGAGGAAACGGGCGGCGCAGCGGTTGAAACGCTTACCCCAACGCCCGTCCAAGGGGCTTACCGTCCCCATACCAGCGGCGAGCCGCTGGGTCCAATTGTGGCAATGGCCCAAGAAGGCGGCACGCCCCAGTCCACCCCCACCGTTGAGCCAAGCGGCGACGAGTTGCTCGATACCGTGATGTCCTCGTTAGAGGGCGTGATTGACTTCGGCTCGCTGGAGCCGGGGGTGTATTGGCTGGAGCTGGAATACGAGTCATTGCCGCCGGAGCTGCAAGCAATTGTTCCTGTCGGCGAACCGCTGGTTTTGCAGGTCAACGTGCCCGAAAGCGGCGAGATGCCGGAGGTGAGCTTTGAGATCGGCGGGCCTACGCCCACGCCTCTCCCCCCAACGCCGACCGGACCGAACTCCATCGAGCAAACGGCTACCGCACGCGCCGAGTTCGCCGCCCAAACGCTCACGGCAGCGCCCGTAGACATTCTTTCCCCCGTACCGGAGGAAGAAGTGACCGGCACGCTGGTTCAATCGGGTTTCTTCTCCGACGTGACGGGAGACGACGGGGCACTTTCCGGCACAAGCGGCTTGACCGTGTTGGCGATTGCGGCGGCAGGGTTGGTCGCGGTGGTGTTCATCGCGCGCAAATTGCGCACGTCGGCCTGACGTTCGCGGTGCACGTCGGCAACGAGTAGGTAACGATCGTTGCTCGGAGCGCGCCGCCCGCCGCCGTGCTAACGCACGGCCCAGCGCCGATAGGCGCTGGTGCGCTGAAAGCGCACGCGGGCGGCGCGCCTGCGCACACACAAGGCTTACGCCCTTTCCGCTTGCAAGGATAGGCCTATGTGCTCTGCCCAGCGAGCCGAAGTTGCTCGTGACAACGCGCCACAGAGCGAATACACTAGGATAGAGGGATGTGGCAGTTCCCGATTTGCTCAACATAGCGGAACTCATCCCATCCACTGCGTTTGCCTTCCGGAAAACGTGGTGGTCGTGAGAGTTACATAGCAGGCCCATGAGTGCGCGTATAGGGTATGGTTTATCTGCTGATTGTGCCCACCGGCCTATATATTGCCCTGGCAGTGTCCGTTTTGCGCCGCCAACCGTCCGGCTTTGTCCATCTCATGCTGGCGCTTTACGCGCTCGATGCAGCATGGGTAACGGCAACTTATCTGGTGCTGGGCACAACGTTTGACGCGACCACAGCCGACATCGCGGCGCGAATGGTCACGTTCTTTATCGGCTGGAACGTGGCCATTGTGTTGCCACTGGTGTTGTTGGGGCTATACTTTGCCGGGCGATTTCAATCTCGGCGCGCCCAGCTTGTCACCACCACGCTCAGCACCGCGCCGGTGTTTCTGGCGTTCTTTGTGCTCTTTGCGCGCAGTCCTTTGGCAACCTTCCCCTGCGCATGGCTATTTACCTTGCCTCACAGTGCCGCGACGCTTTTGTTGATTTGCGGGGTATTGTTGGTCCCTGCGATGACGATTGCGGCTGTGGCTTTATGGCAACGGCGCGTTACGTATCGTTACATCGCGGTCCTGCTCGCAGCGCAGCTATTCGGTCTGCTGGCGTTGTTGGGAGTACCTTTTGGAAATGAACGGAGCGGCGTGGTTCTTGTCACGCTGGGAACGGCTTTGCCGCTCAGTGTGCTCACTCATTTGGTGATGCGCACTTCGACCGTGCCGCATTCCTATATCACCGCCGAAACCTTGAGCGTGCTGGCGAGTTTGCTGACCACGCACTCCTTGCACGACGCGCTGTTGACCCTGTTAGCGCGCCTAGGCGAAATTGTGCCCTATGATCGTGCCTCGGTGTTGCTGGAAACCGAGCCAGGGGTGCTGGGTGTTTATGCCTTTAAGGGCTTTTCAGACCCGGGCACACAATCTCCGGAAGATTGGCGCAAAACCTCGATTCGCATTGCCGACTACCCCTATTTGCAACGACTTTTCCAAGACGGCCAACCTCAACTTGTGCGGGATACGGCCACCGACCCGCTTTGGAAGAGCGACGGGCGGGCCTACGGCGCGTGGATAGGTGTCCCGTTGAGCTTTCGCGGGCATGTGCTGGGGTGTTTGAGCATCGTCCACCATCGGCCCTATTTCTTCACCGAAACGCATATGCGGCTTGCCTCTGCCTTTGCCGACCAGGCCGTGATCGCGGTGGAAAATGTGCGCTTGCTAGAAGCCGAACAACGCCGCCGCCGTCATGCAGAGTTCCTTCTGCAGGCTTCTTACGCTTTGGCGACCAGCCCCAGTCTTTCTAATGCGCTTCAGGTCTCGCTGGAAAATTTGGCCCAAGTCTTGAACTTTCACCGCGCCTATATCGGGCTGGTGGATATAGAGCGCAAAATTTGGCTTTCTACGGTCAACTACCCCCCGCGAGAGATCGCAACTGCGCCTGAGTTAACCCTGGGCAAATATCCCCTATTGGACGAAACGCTATCGCATCAACGCGCCTTCCTCATCCATGACACACGCCAAGAACCACGCTGGATACAAGATCAGCCCGCCGACTTGGAAACGCGCAGTTGGATCGGCGTGCCGTTGGTGGCTCAAGGGCGCGTCATCGGCGCACTGGCCGTGCACAGCTTGCAGCCATGCAGCTTCTCGCAAGAAGAATTTCAGATGGTGCGCGTTTTCGCCAACCAGATCGCGGCGGTGTTGGATAACTTCCGGCTGTTGGAGGACTCCGCGCGCCAAAACCAAACCCTAGCGGCACTTAACACGATCTTGGCAGCAAGCAATGAGGCTCTTTCTGCCCGCGATGACGTGTTGCATGTCTCGCTTGTGCGCGTGCTGGAATCTTTAGAGCTTTCCGGCGGCATCATCCATCAATATATCCCCACAGAGCGCCGCTTGCGTCTGCGCGTGGCCGAAGGACTGCCTGCCGAAGTCGTCCAAGCCCTGGCCTATGTGTCGGTGGGCGACGTCAACACACTATGTTTGCCACCGTTGTCGTTGTCAGAAGCCGAGACGCTGAACTTCCTTTGTGTGCCGTTGCTTTCGCACGGTGCGACGATCGGACTGTTGAGTGTGGTGTCGCCCTCTGGCGAAACGCTTGTGTCCGATTTGCACGAGCGGCTGAAAAGTATCGGGCAGCAGCTCGGCGTGGTGATGGACAACGCGATCCTTTTTGAGGCCACCACCAGCCGCGCCTCGCTTTCGGCTGACCTCAGCCGTGTGGGGTTGGCGATCAGCGCCCAGTTGGACCGTGAAGCGGTCCTAAACTTGCTTTGCACGGAAAGCATAGCGGCTCTAGGGGTGCAAGGGGCGTATATTTGGCTTTTGGAAAATCACCATCTGGTCGGGGCGGCAGCACACGGACCGGCAGCCGAAAATTTCATGGGCCACACGCTAGACTTGAAAGACAGCCGCTCGTTGCCTGTGCAAGTGCTGCGCGAATGGCGTCCCCGCTACATCAACAACGCCGCCCAAAACGACGCTCTGCCGGACTTTTTCGTCACTCAAGTTCGCGCCCAAGCCGTGCTGGCTGTGCCACTGCTCAAAGCCGACGTGTTGATTGGCAGCCTGCTCTTGGTGGATACCGAACGCCCGGACGCTTTCGAAGATTGGGTGTTAGAACAAGTTGGCGTGCTCGGTGTTCAAGCGGCGCTGACGCTCCAAAACGCGGCACTTTTTGAAGAGGTGCGCCATCGCCTGGAACAGCTCCGCTTGGTCAACGAGCTAAGCCGCTATACCACCGTGCTTTTGAACTTGCCGCATCTGCTCGAAGGCATCGCGCAGATGCTGTCCACGCGCCTAAATTACGACCTGATCGCGCTTCTGAATGCAGAGCCGCAGCGCTTGGTGGTGCACGCAGTGTTTTGTCGTGGAGAAGCGCTAGAGACCTACGCGCTCCACACGCCTTTTATCCACCTGGCCGGCCAGGCGCGCAAAGACGCGGTCCCCGTGCGCAACAACATCCGTTACACGCTTCCCCTCCAAGCTTCCTCCCCAGAAGAAGCCGTCGAGAACGCCTTTTGCACCATAGCGCTTCCCTTGATCATCGCGGACGAGGTGACGGGTGTTTTGCTGGTGGCAAGGCGGGGGGCCGATAGCATTACTTCGGACGACGTGGACGCGCTCAAGCCACTGGCTGCCCAGATCGCCATCTCGATCTCCAACGCCCGGCTGTACGAAAAAGTGCGCCAACAAACCGTTGTGCTTGAAGAGCGTGTCATCCAACGCACCGCTGAAATCCGACATCAGCAAGAACGCATTGAGGCAATTTTGCGCTCGGTGGCAGACGCGGTGATCGTATTTGACCTCAAGGGCCAGGTCATGCTGACCAATCCGGCGGCGCGTGCTCTCTTTGACGCACACGATCTCGAAATGGATTTGGGAACGCGCGTGCGGGAGATGGTGATGCCTCTGCTACGCGAAACGCAAGAAGCCCCCGCTACCACCGAAATTTTTGAGCTGGGAGCGGTCACATTGCAAGCCAAAGCGGCGCGCGTGGTAGAAGGTGACCACACGCTCGGCGTGGTGGTGGTCATGCGCGACATATCTCGTCTGCGCGAACTCGACCGCATGAAGGATATGTTCGTGACCAACGTTTCTCACGAGTTGCGCACCCCGCTTGCCAACCTCAAGCTCTATATGGCTTTGTTGGAACAGGGCCGACCGGAACGCCGCGCTAAATATCTGAACGTGATGCACCGTGAGGTCGAACGCCTGGAGCGCTTGATCACCAATTTGTTGCAGATTTCGCGCCTGGCACGCGAAAAAGACGCTGAACGTGCTCAAACGCGCAAGAGCTTTGACTTGCAAGCCCTCATTGATACGGTGATCCAAAACAACGCGGCGCGGGCCTTCAATGAGGGGAAGACCTTGTACCACGAACGCGAGAGCGAAAACTGGCCGCTTTATACCGGCGACCCCGACCAGATCGTCCGCGCGCTCACCAATCTGGTCGGCAACGCGCTGAGCTATACTCAAGAAGGCTCGCACATCGTGGTACGCAGCCGTTTGTTGCCTCGGGATGCAAATGGGCAAGAATGGGTTATGATTGAAGTAGTAGACGACGGAATTGGTATTCCCGAACAGGAGTTACCTTCCATCTTCGAACGTTTCTATCGTGCCTCCAACGTCAGCCCGAATATTGCGGGCACAGGGCTGGGCTTAGCCATCGTCAAAGAAATTATCGAGCTGCATGGCGGGCGCATCGAAGTAGAGAGCGAAAAAAGTGTCGGAAGCACTTTCCGCATCTGGCTTCCGCTGCAGGCGCCAACGACCGAACAAAACGCTTAGAGGCCAATAATAGAGGTAATGGTGATGAGCAGCAGCAAAGGAACGATCCTGATCGTTGAGGATGACCTTCACTTGATGGAAGGCATCCGCGAGATTCTGGAAATACACGGTTACAATGTATGGACTGCGCCTGACGGCCAGGTTGCGTTAGAGCTTTTGCAACAACAAGCTACCCCGCCGAATCTGATCCTTTCTGACATTATGATGCCGCACATGGATGGCTATGAGTTTTTCCAGACTGTGCGCGCCAATCCAGCCTGGGTCAAAATTCCTTTTATCTTCCTGACCGCCAAAGGTGAACGCGACGACGTGATGTTGGGCAAGGGAATGGGTTCGGACGACTACATCGTCAAGCCCTTTGAAGCCCAAGACTTGCTGACGATTGTAGAGGCTAAGTTGCGCCGTATCCGCGAGGTGGGGCAATACTTCGAGAGCCAGGTCGCCGAGATCAAACGTAAAGTGCTCACCATCATCAACCACGAGATGCGCACGCCCCTGACTTATGTCATCGCCTATTCGGATATGTTGAACCGCGATTACGCGGACTTGTTGGAGCGCGACCCGGACGAGTTGCCGCTCAACGATATGCGCACCTTCCTTCACGGCATCAACGCCGGGGCAAACCGTTTGCGTCGGCTGGTGGAAAATTTCATTTTGTTGGCCGAGCTGGAAACCGGCGAGGCGCGCGATACGTTTTCTTGGAGGCGAGAGCGCTTCTCAGCGTACAACGTTTTGCTCCACGTGGTCGCCAACCAATACCGCGACCAAGCCCGCGAAAGACAAGCGGCGCTGGACGTGTATATCGAAGACGACCTGCCCGCGATCATCGCGGATAGCGAATATCTGACCACTGCTATTGAGTGCCTGGTAGATAACGCGGTCAAGTTCACCGAACAGCCCGAAACCACCATCACCCTCCGCGCGTATCGTGATGGGGACTACGTGTGCTTCAGCGTGGCCGACCAGGGGCGCGGTATCCCTGCGGACGAGTTGGAGCGCATCTTCAAGAGCTTCTACCAGATCGACCGCGAGGTCTACGAAGACCAAGGCGCGGGAGCCGGTTTGGCTATTGTCAAGGGCGTGGCGCAACTGCACAACGGCAACGTCTCGGTGGAAAGCGCCGTTGGGCAGGGAAGCACCTTCACCATCGCCATCCCGATTGCCGACGCCGAAGAACTCACCGAGTAATTTCTCGCCAAACCGTTCGCATGGCTGGGCGCATCACAATTCGAGCGCATGTGTGTTAGGATCGTGGAACATATCGGCGCGAGCAACCCGCGCCCGCGCGCTCAGATCGTTTGAATCGAGCAGGAGGTAAGCTGCAAAAATGGCATCATTGCTACAGAAAATCCAAACGCTGCTTTCGGCCAATGTACACGCCTTGGTAGATTCGGCGCTGGAAGCAAATTCCGTCAAGGTGATGGACGAATACATCCGCCAGGCCGAGCGCAATTTGGAGGCGTTGGAAGATTCCGCCGCCACAGTGGGCGGCACGGTCAAGACGCTGCGGCGCAAGTATGAGGAGTTCGCCGCCGCCGCCGAAAAGCTGGACCGCGACATTGATACGTTGTTGGTGCGCGGCAAAACTGACTTGGCGAAAGCGGCCCAAGCCGAGCTAAACCAAAAACAAGAGCTGGCCCAAGAATACTACGAACAGTGGCAAGCCCAAGAACAAGAATATCGACGCATGTTGGACGCCAAAGTGCGCCTGGAAGCCAAGCTCGCCACCATCCGCCAGGAGCGCGAGCATCTCCAAGCGCTGATGGAGCTGATCGAAGCTAAAGAGATCACCACCCGCACCATCAAGGGGTTGGACGACTTGGTCGGCATGGGCGACGAGGACGTGCGGCGCTTGGGCGAACAGATCCGCGCGCGGCTGGACCGCGAAGAAGCGCGTTTGGAAATGGCGACCACCAACGTCAGCGAGCAGATCGACGAGGTGATCGGTATCTCGGAGATCGAGATGCAGCTTGAAGAGCGCCGCCAGCGCTTGGGGTTGAGCGGGGCAGAGGCAGCCAGTGACAAAAGCGCCGCCAGTAGCGAAAGTGCCAGTGGCGAGTAAGATAGTCGTAGCGAGCGTGGGGGCAAGCGAACCAAACGGGGCGTGTTTGGAGTATGGGTGTGCGCCCCCGCGCTCGATTTTGCACCACGAGAGAACGGACGGACGATGCAAGACGATATGCGGCAGCGCGCTTGGCGCGCCATCCTCAAAAGCGCCTTTTTCAGCGTGGAAAGCGCGTTGATCATTGCGCTGGCCGTGCTCTTTTTCGGGTTGGGCTATCAACCGGTCTCGTGGTGGCAAAGCGAGTTTTGGCTTGTTTTGGGAGCGGTAGCGGAAGCGCTCTATTTGGGCGCGACGATCACCGATCCGCAAGCGTCCCAACGCGCTGTCAGCGCTATGCTCAGCGAGCGTTTTGACCCGGACGACATCCGCAACCCGACCGCCCGCGAAAGGGTCAAGCGC
>Ga0256841_1003049_pt1 | contig 12800 bp, 12 predicted proteins | sample 356308metaG_FD_185971 | JGI IMG/M metagenome (GOLD analysis project Ga0256841, IMG submission 185971) | Hydrothermal vent microbial communities from Mid Atlantic Ridge, Atlantic Ocean - 356-308 | ecosystem: Environmental > Aquatic > Marine > Hydrothermal vents | place: Atlantic Ocean: Mid...
CGTTGAAACGCAGACCCGATTACAAGGGGATTAACAGGCTGTTGAAATACCCGCTCATCCGGGGACAATGCTGATGAACGAGTTCATGACCATGAGGTTTCTGCACTGATGCGAGGAGCCGATATTCACCAGGAAACCTTGTTCAGCACTGTGGTCCCTGAGCATCGGGTACCGAAGGACCACCCGCTGCGCCCGATTGGTCGTGTCCCGTCAAGTGGTGTAGAAATGTCTGGCCACCGTAGCCCGCCCCGATCCTCTCAACGGCCTGCGGCAAGCGCGGCCTGGACGGGCTCATCGGCCCCGTCACGGCCGATGACCTGTGCCAGCGTCTCCAGGCTCATGTAGCGACGGGTCACATGCCACTGGTCCGTCTGCTCGGCCAGCAACGCCCCCACCAGCCGCACGATCGCGGCCTCGTCCGGGAAGATCCCCACCACGTCCGTGCGCCGCTTGATCTCCTTGTGGAGGCGCTCCAGGGGGTTGGTCGAGGCGGTCTGCGCCCAGTGCTCGCGGGGGAAGGCCATGTGCGCCAGCACATCCGCCTCGGCCTCGTCCATGAGGGCCGCCGCCTTCGGGAAGCGGCCGCGCAGCCCATCGGCCACCTGCCGCCATTGCGCTTGCGCCGTGGCCTGATCCTCCTGCACGAACACCGTGCGCATGGCCGCCGCCACCATCGGGTGCTGTCCACGGGGCACATAGGCGAGCACGTTGCGCATGAAATGCACCCGGCAGCGCTGCCACGTCGCCCCCAGCACCTGCCCGACCGCCTTCCTCAGCCCCTCGTGGGCATCCGAGACCACCAGCCGCACCTCCCTCAGCCCTCGGGCGATCCGACCCCGCAGAAAGGCCTTCCAGAACCCGTGCGTCTCGGCCGGGCCCACCGCCAGCCCGAGCACCTCGCGGCGGCCCTCGCCGTTGACCCCCACCGCCACCACGCAGGCCTTCGAGACCACCCGGCCCGCCTCCCGGCACTTGAGATAGGTCGCATCCAGCCACAGATACGGCAAGACCCCCTCCAGCGGCCGCTCCAGGAACGCCCGCACCCGCTCGTCCAGCTCCGCGCACAGCCGCGAGACCTGGCTCTTGGAAATCCCTGTCATCCCAAGGGCCTGCACCAGATCGTCCATCTTGCGCGTCGAGACCCCTAGCACCCACGCCTGCTGCACCACCGACACCAGCGCCTGCTCCGACAGCCGCCGCGGCTCCAGAAAGCTCGGGAAATAGCTCCCCCGGCTGCGGCTTCGGGATCCGCAGCTCCAGCCGCCCAACCCGCGTCTCCAGCGCCCGATCCCGGTAGCCATTGCGCCACGTCACCCGCTCCGGCGGTAGCCGTTGCGAACCACCGCCCGCCGGCCCTGTTCGTTCACCTGTCTCTCATACTGCGCCAACAACTCGGCCAGCTCCGCCTCGATCGCCTGCTGAATCAGTCGCCTGGCCCCAGTGCGCAGCGGCTCCGTCAACGGATCTTCAAACCCCTCTGCTGTTTCGGTTTTCGGCAAACCGATTTCGGCGGGGTACGCCGCCTTCTTCAATCACCCCATGCATCCAGTTGCGAGCATGGCTCGAGGAATATCAGCAGGGCGTACACGCCGGGACGGGCTGGCAGCGCTACCATGCGAGCACCGCCACGCCGGCCACCATCACCGCGCCGGCCAGCAGGTGCCGGCCCAGATGTCGTTCCCGGAACCACCACCAGCCGTACAGGATCCCAAACAGCAGGCTGGTACGCTTCACCGCGATCATGTAAGCGACCTCGACCCGTTCCACGGCCAGGAAGTGGGTGACCACCATGACCGCCGTGGCCAGCCCCACGGCGGCGGCCGCCAGCGGCCGCCGGGCCCCGAGCGCACGCAAACCCTCGCGTGGGCGTAGGCTCACCAGCACCACCGCGCCCAGCGACACGAAGTAGAACGGCCCGAACCAGAGCGGCGGAACGAGCCGGACCGCACCCTTGCCGAGCACGGAGGTGACGGCGTAGATGGCGGCCACGGCGAGCATGAGGCGCGGCCCGCGCTCGCGCGCGATCGCCCGCAGCGGCCCCAACGGGTCCCAAGCGGAGCCGTCTTTCAGGTGTTCCAGATTCAGCAGGTAGGCGCCCAGGGTCACCAGGCCCACACCCAGCAGGCCTTGGGGCGGGATCCGTTCACCCAGGATCCAGTCCCCCACCACGGTGACGAACACCGGCGTGAAGGCGAGATACGGCAGCGTGTGGGCCAACGGTGCGGTGAGGATGGCGCGCATGTACAGGGCCATGGCCAGCACTTCCAGGGGAACCAGCGCAGCGATCCAGCCCCAGAAGGCGGGTAGAGGCGCCGGCCAGGGCTGGAGGAGCAGCAGCGGTGCGAGCCACACGCCGCTCCAGGCGAAGCGCAGCACGGTCATCGCCCGGGCGGACAGCCCCTGGAAGTGGCGCTTGGTCAGGGCGTCGGCCGTGGCCAGACTGAAGGCGCAGAGGAGGGTGAGGGCCAGCCAGTCCATGACTTGAGACTATCCCCCATGTTGTACCGGGGCGCCAGCCGGAGCGAGCGCTTCGATTCCCCCGCGAGATGTGTCATTGAACTTATCTATGCATCAGGTATTCTTATCTAAGTGAATAAGAATGTCATTTATTTCTGATAGAGAGGAGGTGCATCATGAATGCATTGATTGCGAACTTTCCGCTGGACGGCGTGGTCACCATCAACCGCGTGGTGCTCAAGCCCGAGTACACCGTGGAGGATCTGCAGGAGCGCGTTGCGCTGCTTTGCGAGAATGTCAAGACCTACCATTCCGACAGCGGTTTCATCGGGGGCTTCGTGGCACTCAACAGCGGCCAGATCTCCAACGAGGGATCGACCATCGGGCAGGCGGTGGAGAGCCCGCTGAAGGGGCGCGAGGCCTTGATCGTGACCTTCTGGCGCTCGTTCGAGGATCACGAACGCTCGCACCGCAGCGACACCTTCCAGCCGCTGTTCCGGCAAGTGCTGGAGTTGTGCGAGAACGGCAACGAGGAGATCGCCTACGAAATGCTCTGGCAGGGTAGGGCCTATTCGCCCGAGGAGGCGGAGCAGGCGCGCCGGGCCAAGGAGCAGTACGCCGTCCCGCAGGCGGCGTGAGGCAGCAGCCTTTTCGGCCGCGTTCGCCGCGGCCGTCTTTTATTCGGTCGGCGGCGCAGCGCCGGGGGGCCGGTGGCGCGAGGCAGCGCCCCGGCCTTTTCCGTGCCGGCCTGCGTCCGGTCCCGGATCGGCTAGCGCGAAACGCTCCAGCGTCCGAAAGGGGGCCTCGGGGGCATCCTCACGGGCGATGAAGTCCACCGCGCGCACCGTGAACTCGACGGGCGTCCATTCCGGTTCCACCCGGGCGAGAAAACGACGCATCCGGGGGCGACTGACGAATTGGCCCACGGTCAGGTGCGGACGATAGCCGCCCGGATGGCGGTTGGCGTCGTCGCAGTCGGGAAAGGCCCGGCGCAGTGCCGCCTGCAGGCGGATCAAGGGTCGCGTCGGTTCCGGCGCGAGCCAGAGCACGAGTCGGGTGGGTCCCTGGCGGAAGTGGTCGAATCGGGCCAGGCGGATCGTGAATGGCGCGAGGTCTCGGCAGGCGGAGCGCAGCGTCCGGCGCACTTCGCGCAGGCGCTCGCGCGGCCGGAAGGGGTAGAGCAGGGTGATATGGGGCATCCAACGCCGGAACTGGGCGTCGTGCCGCGCCCGGATGGCCTGAATGGGCGGCCACAACGGTTCCGGCGGGATCACCACCAGGGCTGCCCGGTGGGTCTTGCGCGGGGGGGCGCCGCTCACAGGGCGCGTTCCAGGATGGCGCGGACTTCGGCGTCGGCGAGCTCCACCGGGTTGGTGCGCATGCTGTTGCCTCGCGAATGGGCCACGATGCGGTTGAGATCGCGCGTGCCCACGCCCAGCGCCGACAAGCGGGGGAGCTCCAGCCGGCGGGTCCACTCCTGCAGGAGCGCGACCAGGCCATCCAGGGCTTTGTCCCGACTGGAAAAGTGTCGGCCGTGCAGGGCCTCGGCGGCCTGCGCATAACGGTCGAGCGCGGGGGAGCGGGGGGCGCGCCGGCGCAGCACCTCGATGTTCACGGCGGTGGCGGCGGCCACTAGCGCACCGCAGGCCACCCCATGGGCGATGGGGAAGAAGGCGCCCAGGGGCGCGGCGAGGCCGTGCACGGCGCCCAGCCCCGTCTGGGCCAGGGTGATGCCCGAGGCCAGGGCCGCCCAGGCCATTCGGGCGCGGGCGGCGGCCGCGGCGCCGGCGCTCTCGTGGAAAGGCAGCAGGCCCTCGCGCAGATCGCGCAGGGCGGCCAGATTGAGCGCGTCGGTGAAGGGATTGGCGCGCGTGGAGACGTAGGATTCCAACAGTTGGGTCAGCGCGTCCATGCCGTTGGCGGCGATCACCGGCGGTGGGCAGGTCTCGAGCAAGTCCGGGTCCACCACGGCGTATCGGGCCACCAGGCGCTCGTGGCGGAAGGATTTCTTGAAACCCTCCGGGCCACGCCGGCCGAGCACGGCGTTCTTGGTGGCCTCCGAACCGGTGCCGGCGGTGGTGGGCACCGCGATGAACGGCACTGCGGGCCCTTCGTAGGGCAACTCGGGCCCCACGCCCTCGAGGTAGTCCATGACGCTGCGGCCCACACGCAGCAGCCCGGCCACCGCCTTGGCGGTGTCCAGCGCGCTGCCGCCGCCGATGCCGATCACCACCTGGATGTCGTGGCCGGCGAAGCGGGCCGCCGCCTCGTCCACCAATTCAGGGGTGGGTTCGCCGTCCACCGCCAGGTGTTCCCAGGCGATGCCTTGCGCCTCCAGCGCGGCGCGCAGGCGAGGCCCGTGTGGGCCGTTCATGAACGAGCGCGCTCCGGTCACCAGGAGGGCGCGCCGACCGAAGCCCGCCGCGAGTTTCGGGACCTGGTCCAGGCGGCCGGAGCCGAACTCGATGCAGGGCAGCCGGGCGATGGAGAACGGGGTGGGCGCGCTGCTCATACGGGGGCCAGATCGGGTTTGAGGAACTCGGGCACCGCCAGGGCGGCCCGGTGTGTTTCCAGGTTGTAGTAGCGGGTGGGGAAGGGTTTCGCGGCGGCCGCCGCCTCGCGGACCAGGCGGACCGGCCCGTTGCGGCAGGCGATGGTGGCGGTCCACCAACCGGTGGGGTAGGTGCACTGGGGAAAGAACACGGTGGCGAGCCCGGCGAAGCCGACTTGCTCCATCGCTCGGCGCATGGGCACGGTGATGCTGTCCTTGTGGAACCAGGGCGATTCGCTCTGATGGACGAGCAATCCCCCGGGTGCCAGGGCCCGGTGGCAGTCGGCGTAGAAGGCCGCCCCGAACAGGCCCTCGGCGGGGCCCAGCGGGTCGGTGCTGTCGACGATGATGACGTCCAGGCTCGCCGGGGCGGCCTGCTGGATCCATTGCAGGGCATCTTGGAAACGCAGCTCCGCGCGGGGGTCGCCGTTGGACTCGCACAGTTCGGGGAAGTACCGCTCGGACAGGCGTGTGACGCGCTCGTCGATCTCCACCTGTACGACGCGCTCCACCTCGGGATGTTTGAGCACCTCTCTGAGACAGCCGCAATCGCCGCCTCCCACGATGAGTACCCGTCGGGGGTCCGGGTGACTGTAGAGAACCGGATGGGTCATCATCTCGTGGTAGATGAAGTTGTCCCGCTCGGTGAGCATCACGAAGCCGTCGATGGTCATGAGCCGGCCGAAGGTGGCCGTGTCATAGACGGCGATGGTCTGATAGGGCGTGCGCTCCTCGTGCAGCTTGCCGGCCCCGGCGAGTCGCAGGGAGAAGGCGCTGCCGCATTCCTCGCAGATCTCGGTGAACCAGTGTTCGTCCAGGGTCATGGCCTCGGTCCTCGGGTTGCGGTACATTGCCGGCATCGGCCCGCGGGCACGCGGCGGCGGGCTGCAAGGAGACGGGCGAGGGGGAACGGCTCGGGGCCGCCAAAGCATGCCATCAGGAAGCGCCATGGAGCAACCGCGGCCGGCCGACTGGTCGGTGGAGGACAGCCGCAGACTGTACAACCTCCCCGGCTGGGCCGATGGATATTTCGACGTGGACGGCGCCGGCCGTGTGGTGGTGCTCGGTCCCGGCGCCGCCGTGCCGCTGGCCGAGATGGTGCGCCGGCTGGAGGACGAAGGGTTGGCCCCGCCGGTACTGCTGCGTTTCCCGCACATCCTGCGCGACCGCCTGCGGCGCCTGCGCGCGGCGTTCGAGGCGGCGTGCGGGCGGCATGGCTTCCAGGGGGGCTATACGCCGGTCTACCCCATCAAGGTCAACCAGCAGCGCTACGTGGTGGAGGCGCTGCTCGCCGGCGCAGGGGTGGGGCTGGAGGCCGGCAGCAAGCCGGAGTTGCTGGCCGTGCTGGCCCTGGCTCCCCATGACGGGGCGACCGTCGTCTGTAACGGCTACAAGGATCGGGAATACATACGCCTGGCGCTCATCGGCCAGCGGCTCGGCAAGCGCGTCTTTCTCGTGGTCGAGAAACCCGGGGAGCTGGAGCGGATTTTCCAGGAGGCCACGGCGCTGGGCGTGGCGCCCCGGCTCGGTGTGCGGGTGCGCCTGGGTTCGGTGGCCCGGGGCAAGTGGCAGAACAGCGGGGGCGAACGGGCGAAGTTCGGGCTCTCGGCGGCGCAGGTGCTGGAGGTGCTCGCACGGCTGCGCGAGCGTGGCCGGCTCGATTGCCTCCAGCTCATGCATTTCCATGCCGGCTCCCAGATCCCGGATCTGCACGATCTGGAAGCCGCCGTCCAGGAGGCGGCCCGCTACTACGCGGCCTTGCGCGAGGCCGGCGCCCCCATCGGCACGGTCGATGTGGGGGGCGGCATCGGCGTGGACTATGAGGGCACGGGCTCGACCGCATACTGTTCGGTCAATTACGGGTTGGAGGCGTACGCCGATCGGGTGGTGGGAGCCTTGGCGCGGGTGTGCTCGGCCGAGGATGTGCCCCACCCGGAGATCGTCACCGAGGCGGGCCGGGCCCTGGCGGCCCATCACGCGGTCCTGGTGGGGCGCGTGGTGGATACCGAGCGGATGGACGGCGGTGGAATCCCGCACATGCCGGAACCCGGCGACGGTCCACCCGCCCGGGAGCTGGCTCGGCTGGCGGCCCTCGAGGCCCGGGCCGGTGCCGGCGAGCCCACCCGTGTCCATGTCCGGGCCCGGCGTCTGCTGGAAGAGGTGCAGGCCCTGTTCGTGGAGGGGGAGGCGAGCCTGGCGGCGCGGGCCCGGGCCGAGGCCCATTACGCCCGGATCTGCGCGCGGCTGCTCGCCCGCCCGAAAGGCACGCTGCCCTCGGGGTTGGAGGAGGAACTGCAGACCCGCCTCGCCGACAAGGTGTTCGTCAATTTTTCGATCTTCCAGTCTCTCCCGGACGTCTGGGCCTTCGATCAGATCTTCCCGGTGATGCCGCTGACGCGGCTGGACGAACGGCCCCAGCGCCGCGCGGTGGTCCAGGACCTCACCTGTGACTCGGACGGGCGGATCGCACGCTATGCCGACAGCGGCCGGGTCGAGACGACCCTGCCGGTGCACGCGCCGGTTCCCGGCGAGCGCTACTGGTTGGGATTCTTTCTGGTGGGGGCTTATCAGGAGATTCTGGGCGACCGTCACAACCTGTTCGGCGATACCCACTCGGTTGATGTAGAGTTGGGCGACGCAGACGGATACCGTTTCGCTCGTCCCGAGCCAGGAGAACGGGTCGAGGACCTGTTGCGCTCCGTGCACTACGATCCGGACCGGCTGTTCGAGGTCTATCGCGACAAACTGGTGCGCTGCGGCGTGTGCGGTGCCGAGCGCCGCCGGCTGCTCGGCGAGCTGGCCCTGGGGCTGCGCGCGTACACGTATCTGGAAGATTAGGCGGGAGGTATGGCGATCGACGTGGAACAAACTCAGGTCATGATGCTGCTGCTGGCCGCGGGGCTGATCGTCTGGACGGCCGCCGTGCTCTGGATCGTGGTGGCCGCCTTCCGCACAAGCATCGTTTGGGGGGTGCTGCTCGCGGTCCTCACGCCCCTGTACGTGGTCTATGCGCTGCTGGAGTGGTCCCGCCCCGGTGTGCGCTACGCCTTTCTCGTGAGCGTGCTGGGTTTGCTCATGGCCGGGGCGGGCTGGTATGGAGGCGCTGGCCGCCTCGTGGTGGCCCAGCTCGATCGATTGGGTGAAACGGTGGATCCTGCGCTGCGCAGCCAAGTCGAAGAAGTGGCCAGGCATATTCCCACGGCCGCGCCGCCGGACGAGCCCCTGCCCAACGCCGAGCGGGTCCCCGACGATCCGGACATCCTGTCCGTGGATCCGCTCAAGGAGGTCTATCAGATTCCGCCGGCCCGGCCGTTGCCTCCGAGCTCGGAGGAGGTCGTGCAGCCGACCCCGGTCCGCACGTTCTCCTGGCAGCGGGTCTCCCCGGATCTGCTGCACGGTTATCTGGGCAGCCGGGTCCGGCTTCGGCTGCGGGACGGGCGGCACGTGGAGGGCATGCTCATGCCCGGGGCGGACGAGTCGGTCATGGTGGAGGTGCAGCAGGGCTCCGGGCGGATCGGTTACGAATACCTGTTGAGTCAGATCCAGACCGCCGAGGTGCTCGTGCCGGTGGAGGCCGGTTCGCCGTGAAATGTTATGTCTACCGCAGCCGCCGACGTGCCGACACGTATCTGTTCCTGCCCGGAAAGGACGATTTCTCGGGCGTCCCGGAGCCGTTGCGCAGGCTGTTCGGGACGGGAGAGTTGGCCATGGAGCTGGAGCTGATGCCCGGGCGGCGGCTGGCGGCCGCCGAGGCGACGGAGGTGATGCGCTGCCTGCGTGAGCAGGGCTATTTCCTGCAGCTTCCGCCACAGCCGGGAGCGATGATGTGAGGTCTTGGGGCTGATGCGGTTGCAGACCCTCCTCCACTTGGCGGTGCTCGGCGCGTTGGCCGCGGGGGGTGTGTGGATCGTGCGCGTGGATCTCGATCCGGCGCAGGCGCACCGGCTCGGCGAGTGGAGCGGTATCGCAGCGGCCTTCTACTGGTTCGTGGCCCTGAGCTTCGCGCTCATCAGCAGCCTCTGGTTGGTGGCGGGGCGCCGGCGCGGATGGGGGTATTTCTTCACCGGCTATCTGCTGTCGGCGGTCGTTGCGGGGGCTTCGGGGTGGTTCGTGCTCCAGGCCGGCCGCCAGGCCGTGCGCGCGGGCCAGGATCCCAACCGGATCGAGCTGCCGCATCCCGCCCGCTGAGTTCCTTTGCGGATTTGCCCGCCGGCCCCCGTCGGCCGTGGGGTTCCCTTTCTCCGGGGTTTCCAAGCACGCATGATCGAGAACCTGCGCAACATCGCCATCATCGCCCATGTCGACCACGGCAAGACCACCCTGGTGGACCGGCTCCTGCAGCAGTCCGGCACCCTGGATGCACGGGCGGCTCCGCCCGAGCGCCTCCTGGACAGCAACGAACTGGAGCGCGAGCGAGGCATCACCATCCTGTCCAAGAACACCGCCATTCGCTGGCGCGGGCATCGCATCAACATCGTGGACACGCCGGGTCACGCCGATTTCGGCGGCGAGGTGGAGCGGGTCTTGTCCATGGTGGACTCGGTGCTGCTGTTGGTGGATGCCGTGGAGGGGCCCATGCCCCAGACGCGTTTCGTCACCCGCAAGGCCTTCGCCCGGGGCTTCCGACCCATCGTGGTGATCAACAAGGTGGATCGTCCCGGCGCGCGTCCCGACTGGGTGTTGGACCAGACTTTCGACCTGTTCGACCGACTCGGCGCCACCGACGCGCAGCTGGACTTCCCTGTGGTCTACGCCTCGGCCCTGCAGGGCTGGGCGAGCCTGGATGCCGCCTCGCCGGGTGCCGACATGACGCCGCTTCTCGAGGCCATCGTCGCGCATGTCCCCTCGCCGCGGGTGGATCCGGCGGGGCCCTTGCGGGTGCAGGTGAGCGCCCTGGACTACAGCGAATACGTGGGGGTCATCGGCATCGGGCGCATCCAGCGCGGCGTGTTACGCCGCAATATGCCGGTGACCGTGGTGGACCGCGCCGGAGCGCTCCGCCGCGGCCGCGTGCTCCAGGTGCTGGGTTTCCATGGGTTGGAACGCCTCGAAGTGGAGGAGGCCCAGGCGGGCGACATCGTCGCCTTCACGGGGTTGGACCCGCTGCACATCTCCGACACCGTGTGCGATCCGCAGGCCGTGCAGCCGCTGCCGCCGCTGACCGTGGACGAGCCCACCGTGAGCATGACCTTTCAGGTCAACACCTCCCCCTTCGCCGGGCGCGAGGGCAAATTCGTCACCAGTCGCGTCCTGCGCGAGCGCCTGCATCGCGAACTGCTGCACAACGTCGCCCTGCGGGTGGAGGACACCGACGATCCGGACCGGTTCCGGGTGTCCGGTCGCGGTGAACTGCATCTAGGCATCCTCATCGAAAACATGCGCCGCGAAGGTTTCGAACTGGCCGTCTCGCGCCCGGAGGTGATCCTGCGCGAGCGTGACGGCGCGCCGCAGGAGCCCTACGAGCGGCTCACCGTGGACGTGGAGCAGGAGCACCAGGGCACGGTGATGGAGATGCTTGGCGCCCGCCGCGCGGAATTGCTGGATCTGCAACCCGATGGCACCGGCCGCGTGCGCATGGACTATCGCATCCCCGCCCGCGGGCTGATCGGTCTGCGCGGCCCGTTCCTCACCGCCACCTCCGGCACCGGCATCCTGCATCACGTCTTCGAGGACTACGGGCCCCTACAGCCCACGCCGCCCCCGGGACGCACCAACGGCGTCCTGGTCTCCAATGTGACCGGCAAGGCGCTGGCCTATGCCCTGTTCAACCTCCAGGAGCGGGGCCGGTTGTTCGTCGGTCCCGGGGAGGCCGTCTACGAGGGCATGATCGTCGGTCTCCACAGCCGCGGCAACGACCTGGTGGTCAACCCCACCCGCGCCAAGCAGCTCACCAACATCCGCGCCGCCGGCAGCGACGAGAACATCCTGCTCACCCCGCCCCTGCGTCTGTCGCTCGAACAGGCCCTGGAGTTCATCGAGGACGACGAGCTCGTGGAGGTCACGCCCCGTTCCATCCGCCTGCGCAAGAAGCTTCTACAGGAGGGTGAGCGCCGCCGCGCGGCGCGACGGGCGGCCCCCGCATGAGTCGCCGTGTCCCGCCGGGGTGCGGCAGGGGGCCGGCCGCCAGGCTCCAGTGGTTACGCCAAACGGTACGAGCGGCAGTGCGGCCCAGACAAACCGGATACCGGTGTGGGCGGGCGATCCGGTACCCTGTTGACACATTCGCGCCGAATCGCACCTGCCGGGTACGCCATGTTGCCCAACGAGACCACGACCACCGCCGCGCGCCCCGTCGAGCTGGAAAAGCCCGTGATCCTGGTGGTCGACGACTCGGCCATGATGCGCCGGGCGCTGCAGCGGATCCTGGACGAGGAGTTCAGCATCATCGAGGCCAAGGATGGCGTCGAGGCCTGGGACGTGATCCAGCGCGAGCATGGGGTGCAGGTGGTCTTCACCGACCTCATGATGCCCAACAAGAACGGGTTTCAGCTGCTGCGCGACATCCGGGACTCGGTCCATGCCCGGATCAACCAGCTACCGGTCATCATCCTCACGGGGCACGAGGACGACGAGACCATGAAGCGCCGGGCCATGTCGCTCGGCGCCAGCGATTTCATCTCCAAGCCCTTCGACCCGATCCAGATCCTCGCCCGGGCGCGTTCCTACGCCCAGCACGGCGAGACCATGAAGAAGCTGGAGCAGACCCGCCAGCTGCTGGCCGCGCGCAGCACCATCGACTCGCTCACCGGGTTGGGGAACGAGCGGTATTTGAGCGAGCACGGGGCCGAACTCATGGCCTTCGCCGCCCGCCAGAACGCCAATATCTCGGTGCTGCGCCTTTCGGTGGACAAGTTCGATGTGCTGGTGCGCAAGGCCGGCCAGGCGGTGGGCGACAAGGTGCTGACCAACGTGGCGCGCATCATCCGGGCCTGCGCCCGGCGCGAGGACGTGGTGGCCCGGGTCGGCACCGCCGAGTTCGTGGTGGTCATGCCGGGCGCCAACGCCAGGGGCGCCCGCAAGCTGGCCGACCGGATCCTCTCGCTGATCAATCAGACGGTCTATCGCCTGGGCAAGTCTCGTTTCCGCATGACGGCCAGCGCGGGGCTGCTCCACAACGCGGGCACGGCCGAAGGCGCCGGGGATTTCGAGACCACCTTGGCCCAGGCCACCGAGCTGCTGCGCCAGGCCGTGGAGGAGGGCGGGCGCAAACTGGTCATGGAGACGGTCGAGGTGGGGGCGGAGGCCGCCGCCATGTCGCTGGACCAGGTGTTGACCCTGATCCGCGCCGGGCGCGAGGAGGAGGCCCTGGAGGCGTTGCCCGCCTGGCTGCCGCGGCTCGCGACTCTGCTCGCGCTGGTGGCGGATGGTCCGGACGAGACCCTGGGCCGGGCGGCCCGCCGGTTCATTCAGGAAATCGAGGCGGGCGTGCCGGAGCTGGCGAGCCTGGGCGAGGGGCGCGACTGAGAAACGGGCTGGACCCGATCCGGACCCCACCGTATGAGGGTGTATCTCCACTGCTTTCGAAATGTACACTCCGAGTTTCCGGAGCCCGGCCGCGCCGTCGGGTTCCCACCATCGGTTTTTCTGTTCGTCGACCAACGGAGGAGCGACCATGTCGAGAAAGACCATTGCAACCTGGGCGGCCGCCTGCCTGACGATGGCGGCCACGGGGCCGGCCGCGGCGTACACCATGGGAGGGCCGGGCTCCGGGGTGGTGGTGCCCTATGTCTATCACAACGGACCCGGCGAGACCACGGCGGTGGGATTGGTCACCGGCGATGCGACCACCTGC
>Ga0256841_1003050_pt1 | contig 12788 bp, 15 predicted proteins | sample 356308metaG_FD_185971 | JGI IMG/M metagenome (GOLD analysis project Ga0256841, IMG submission 185971) | Hydrothermal vent microbial communities from Mid Atlantic Ridge, Atlantic Ocean - 356-308 | ecosystem: Environmental > Aquatic > Marine > Hydrothermal vents | place: Atlantic Ocean: Mid...
GGCCAATGCCCTGTCCAGCTCGATCAGTACTTACGATGTGGACGATAAAGGAGCCGTAAAACTGAGAAATGCCAGGGCATACAAAGATAAATCAGAATTGCTGTTTTTCAGTGATAACGCAATAAGCGATGACGGCAGGCGCTATTTCCAGCTGGTCGGGAACAAAGGGCAGGTACTCGTATTTGATGTCCTGAAGAACGGGGATCTGCAAATGCGCGAAACCGTGGAAGGTCTACCAGAGCTTGGGTCGTATGGTCTGGCCACCATCTAGGTCTGTCGGTCGGGACAATATTCGCTTACTCAACAGGAGATATAACATCATGTCTGTCACAACATCGATTTTTCTGTGCCTGTTCCTGCTGGTATCGCAGCAGGCGGTGGCAGAATCCGGCACCGCCAAAGACAATGCCTATGCGAAAAAGGTATGGGAGGTGATGCAGTCACAAAACCTGATCGGTAAAAACCGGATGCGCTCGTTTCCGTTCGAGGGCAACCGTCCGCATGGCAGTATTCAGGAAATCATCGCCACCGAAGCGGTTGTCGATGGCCACAAGGGCCGCCTGATCGTCAAGCATAACTATGGCGCGGACAAAGGCATCACACCGCACAGCGTCTATGCCGCTGACGAAGCGCAGAACTATGTCGCGCTGACGATCATGTTTCAGCGCGAGGCGGGTTATGACGAAGACAACAACAACTGGTTCTGGGCCGAGTATCATCCCGATGGCTCGGTGATAAAGTATCAGGGGAAGTATCTGTCCGGGCGTTCTGAATTGTGTATCGGCTGTCACACGACACTGGGTGGTGCGGATCGGGAAATTCTCAACGGCAAGCAGCATTAGCCATCTGATCGGGCGATAGCCGAATCGCATGGCCAGCGGTCTTGCTGTGCGCATATTGGATTTTGAACATGAAGCAATTTGCACTTTCACTATCGGTGGCCGAGGTCGCAGAAGTCTGCAGACAATTCCTGAAGGACAAGGGGTTTAGCATGTTCTGTGAGATCGATCATCAACACAATGCATCACAGGTGGGTATGACCATGCCCGCAGCGCGCACGCTGATCTTCGGCAAGCCGGAAGCGGGGACGAAACTGATGCAGCAGGATATCCGCGTCAGTTTCGATCTGCCCTTGCGCCTGGCCATCGCCGAGGTGGAGGCGGGCAGTGTGCTGCTGCAGCCGAGCGCCAAGGATTTTTCCGGCCGCTACGACGTGGCGGAAAATCACCCTGTTATTGAAGCGGTGATGGGGCTGTTCGATGCGTTACAATCTGAACTCTCTCAACAGGCGGATGCGAGATAACATCATGGCTGATTTACAATTCAAAAACACCCGGTTCGACCCGGATCTGATTGAGTTTCATGACATCGCCAAACAGATGGCAAAGTCGGTGGGGTATACGGCACAGCTGTCTGTCGATAGCCAGCTGGCGCAGCTTTTGCGATTACGTGTGTCGCAGCTCAATCCGTGTTCGTACTGTCTGATCCTGCATACCCGAGCCGCGCATGATCAGGGTATCGCAGCGGAGAAAATTGCCCATCTCGCCAGCTGGCGGGAAAGCACGCTGTTCAGTGACGAGGAACAGGCCGCGCTGGACTATTGCGAAGTGTTGTCGGAATATGCGCTCGGTAATTTCCCGGCAAGGCACGATGCCTTGAGTAACTATTTCGATGAAAAAGCCATTGCAGAAATCGCCGCTATCGTGATTAATATGAACCTCTGGACGCGCCTCAAGCTGGCGCAGGGCGCGACACCGGTGATGCCGGAGCATGTCTGATGGAGGCCATCGTATGACTGAGTTCAAAAATGACCCCGAAGCCATCGCCCGGCTGAATGCCGAGCAGTATCGCGTCACCCAGGAAAATGCGACCGAACGTCCCGGCACGGGTGAGTATCTGCACAACGACGAACCCGGTCTCTATGTGGACATTGTCTCCGGCGAACCGCTGTTTACCTCGCGCGACAAGTTCGACTCGGGCTGCGGCTGGCCGAGTTTCAGCAAGCCGGTCAGTGAGGGTTTTGTCAACGAAGTGCGCGACAGCAGCCACGGCATGATTCGCACCGAGGTGCGGTCCAGCCACGGCGATTCGCATCTGGGTCACGTCTTTCCCGACGGGCCACAGGATCGGGGCGGGTTGCGTTACTGCATCAACTCGGCGTCGCTGCGTTTCATCCCGCTGGACGAGATGGAGGCCGAAGGTTACGGTGACTATATTCCTCTGGTAACAGGAGACGATCATGGCAGTTGAAAAAGCAATACTCGCCGGTGGCTGTTTCTGGGGCATGCAGGACTTGTTTCGCCAGCAGCCCGGCGTGCTCAACACGCGGGTTGGCTATACCGGTGATGACAGTGTGCCGAACGCAACCTACCGCAATCATGGCAATCACGCCGAAGCCATCGAGGTCGAGTTCGACAACGAGCAGACCAGCTTTCGCAAGTTGCTGGCGTTCTTCTTTCAGATTCACGACCCGACCACGGAGAACCGCCAGGGCAATGACCGCGGGCCGTCGTATCGCTCGGAAATTTTCTACACCAGCGAGGCGCAACGCGACATCGCCTTGAAAACCATCGACGCTGTCAATGCTTCCGGCCTGTGGCCTGGCCCGGTGGTGACGAAAGTCAGCCCGGCGGGTGATTTCTGGGAAGCCGAGCCGGAACACCAGGATTATCTGCAACGCATCCCCAATGGTTATACCTGTCATTTTCCGCGCCCGGACTGGGTATTGCCGGATTGATGCGCGTCGGTCTCGGTGGTGGCTGCCACTGGTGCACCGAGGCGGTGTTTCAGTCGCTGCGCGGCGTTGCACGGGTCGAGCAGGGCTTTATCCGTTCCACGCCACCGCATGACGCCTGGTCGGAAGCGGTGGTCGTGCACTTCGATCCGCTGGAGATTGCACTTGATGTTCTGATCGAGGTGCATGTGCGCAGTCACGCGGCGACAAAGCAGCACGTTCTACGCCACAAATACCGCAGTGCCGTGTATGTCTTCGACGATGAACAGGCGGCTGCAGCGCAGGCGTCCATTGCGCGCCTGCAACCTGAATACGACCGGCAACTGATTACCCGGGTGCTGCCCTTCGCCGCTTTTCGCGCCTCGCCACAGCGTTATCAGGACTACTATCGCAGCAATCCTCAGCGCCCTTTCTGTCAGCGCCACATTGATCCAAAGCTGGCGCAGATCCGGCAGGCATTTGCGCGCTATACGCTCACGACATGATCGCCGTCGCTGTAATCGGCACCGCGTTTCTGGTGGGTTTTGCCATGAAATACGGTGGACTGTGTACCTATACAGCCGCTCTGCAAATTGTTCGCGAACAACGATTTGAACGTCTGATGGCGTTTCTTGGCGCCGCTGGTTGGGCGGCATTGTTGGTTGTGCCGATGGCCTGGTTGCAACCGGATGTGCTGCAACTCAGCGCCACGCATTATCAATGGCGTATGGTGCTGCTCGGCGGTGTTTTGCTGGGGGCGGGCGCCTGGCTCAATCGTGGCTGTATATTCGGAACCTTCGTGCAGATCACCGGCGGCAATCTAGACTATGTGGCAACACTGGTCGGCATGGTGGCCGGTGCGGTTGCGGCCAAGTACGGACTGTCTGATATCGCAATACTCCGAACGGAAACCACGCTGGCTGCCTCGCCCGGCACACCGGCAATGCTCTGGTTGATGCTGGCGGCCTTGCCAGCATTGTCACGTACCATTGCCTGGCCTTCACCGGGTGCAGCCAGGCGTCTGTCATGGCAACCGCTGCCGACGGTTTTCGTCGTGTTGACGCTGGGCGCCGGCGGTGGCTGGTTATATGGCGCAGTCAACGGCTGGAATTTTGCCACGGTGCTGATGCACTATGCTTGGCGTGGTCTGCATCTCGTACCCGCCGGCCCTTCGGTGCTAGCGGCCTGGTGCGCACTGACCATGGTCGTCGGCGGCATCACCGCGGCAATCAGTCAGAGCCGTTTCAACTGGCAGGCGCCTCGCGTGAGGTCGTCAATGGCCTGCCTGGGTGGCGGCATGCTGATGGGGTTGGCTGCGGTCATTCTGCCCGGCGGCAACGATGGTCTGTTGTTGAGCGGCATACCTGCGATGGCACCGCATGCACTGCTTGGTTTTGCGATGATGCTTGCGTCGATGCTGCTGTTGCTTGCATTGTTGCCAAATGACAAGGGATTTTCCATCGGCGGCCACTTGGCGCGCCGATAATCATTCTTGCAGCGATCTGCCGGCATAAAATATGCCTGTTGCCCGGATCTAACAGGATGTTGAAAAAGTCCTTCCATGGACTTTTTCAACGAAGGAACCGGAAAATACGATTTCCCGGTTCCTTCATTTTCAATGACTTGCCGCCATCGAAAATAGCGGTACATCCTTGTACCGCACGCAGGCCGTTGAAAGATGCCATTTTTCAACGGCCTGTTAGAGATGCCCTCCACTTACCGCGGCTATCCGCTGACGGTGATGAACAACTTGGCCTGGCAACGGGCACGCAAGCAAGTGGGGGCTTCCGCAGATGTGGGTGCACGACCTCAAACACACCTTCAGCCGCCGGTTACGTGCGGCCGGGGTAAGCTACGAGGACTGGCAGGACTTTCTGGGACACAAGTCTGGGCGGATCGCCATGCACTACTTGGCGGCCGAACTGGAGAACCTGATTGAGGCGGCCAACCGGGTGTGCGGGGAAACTCCCGCACTGGCGTTGTTGGAGCAAAAGGCGGTTGCGGCAGACCTTATAACCGGATGATGTAGAAGTGAAAAATGGCGCGCCCGGCACGATTCGAACGTGCGACCGCCTGGTTCGTAGCCAGGTACTCTATCCAGCTGAGCTACGGGCGCTTGGCTCAACCCCGTTGGGTCGAGCGCGGTATTCTGGCGCTTACCTTGGCCTTTGTCAATGCCGAAATGCGAGAAAACGCGGTATAAAGTGCTTTTCTCCGGAGAGATTGAAGATGCCTGGAACGTTTATCGATGGTCTGGATTGGCGCGACGGCGAGGATTACGCTTTTAGCGCCGATTTCACGGGTGGCCAGTGGGCTTGGCAGTTTCTGCGGCGTAATCCGGCGTACCAGGCCGAATGGCGGGCTTTCATCGCGATCTGGCGGGCGTTGGAGCGCGATTATGGCCGCGCGCCGAACCGGGATTTCTGTCAATGGAAGAACGATCCGCGCGCCTGGGTGCCGGCCAGTAAATGCAGCGAGGGTGATTGCCGTATCGATCAGGAGAGGGTGTTGATCGAATGCGCGCTAGGCGCGCGTTGGGGCTTCCACAAGTTTCCGCCCGATCCGGCGATACGCGACGCGGTCGGCGCTGGTAAGCTGAACTGGCGCGAGAATGCTATCGAGATGCAATGGGTCGACGGCGAGCACCCGTTGTCGATCGACGATGCGGCACATGTTGCGTTGGCTTTCGACCTCGGTCTTCCGCTGAAGGCGCAGATCGAACAGGCGAAGCGCCTGTTGCAGTTGGAACAGCGTGGCCGGGTCAGGAAAGGGCGCATCGCCGCGCCGCGCGCGGCGGCTCACGCCGATGATTGGCGGCGCTATCTGCGTCTGTTGGATGGGCGTGCCGATGGGGCCTCGCTTGAAGAGATGAAAGCACACTGGCCGGACGTAGACGTCGCCGGGGGTCTAGTCGAGGCGGATCGGCTGCGTGATGGGGGGTATCGGCGGATGACGTTACTGCCGTAGCGAACTGTCATCGGGACCGCCAGCTCTTTCCATCGATCAACAGTTCCCGGATGCTGGCCTGGCCGTCGGCGGTAACCGATAGCCGCAGCGTCGCGCGCTTCTTTCGCGCCAGCGCTTCGAGTTCACTGGCTTTGGCCTCGGGGATGTAGAAGCGTTCGATACCGGCCTCGAAGCGTCCGTGCCGACATTGTCCTCGAATATACACTGTGCAGTCGGATGGCGTGTCGCCGGCGCTGAAGCGCCGCTCGGGTTGCAGGCAGATGCTGGCGTCGGGCAGATTGCGCTGCGCTTGGCAGGGTTCGATCCCGTAGTCGATGCGATAGCGCAGGTAGTGGCCGGCGAGTAGGTCGCGTGGGTCGAAACCCTGAATCGGCAGCACGACTTGGCGACCGTGGTCGCGTCGCCATTGATGGTTCAACGCCATGGCCGCGAGCATCACCAGCGGCAGGGCGAGGGCGACGGCGAGGAACAGGCGCCGGCGGGCCTTCATCGGGCAAGCTCACGGATGCGGGAGAACAACTGAATGCTCCGTCGCCAGAGATAGACCATCGCGATGATCAGCGCGCCGGAGATGATCAGGCCGATGCCGGTAGCCGCGAGTCCGCCAAAGGCCTGTAGATAGATGGCGTAGAATCGCACGCCGATCAGCAGGGTGAACAGCTGGAAGGCCCAGCGCCAGCCTTGTAGACTGCTGACTGCGAGTCCGCCGGCGAGTACCGTCAGCGTGACGATGGCGGCGCGGATGTCGTTGCCTTCGAACCCGCTTGGCTGGCTTTCGCCGGGGTTGAACAGCAGGCTGGGGTGGCTGGCGGCAAGCACCAGCAACACGACGACCGTGACAATCACACGGCTCATCGGGCGAAGATCGCGGCGCAACGCCAGCAGTAGTATCAGCAGTGCCGCCAACCCGCTGGCGATAGACAGACCGGGCAGTTGGCGCGGACTGGTTTCATGCAGCGAGTGGATGATGTCGAGCGCCGTGACCAGGCCCAGTCCGAGCAATAGCCAGGCGAAGCCGAACGCCCAGCGGAAACGCTGCCAGTTCAAGCTTTCGGACAGGCTGTGCAAGATGCCAGCGAATAGTGTGGTCAGCAGCCAGGCGGAGAGCGCGGTATCCTCGCTGAAGCGGTGAACCGGATTCTCGCGCAAGGTCAGCAGGTCGTTGCTTGCCATGCCGAAGGCCAGCAATAGCAGACTGGTCCATAGCCAGCGAGCCGGTTGCGCGCGGGCGAACAGGGTGATCGGCAGGGTCATCATCGTCCAATAGCCGAGCGCCAGCCAGGGCTTGCCACTGAGATGGTAGATCTGCGCGATCAGGCCAATGGAGGCCAGGCACAACACCTGAAAGAGCACGATCAGTGCCTCGACCCAGGCGTGACCGCCATCGTTCCAGTTGAGATAGATGCCAGCCGCGACCAAGGCCAGCAGCAGGAAGTTCGCGCCGAGTTTGATGGCGTCTGGTATCGATGCCCAGTTCGCGGCGATCAGTGACACGGTGCCGATGCCAATGATGCTCAGCCCGAGGATCAGCAGCGTTCGCCATTGCCAGCCGTCATGCCCGCGCCCGGATTCATAGGCGAGGATGCGTTGCAGGGTGTCGCTGTCGATTAGTTGCTGTCGCCGCCAGTCCTTCAGGCGTTTTTCCAACTTGTCCATATCGCTTCCGGCTGGGTGGGGATATGCGAGGAACGCGCGCGCCCCCAGGCTTTCATGCCGGCAGCCTAGCGCTTGTTGCCACAGGGTTCAAGACAGGCCGCGAGTTTTGCGCGATAATCCGGCATTTATTCGAAAGTAGCCCGATGGAGACAACCATGCCCGCCTACCGATCCAGAACCACCACCCACGGCCGCAACATGGCTGGCGCGCGCGCCCTGTGGCGCGCCACAGGCATGCGGGACGACGATTTTGAAAAGCCGATCATCGCGGTGGTGAACTCCTTCACCCAGTTCGTCCCCGGGCATGTGCATCTGAAGGATCTCGGCCAGATGGTCGCGCGCGAGATCGAGGCGGCCGGCGGCGTGGCCAAGGAGTTCAATACCATTGCGGTCGACGACGGCATCGCGATGGGCCATGGTGGCATGCTGTATTCGCTGCCGAGCCGCGACATCATCGCCGATTCGGTCGAATACATGGTCAACGCACACTGTGCCGACGCGATGATCTGCATCTCCAACTGCGACAAAATCACCCCGGGCATGCTGATGGCCGCGTTACGCCTGAACATTCCAGCGGTATTCGTCTCTGGCGGGCCGATGGAATCGGGTAAGACCTCCTTGCATGGCAAGGAGGTGCATCTGGATCTGGTCGATGCGATGGTAGCCGCAGCGGATGACAACGAGAGCGATGAGGATGTCGCACGGATTGAACGCTCGGCCTGTCCGACCTGCGGCTCCTGCTCCGGCATGTTCACCGCCAATTCCATGAACTGCCTGACCGAGGCATTGGGCCTGTCGTTGCCCGGCAATGGTTCACTGCTCGCCACCCATGCCGACCGCAAGGCGCTGTTCCTGCGCGCTGGCCGCTTGATCGTCGAGATTGCCCGCCGCTGGTACGAACAGGACGACGCCAGCGTGTTGCCGCGCTCGGTCGCCAGCTTTGCAGCCTTCGAGAACGCGATGATGCTGGATATCGCGATGGGCGGCTCGACGAATACCGTGCTGCACCTGCTCGCCGCTGCCCACGAGGCAAAGGTCGATTTCACCATGGAGGATATCGACCGCCTGAGTCGCAAGGTGCCGAATTTGTGTAAAGTCGCGCCAGCGACGCCGCTCTATCATATGGAGGACGTACACCGTGCTGGCGGCGTGATGGCGATTCTTGCCGAACTGAAACGCGCCGGCCTGCTACATGCCGGCGAGCCAACCGTGCATGCGGACAGCATCGGCGCTGGGGTCGACCACTGGGACGTGATGAGCAAACACAATGAAACCGCGCGGGCGTTGTATTCGGCTGGGCCGGGTGGCATCCCGACCCAGACCGCCTTCAGCCAGGATGCGCGCTGGCCAAGCCTGGATCTCGATCGCGAGGGCGGCTGTATCCGCGATGCCGAACATGCCTACAGCCGGGACGGCGGACTCGCCGTGCTGTACGGCAATCTCGCGGAGCACGGTTGCATCGTGAAGACCGCTGGCGTCGACGAATCCATTTTGACATTCAGCGGTCCGGCGCGCGTCTTCGAAAGCCAGGACGCCGCAGTAGAGGCGATACTCGGCGACCGCATCCAGGCCGGCGATGTCGTCATCATCCGCTACGAAGGGCCGAAGGGCGGGCCGGGCATGCAGGAGATGCTCTATCCTACCAGTTATCTGAAATCCAAGGGTATGGGCAAGGCATGCGCGCTGATCACCGACGGACGTTTCTCTGGCGGCACCTCGGGGCTGTCCATTGGCCATTGCTCGCCGGAAGCGGCCGAGGGCGGTAACATTGGATTGGTCGAGGAGGGCGACACGATCGAGATCGACATCCCGAAGCGTTCGATTCGCATTGCCGTCGGCGACGAGGTGCTCGCTGCCCGTCGCGAGGCCATGCAGGCCAGGGGCGATCATGCGTGGCAGCCTGTGGATCGTGACCGCCAGGTTTCCGAAGCCTTGCGCGCCTATGCCGCGCTGACCACCAGCGCGGCGCGCGGTGCGGTACGGGATCTGTCGCAACTGAAGCACCGGTAACGATGCAGTTCGTTTCCGCTCTGCTGAGTCATTGCCGATCATGATGGAAACATCTGGTCCGTCTGCTAAGACAATGACCTGGATCCATGGGGCGCATGCAGGCGCTGCCTTTCCATGCCGGCAAGACCCAATCCAAGGGCATCTCGAAAAATCGAGATGCCCGCGTGGGACAGGGATGTCCCACCCTTTTCGATCACGATAAATGATGGAAAATGTGAGCAAAAAGAAATCGCATTTTCTCTTTGCGACGAGAAAAATGCCATGGAAGGCATTTTTCGATATCCTTCAAACGTTGCCGGTTCGGGTACATGAATGCGGAAGGTAAAATCCGTGCCAGCAAGTACATCCCACAGCCGCACAGTGCGGACCACCGTTGCTACACACGAACCCGTGGAGCGGGCCGCGTCATGCATTCCACTACCAATCGTCGGGCCGGCGATATCACCGAGCGCCCAGTTCCAGTTTGATGCGTGATTCGCGACGCTGAACCAGTACCTGGTGTTGGCGCTGAATGACAAAGCCAGTGCCGAGATCAGTGATAGCCTTACGTTTTATCAGGAGTAATACGCTTGTCGTGTTGATCTGGCAAATGGGCGGGGAAATGAAAAACTGACAGTAGTGTGGATGCTGATCGCGAGGGTGGTCGCATCCGCGATGACGAACACGCCTACAGCCGGGATGGGTGGCGCCGCAGCGGATTGACGTTCAACCCTCAAGCTCGGGCAAGACGTAGCATGCACGACAATGTGCTACGTCCAGGCGCATCAAGGCAAGCGGAAATCCGCAATCCCAGAAAAGGTATCGCGAATCTCGTCCATGCGCGGCGGATAGGCCCAGGGAGGGTCGTCGAAACCACCATAACAGGCCAGCCGCATCACCCCTGGCTGATGATCCGAGCCCAAGCGGAAATAGAAATAGCGACTGATCATGGCCGGCGAGTAATCCGCGCTCGAACTCGCCAGCCAACGTGGTCGCCAGTCCATCACCACTTCGGTAAAGCCGGGACGCACGGCGGTGATCAGGAAGTCATCCGCGGCGATGACCTGGGTTTCTTCGCTCAGCGCGCATACCTCGAAATCGCAGAAAACCGCATACTCGTTACGCGCTCCGGTGACCTTGCCGTTCTGGATGAAAACTCGCGCCTGCCCGGGCCTGACCGTCAATGGCTTGAGCAGATGCAACCGCGTGCCGACCGGGAAGGTGCCGTAATAATCTTCATCGCCAGAATTCAGATTGGCGCAACCCGTTACCGTGACGGCAATCGCCAAGGCGGACAAGCGCGAGTGACATGGACCCATCTTTGAAAGCCTCCAGTGAGATCGACCTACCTCAAGCATTGGCGATGGTGGCGCGCTTGTCAATCCAGCGGGGGGGCGCGGTCGAGCGCGGTTCCGTGATGATATAGCTCATCGTCGCGAGCAAGTATCCCCCGTTTCTTCGTCGGGCAATGGGTGGCAAAGCTCGCCGACGGTATCCTCAAAGGTTTTGCCGGCCGATACGGAAGTCTGGGTTCATGCGTTGCCATGAACGCTATCGCCACGGCCAGTCAAACCCCGGATTTTTAGTGTGCATGCCATTTTGTCCCCGGCAAGGCGTGGGGGCGCGGCGTCACTCCCCGCAACGGCCTGTGTACGGTACAGGGATGTACCGCCATTTTCGATGACGGCAAGTCGTTGAAAATGAAGAAACCGGGAAATCGCATTTTCCGGTTCCGTCGTTGAAAAAGTCCATGGAAGGACTTCTTCAACATCCTGCTAGCAACCCCGTCGGGAGACTTCAGGGCGGGTGCAATCATTCCGGCGTATGGTTGGCCGTGGCTATACCTAATTCAATGGCTCCGATCTCGGCACCTGGGCACGCAATAATAAAGTTTCAAAATGTAATACTTTGTCAAATATCGAGAGGTTATATATAAGTAAATTAACAAGTACTGTATATTTGTGGCTTCAGTTAACAAGTTCCACGGACGTATAGTTCATGTAGATATGTTTGTATGCCACCTAATGCTATGTTTTTAAAACATAAAATTATGTATTTATGAATCATGGTCGCTGTTGGGCCGCCTTGCTCGCCAATACCTGCGATTCTGATAGGATGTAGCTTCACTTAGCGAAGGCAAATTTATTAAATTTTACTTTATTGCCTAGGCTGATGTGGCACAGAAATTAAATTCTGTGAACGAGGGCACGGAATATGGTTTGGCTTGGGGCTGGACGATCCTCTGAGGCAACGGGCTGGCCATGTTCCTTGATTAGCATTAACTTAAAAAACATCAAGGATATGAACAATGAAAAAAAACCTCATGACGATAGTGTTGGCATCGATGGCCAGCGGAGGCGCGCACGCGTCGCTGGATTTCGCGTTATCTGAACCGACACCCGCACAGGTGGAGCTGGCTGTGGATTATCTGCTGCACAACACCGTTCCTTTTCAGTCGATCAACCACACGTTGTTTCTCGATGCAGCTGGCCAACCCACTGGTCCCGCGCCGGGTAACCGTTTCATCACCCGCGGTTTTTCCGCAATGCCGGGGCCGGCGGGGTCGCCGGTTGCCGATTTGGAATTCTCCTTGACCTACGATGTCGCCGGTACCGTGATTGGCGGTAATCCGGCGACGGGCGAACTGTATATCGATCACGGACTGGCATTGCCCGGCGTGAGCAATCAGTTGGTGTTGTACGCGGATGCCACACCCGATGCCAGCGAGGACGACGCTACTTCTTACACCGATGGTGTCCGCCTGGCGACCGTGGAGGTGGCGTCAACGACGAACCTGGGCGTTCTGCGCCAGGGTGGTGGTACGGACAGGGTGACCTTCCGCTTGATCGATAGCGACCGGGACAGATTCGGATTGCCCGACGATTTCTTCATGGAGCTGTCGTCGGAGCTACTGTTTGGCCCTTATAACTTCGGCGCCTTTGGCTCAGGTTTCAACCCGGCGGTCAATTGCATTCCCCAGCTTGGGAATTGCAGCCGGGAACGCGGTGAGTTGACGTTTCATATGGGGGCGCCAATCACCGGTCCGGTTCCGGCGCCGTCGCCATCGGCCTTCAGTCTGCTCCTGCTGGGCATGGGGCTGTTGAGTTACAGGCGGAAATCGCATAACCAAGGCTGACGGATCTTCTCGCCGGCCATTTGGCCGTGACCAGGCTATCGGCCCGGCAAGCTTCCTTGTCGGGCCGATACGCTGTCACAGCGACGCGGTGGTTGCCTTTGATTCCATCACGGGAACGCCGTGATGAATACTTCTCCGCGGGCTTGGCCTCGGCATAACCCACAGGGAAGTTAGCAGGCCATTGAAAAATGGCATTTTTCAACGGCCTGTGTGCGGTACAGGGTGGTACCGCCATTTTCGATGACTGCAAGTCATGGAAAATGAAGGAGCCGGGAAATCGTATTTTCCGGTTCCGTCTTTGAAAAAGTCCATGGAAGGATTTTTTTCA
>Ga0256841_1003051_pt1 | contig 12787 bp, 4 predicted proteins | sample 356308metaG_FD_185971 | JGI IMG/M metagenome (GOLD analysis project Ga0256841, IMG submission 185971) | Hydrothermal vent microbial communities from Mid Atlantic Ridge, Atlantic Ocean - 356-308 | ecosystem: Environmental > Aquatic > Marine > Hydrothermal vents | place: Atlantic Ocean: Mid...
ACCGGGTTTAAGTCGTCTTCCATTCCTAGGGGGTCTTCTTGGAGGAAGGTACCTGTCGCTGGATCGTAGGTCCTTGCGCGGTAATGGTAGAAGCCTGTTTCCTGGTCATACTCACGACCTGTAAACAGGAAGGGGTTGCCACTGGGGGGCGCTGTGGTTTGCTGGCCGTTTTTGTCGAAGATCTTGGGCTTGCCAAAGGGATCATAGTCGTAGCTCTCTACGACAGAACCATTGCTTCCAAGGGTCAGGGCTTTGGTGGAACCAAGCCGGTCCTGGTGGAAGTACAGGTCGACCCAATCCGTGGTGGAACCATCGGCATCCAAGTCCGCGTGGTCCACTCGCCGGCTCATCACCATGTCGTCCAGCCCGCTTCCGCTGAAATGAACGGCATCGAGGGCTTCGGTCCCAGCGCCCACCTTGCGGTATTCCGCGATCATGCTGGTTCCCGCATAGAGGTAGCGGGTCGTGATGTTCCCCACCGTTTTGCTTGTACGTCTTCCGATCGCGTCGTAGGCATAGGTGGCAAGGGTGGTGGAACCATTTTTCACTTCAATGAGACGATCGGCGAGGTCGTAGACATAAACAAGATTCCCCTGTCCAATGCGGTTGCCATTGGCGTCGTTGGTCAGAGCCTCCTGTGTCGTCCCATCATTGAGAGACGTGTAATAATGGCGCTTAGGATCGGTGGTGTAGCTGATCGTCCCGGGGTTTTGTTGGTTGTTATAGGCCGTTGTGACCACCGATGTGCGGTGATGGTCCTTATCAAGATGGAACTCCGTCAAATGGTCACTGGCATATTGAAAGGGTTGGCCAAAATCGGCGTTTTCTACATTGACCGAATCTTTCAGGACCTTGGTCAAGCGCATGAGATCGTCATAGGAATAAGCGTCCCCCTTGCCCTCTATGGATCGCTTCTCGAATTGCAGAAGGCCCTTGGGGTTCCAGGAATACTCAAAGCGCTTAAAGTCTGTGAGCGGACTCCCCTTTTGATGATGGATCTTGGAAACCCTTCCAAAGGGATCACGATCCACACGCATGACCGTTCCATTGCCGTGCGTCCGCTCGAAGAGGGAGAGCATGGGGCCGAAATAACTGAATCCAGCGATTCGACTCCCCTGGGGTCCATCCTTGATCGAAGCCAGGCGATTTCGATTGTCGTAAGTGAACACCTGGTGGATCCCGCTCGGCCCCTGGAGGTCGGTGGTCCGCCCGAAACTGTCACGAACATAGGTCACCTTATTGGAAGGACTGTCAACCTCTTCGCTCAAAACATTGCCAAGCGAATCCCGGCTAAAGGCAACATAGGTGCTCGTGGGGCTCTGCCCTGTCACCGTGATCTGGCGCGTAATGCGCTCCAAGATTCCCCGGGGATCCAAAACGTAGGAGTCGGTCCAAGTCGTGTTTCCCTTTTGGGTAGTGCGACTCAGGGGATTCCCAAAATCGTCATAAGTAAATTGGAGGGTCCGCCCATCAGGGGCCACAACTTGGGTGAGATCGTTCAGCTTGTTGTAGCTCCAGTTCCAAGACTTCCCGTCGGGAAGAGCTTCTTGCTTTTTTCTTCCGCGACCGTCATAGCTAAAAGTGACTTTGTTGTTGCGATCATCAGTGATCGTCCAAAGAAGCCCGGAAGGGGTTAAAGAATAAAGAGTGGCACGAATGGTGCTATTGTCGATTCTCAGCTCTGTCTTGGTCAGGGCACCATCCCAGCGATACTTGGCGCGATGCACGGCCCCGGTCGGATCTTTGTACCAAACCAAGCGATCGATCGAGTCATATCCGAATTCCTCCACCTCGTCGGGCGAAGTCTGGCTAGGATCCTTCCGCAGAGCTTTAATCACACGCCCGCTGATGTCCCTTTCAAAATCCCTCCGCAAAATTTGAGGGCTCCCTCCCGGCACGCTCTGCAGGATTTCATGCCGGGTCAGCCAGCCGGTTGTAGAGGAATAATAGAATTTCTCTTCATTCCCGTACGGGTCATAGACCCGTTTGGGAACCCCCCAATTTTCATATTCAAAAGTCCCCGCAGCCAAAAGGGCGCTTCCATCTCCATAGAGCCACTGCCTTGGGAGGCCGCTGGGGTTGTAATAGATCCGATGAACAATGGTTCGGAGGAGGCTTCCCCCGTGGGAGGGATACACGAAGACCTTTTGCTCGGTAGGACTGTCGTGCCAATCATCATATTGAAAGTGCTGCCAGTGGATCAGAGGGAAGTTGCCTCCGTCTTTTCCATACAGCTTGATATCTTTGATCCGGCCACCGGCATCGTAGGTGAGGACAACCTTGTTTTGTACCGTCCCCGAAGCGTTCTTGGCCTGAATGGATTCTAGGCGGTCATACGAATCATAGCTTCGGTCCAGGGTCAGAGTCCTCGAGTCCAGAGGCTCCAAGATTTGGGAAAGCCCTCCGTCATCTCTATAGTTCAGAGTGCGGACCGCTTCTTCGGGTGAACCAACTCCGGTTTTCAAAACCCAGGGGAAATCCCTCTCATCATAAAGCGCCGTCTGCACCCGCCCATCTGGATCGGTCTCTTGGATGGCATTGGAGTGGAGATCGTAGACATATTGGGTGACAGCCCTTGTGGTCGCGTCCAGATCCTTTTCGAGCTTTAGAAGATTGCCGCTTTCATCATAGGTATAATCCCATGCAATCCAGGAAGATTGGGGCGTCCCTTGGCCCGGAGGGTCCGGATAGTAGAGCCAGCGCAATTGCCCCAATCTCCCCTCCGCATCCCAACTCCATTCGTGACGATACCGTTGGTTCGAATGTTGAAAGCCCTCCCACACAATGATCTCATTGTTGGAGTCATAGGTCGCCTGTTGGGTATATCCCTGGTTATCGGTCGCTTGAACAATCCGGCCCCGCTTGTTCCATTGATACTCTTCGTAAATGGTGTTTGAGCCCTTGCGGAGATAGCGACGCCTTGGCATCAAGCTGTTGTTGTCATTGGTAAGTGGATAGTAATCATACCGGACATACTTCCCATCTCCGCTTTGATTGGTCGAAGGGTTCTCCCACTCCAGGATGCGGCCCGAAGAACTCACCTTGATCGTCCATATCGAGGGTGTGGATCTTCCGTCTCGCGCGGGGATGCTGGCCTGGTGCGTGGTGTTTCCTGCTTGATCGGTGGTCCTTGTGTAGGTCACCTTAAAGAGATTGGGATTGGAAGAAGCATTGCCCTCGGGAGGGATGTAACTGGCTTTTCTATGCTGACTGTCGTAGGTCCACTTCCAAACCAAAGCAGCCTGCCCAGAAGGTCCCCCGGGGGCAGGATGGATCCGCATTTCCGCCAAGTCATAAGAAGCGTCATAGATCAGTTCGGTGCTGCCCCCGTCAGGCTCCCATACCCTGGTAATCACCCCACAGTTGCAGGAACCTTCACGATCCAGAGTCCACTCGTAATAGCCAGGGTGTCCGGGAGGGAGGGTTCTCGAAGGCACATTAGGGTCTTGGCTTGTGATGTATTGCCGAAGCTTAATGACTTCATTGTCATTGTTTCGAGAATAAACCCGGTAGTAACCCTTTGGCGTCACAACTTGGATTTGGTTTCCCGTCAACTCCTGGAACTGCCAATATCCCCCTTGAGCATTGATCTGTCCGGAGACCTTTCCTGTCGCATTGGGTTGGTACTCCACAATCAAAAAGGGATACCCCGCGTCGTTATAGATGGTGTCCAAGAAGGCGTCATTCGTATAGTTGAAGCTTCGCAAGGGCCTTCCCAGCTGCGAACTTGCACTTTGCGTCGTGGAAGACGAACTCTTTAGGCTGCTTTTTTTTGCAAGGAGCCGTTTTTTTCGAAGGAGGGGCTTTCTCTTCTTCAGGTTCAAAGAGTTTTGACTGCTCTTGGAAAAGAGAGGATCCTGGGCGGGGACATAGATTTCCCTCTCGGGGTACGCGACTTCGGTCAGACACACTTCGCCGCCGAAGGTGGCATAGCTATAGTCGATGGTGTTCCCATCCGGATCCGAAAAGCTGGTGATCCTTCCATTCAGGGTTGTCACATTGAAGCTGTATCCACGAGAATCGACGATTTCATCCAGGTCCCCGTTGGCGTCATAAACAAAGGTCATCCGGTTGCCATAGGGATCCACGCGGGCTGTGATTTTCCCACCCGTGTCAAACTCGTTCTGGCACCCGTTTTTAAGGTGCAGGACATAGCGGGCATTGGTGCTTTGAGCATCCACCGTGATCGATGCACCGATCACAGGAGGAGCCACGAAAAGATTGGGATTGTTCAGATCTTGAACAAAGGCATATCCGTCCACCTTGAAGGGCTGCACCCAGTTCAAATAATGAATCCGGGTCCCATTGGAGGTGAAGACCAAGCGCTCCCAGACGCTTGAGACCCAGGCTTTTCCGAATCCACCTTCGCGTGGGAGGCGGCTGAAATATCGGCGGGCCCAAAACAAATCGAGATAGGGGGTTACTCCAGGAAAAAACGCATCCCCTTCGCCCCAAACCAGGCCAAGGGTTTTGAGATCCACGGAAGCTTGCTGTTTAGAGGAAACAAAACTGAGCCCCTTGCCTGGGTTTAGGTCAACCTCTCCCCCAAAGAGGCCGTTTCGCTCTGAATCAACGGTTACGGTCGGATTCGGAAGAGGTCCAGGCCCAAAAACTGGCCCAAGTCCTCCACCGGTTGTAGGACCGCCGGGACCTGGGGTCGCGGGGGCTCCCGGCCCACCCGTGCTTGGTCCTGTGGGAGGAGGGCTCCCGGGACCACCGGTTCCCGGTCCAGGAGTGCTTGGACTGCCCGGGCCACCTGTTTTCGCTCCGCCCCCTGTCCTGCTACCACTCTTTGCCCCCGAAGGATTATGAAACGGATCCGGGCCACCTTCTTTACCAAGGCATGGGCCTTCGGGACCAAGGGGAGGGAAGGCACCATCCAGCATCGGATCACAGCTGGGAGCTTCTTCCTTCTCATCATTGCCAATCATCAGACTGGCAGCGGGAAGAGCCTTGAGATCAAGAAGGGGCTTTTCCCTCCGCAAGAACAAAAGGCCTAGCAGAAGGAAGCAACTACATAAAAGAAGTGAAAGTTGAACTCCGCCTAAGCGAGAAGAGCTTTTTACGACTTTAGAGCTGGGGAGCTGGGGAGCTGGGGAGCTGGGGAGCTGGGGAGCTGGGGAGAGATCACTTGGGTCTCCTATGGGCAGAAGAAGTTGTATCAGAGAGAGAATGATTTTTTCCCAAAATGAGATCGCCTTGTCAAGACCCTCTCTGATTTTTCTTTTTCTTGTTTGCTGCTTTAGATCCAAGGAGAAGCTTCACGCTTCTCCTTGGTGATTTCTACAATCCCCCGAGGTTTTTTGGGGGATTGAAAAAGGAGAGCGAACTAGCGGTTCCCTCCGATCCGGGTTTCAAGGCCGTTACTCAGGTACCAGCCCAAGGGGTTTTTCCCGTTGGAAGGGATGAGGTACTGGCTATAGATCTTCGCTCCCAAAAAGGCCGGAGAATTGGGGATGGGCAGAATCACATCCACATTCCCACGAAGGTCCAAGCGGGTGGGCCATAAATTCTCCAGGGACTGGTAGACGAAGCAACCCGGTGCGCCAATGGTTTTCAAATCCAGGGGGAGCCGGAATCCTCCCCATTTCGTCTTGCTGAAGCCAAGGGACAGGAGAAGGGGTGTCCCCGTTCCTTTGCGGAGGCTGAGGGCCAGCTTGCCTCCAAGGACCGGCTCATTCGCGGTGGCCGATCCGACATGGAGGTTCACTTGCGTTCCTGTGGGGCAACTCTGCCCGAAGCTTCGAATCCACCCTTGGGTATGGATGGCGTATTCCACGGTCACGTAGTGATCCCGATCCATCCGAAGCGAGAGTTTGTAGGGAATGCTTGGGACCACACTTTTCCCATCCACGATCCAACGCTTGAGTGGGTTCAGTCCCATCTTGGCCGGTGCTTGGAGCAGGAGGTTCTGTTGGTCTCGATAAATGCGGCTCATGGGAGTGAGCCCATCCTTTTGCCCATTGTGATCCTGGGCGCTCACCTGGATCGGGACAGCCTTGCTGGGGTTGAGGGACTGCACCCACAAAAGCCAACCCTTGGTGTATTGGGCGATGGCGTATTCTTTTTTGGTCGAACTCGGTTGGGCGCTCATCCTCTTTTGCAAGGTCCTCAAACCCGCTGCTTGCAAAGTTCCATTCCAATTCCAACGGGAGAAAAGGAAGCGCTGGGTTTTGACCAGCATCTTTGGAGCGCTGAGCTTGACTTCCTGCTGCGGAACATAAAACCTTGCAAAGGGAGCGACCCCCGAGGCATTTCCTGCCAAGTCTTTGGGCTCGACGCTGATTTGGACCCCATTGGGTGCGCCGCTTGTCAGAACCAGGAGACCCGCTCGGTTGGGTAAATCCCGAGACCGACCAAACCAGGTATAGGTGCATTGCTGATTGGATCCATTGGGTCCGCCCCTAAGGAGATTGCCTGTCCCCACCCAGGAGTTGGGAGCGAGAGAGTGGGGAATGGAGCTGAAATAATCTCCCCACACAGGCTGAACGGGACCCGAGTTGCCCATCCCCACAATCCTGACATCCAGAGGCTGAAAAGACCCATGCAGATCATCCGAAATCCAAACCAGAGTTGTCGGATACACACCCTTTCCTCCGATGGCCATGCTGCCCCCCAAATGCCCCCGGCTGTTGACACTGACCGTTGGATAGGCAAAGGCATAGTCCTTGTTCCAGACGGTTTGCTCATTGAGGAGCTTCCGATCGGATTCTCGAAATCGAAGGACCCGCACAAAAGGCTTGGGGTAAGAACCGCCCTGGGCCGAACACCACAAAAACCCGATCACCCCCTTGGCAACCCAGGCCCCCATCGGACGCACCGAAACGCGACTCATCCATTTTCGCCCATCCGGACCCGGGCTCAGCTTAGGACCACTGTAAAAAAGGGCGTGGTTTCGATCCTCCCACCTGATGACATTTTGGGTTTCTTTCCATCGCCAAATCCGAAACTTGCTCGTGGAAAGATGGTCCCCGAAGTAGAGGGTATGCGTCCCTCCAAAGGCCATGCGCCAGGAAGGTTGGCTCCTCTTCAAGGGCCATATGCTGTAGCCGAAGCCTTTCTTTTGGGAAATCGGCTTGAGGGGGAGCTTGGCGAGGATTTTCCCCCATTCTCCCCCTGCTTCACCCGCGAACACCCAAGCAGTGAAGTAGAGGTAGTTATCCGTGAAGGCAAGATGAGGGAAGTCCAGCCAGGTCTTGTTGCTAAAGCCCATATCCTTTGGGCGGAAGTAGTAGGACCACCAGATCCCTTTGCGGAGGCTGGCCCGATCCGCAAAGGCGATTCGGTAACCCCCGGACTTTGTCGTCTTGCTGTACCCATATTGCAAGAGCCAAACGCTGAGTCCCCATTTGGGGATGAAGATCGAATACTGGTCGCAGCAAAAGGCCCCATCGGGAGCGGCGAACTTGGTGTAGGGGTTGATATAACTCCAATCCCCACCACCGTTTTTGGAAACAGCAGCCCACCAGTTTCCGGTCATGAAGGAACTGTCCTTATCCGCTGTCGCGGTCGGCTCCCCGACCAAAGACCGGGAACCTGCGACCCGCGAAACATCCTTGTTCATGAAGAAGGAAATCCCCGCACTCTGGGGACCCGAGGCTCCGATCCGGGTAGGCGGGGGAAGCGGGAGGTCCTTCCCTTCTCCCCTGGGAAGGGGAGGAAGATGCCGCCGGGGAGGGAGAATCCCCTTAGGTGGCGGGTATTTGGGCAATACTTTGGAGAAACCCGCTTTGGAAAGAACCGGCGGAGGTGCAACTCTCCGTATGGTTTGGATCGCGCCTTGCGCCCTTGCCATGGGAGCCAGCGAGAAAAAGGCCAAAAGGATCGGAAGAAAAACTGCGGGGGGAGAGGAGAGCTTTGGTTTCATTGAAGCCTTACCTTGGTTGAAGAGGACTTCTCATGAAGGGACAAAGATTCTGATTTGTGTCAGCCAAACCTTGCTTTCATTGCTTACCTGCAATGAGTTCACAAAAAGGAAGACCTCTCATCTGCTTAGGAAAAGTAATCTGTTCTTTCTTTTAAGCTCCTTGAGATACCCTTTGGATTTCGGTTTTGAAAACCATGGGATCATCATGAATACCCCAAACCGCCTCAGCGGAAAAATCCGCCGCATCCTTGAAGGAATGGATGTGGGAGACTCACCCGATCGAGATGCCCTGCGGAAACTCGTCAAGGAAATGCCCAAGGGCCCCCGAGAACGGATCTTACGCTCGGCTCTTCGAAGCTACTTTGAAGCCGAAGCCCTCAAACCCTATCAATCCGAGCTGATCAAGCTCCAAGCCTACCTCGAGGAACGAGGGCGAAAAGCGATCATCCTTTTCGACGGGCGGGACGCTTCGGGCAAGGGGGGCACCCTTCGTCGAGTCACACGCTACATGAACGAAAAGCACTACCGCGTCGTAGCCTTGGGAAAACCGAGTGAATATGAGCGGACCGAGCTGCACATGAAACGATATATCAAGCAGTTCCCCCACGCAGGTGAGATCGTGCTCTTCGACCGGAGTTGGTACAACCGCGCAATGGTCGAACCTGTCATGGGGTTTTGCACTCCCAAACAATATCGGGAGTTCATGCGGGAAGTGCTGGACTATGAGGAGAGCTTTATCGCGGATGGGAAGACGACCTTACTCAAGCTCTACTTTTCAGTCTCAAAAAAGGAACAACAAAAGCGCTTTGACCGTAGAAAGAACGACCCCCTCCGTGCATGGAAACTGAGCGAAGTGGATCTCCAGGCTCAGGAACTCTGGGATGAGTTCACGGAAAAAAAGTATGAACTCCTCCGCAAAACCCACACGGATAAAACACCCTGGTACGTCATCCGTTCGGATAACAAGCATCTTGCCCGCCTGGAAACCATGAAACTGATTCTAAGGTCCATGAAAATCCGAGGACGAAGCCGCTCTCTCGAGATCCGCCCCAATCCGAAAATCGTCATCCCCGGTGACAAGGAACTCAAAAACATGAAACGGGAACGCCGCCGCCACGGAAAGGCCAAGCGCTAGGCGGAAATGGGCATGCACAAGAAAAACAAAAAATCCAAAGCCAAGAGACAGGCCGATCCGCGCTCTCCGCATCCAGAGGTCTCAATCCAAAAACAAAAGGGCTCGGAGGAGATCAGCCCTCAAAAGAACCTAGCTAGGCTCTCCAAAAAAGTTTACGAGAAGAAACTGGCCGAGCTTCAGGTCGAGTTAGTCCACTTGCAGGAATGGATCAAAGCGAAGGGGCTCCGTGTCATTGTCATCTTTGAGGGCCGAGACGCTGCAGGGAAGGGAGGAACCATCAAGCGCATGGCGCAGCGACTCAACCCCCGGGTCTGCCGCGTCGTGGCCCTTGCAACTCCCACCGAAAGAGAAAAAACACAGTGGTATTTTCAGCGTTATGTATCCCACCTACCCGCTGCCGGAGAGATGGTCCTTTTTGACCGAAGCTGGTACAACCGAGCTGGTGTCGAACGGGTCATGGGTTTTTGCACCGATGATGAATATGAAGAATTCCTTCGCTCATGTCCTGAGTTTGAACGCATGCTGGTCCGCTCAGGCATCATCCTCATCAAATACTGGTTCTCGGTCAGCCTGGAAGAACAGGAGCGTCGCTTCCAGCGCCGGATGAACGACCCCCTCCGGCGTTGGAAACTCAGCCCCATGGATCTTGAGTCTCGGGACCGCTGGGTCGAGTATTCCATCGCCAAGGACTTGATGTTCTCGCACACCGACATCAAGCAGGCGCCATGGTTCGTCGTCCAATCCGATCAAAAAAGACGCGCCCGCCTCAATTGCATCGCGCACCTCCTCAGCCAAATCCCTTACCAGGACCTAACCCCTGAACCCATCCGGCTCCCCAAGCGGAAGATGTCCAAAGGCTACGTACGCCCCCCTTGGGAAGACCTCAATCTCGTTCCCGAAATCATGGACTGACCGACAGGAGAGATGCGGCAGAATCAAGGCCAAAAAGCCTAAGCCCTTTTTTATCCCGTTTCTCGCCCGAAGGTCATCGCCCGAAGGTGGCCTCATAAGCGTTGGAAGTCTCAAAGACTCCTCCCGGCTGAGGAAACACGGCCTGCCAGACCCTGGTCAGCCCGGCTAAACTTGGGGAATTGGGGATCTGCATCGAGAACTTCAAAACCCCGCTTTGAGGGACCTTGAACCCCTGCAAGAAAAGCCACGGCTTCGCCAAGTCAAAAAACAGCCGGCATGGCTGCACACTGCCTCCAGGAAGAATCGTTCCCGTTCCCAGTTGCTTGGAAAAGCCCATGATGAGCAGCCCCAAGGCTCCCTGCGGAGCTCCTTCGCTGTAGACCTGGATCTTCGACCCGAGAATCGGATCCTCCACTTCGAGGGAAGCGATGCGGACAGGATCCTTGGAGCAGCCGATCCCCAGCGGTTTTCCACAGGCACCGGGAACCCAAACCTGAGGCTCTAAACCATGCCCCAAATCTTGGCCGAAGAAAAAGAGCTTGCCGTCCGAAAGCTGGAAGCCGAAGGGCTTGACCGCATTCCCCCCCATAGAATAGAAGCCGATGGGAGTGGTTTTCTGGTTCCTAAAATCAGCCACCACAACTTCATAGCCTTCGCCCTTCGCAGGAAAAACGAAGCGATGGGATCCCAGCCGAAAGAGGTCTTCTTCACGCTTGAGTGGATTGCTATTCAATTGGTAGGCGATAGGCAGTTTGTAGAGAGGTTTGAGAGGAGTACTTCCTCCCTGGTTCGCCCAAATTTCCCAATTTTGATGGATGCGGGTCGGAAGCATCCAAGCAAACAGTCGGTCTTGGATTCTGAAGGGTTCGGGCAAACGAAATTCTGGAAAAACCTGCACAGTTTTCACTTGGATTTTGCCTTGGACCTTTCGCAAAACATCCAACTGGTATCGCTTGAAATTGATCTGCCGGAAAAGAAGAAGCTCATTGCCGATGGGGATCACCCGACGAATGCTGAGCTGACTATGGGCAACGGGGAGGGTGGCCTTCTTGGTTTTCGGGTCGAAGGCCACAAGGTCATAATCAGGGAACTCAGTAGAATGATCCAGAGGGAAGACCATAAGATCCCCCCAGCGGGAAAAGGTAATCAATCCCCCCTTGAGGTGGAAGGGAATCATCCCCACTGGAACCTTTTGGACGCCTCCCGTGCTCCCATCGGTGGCATAGGCGGAAATCCCAGTCTTCCCTTGTAGTTTCTCCACCCCAAAAAAGAAGAGACGGTTTCCCAAACGGGTCAAATGGAACATCCCCAAAAGCGTGGGAGGGTTGTTCTTGCCGAAGACATCCCGCGTCCCTTTCAGAGTTCCATCTGTGGAAACGAGCAAGTCTTTTGGTTTTAAGGGATTGTTGCGCACAAAAAGAAAGCGATCCCCCAGTTCCGCTTCATAGGGGTTTTGGATCCAATTCGCCCTGTCGATTCGCACCTGGAATTTATCCAGTTGATGGGAACCCTTGGGAGTCCCATCGCTGACATACAGAGGAGCATACCAACCCCCAGAACCCCTTGCGATCAAGAAGCTCTTACCAAAGCTTGTTACAAGGACTTTTGGAAACAGCATGGGGGGGAGATTCCCCTCTCCCAGCTTCTTCACCACCAGGCCCGGCCCCTTCACCTCAAAGATCCCCTTTCCTTTCGGCGAGGAGGGAGTCAGGATGCGGGTGCTCCCTGCCCCCATGGGAAGGATGCCGACCCCCCCGGAGCCCTGAGAGGGGAGGTAGCCCTTGCCCAAATTCACGACATGAGTCCCCGTAGAGCTCCCATCGCTCTGCCAAAGCAGGGAGGAAATTCCAGGGGCTTTTAAAAAAGGATGGGAAGGGGTCGGATACAGGATGCGGTTCCCATCCTGAAAAGCAGGAAGCCCGGGGCTTTCGGATGGGATCTTGTAGAAGGTCTTTTGGACTCTGTCCCAAACATCGATGGCCTTACCAGGAGGTTTTGGGAGGAAGAGGATCTTGCTTCCTAAGACAAAAGCGCGGTCCAAGGGCAGGGGAATCTGGGTTGTGGGGATTTCAATCTGAGTCCCCTTGGGAGTCCCGTCGCTGAGATAGGCCTGGGCCAAACCAATCCCCTGCTGAAAAACCAAAAGGGCTTTGGACCCAAGCGGGAGAACCCCCGAAAAGGTTTTCTTCTGGTCCCAGCTGAGAACCGTGGACTTGTTCATCTTCGCGTCCAGCGCGATCAGGGAATTCTTTGTTGCGCTGACTTGTTGATAAAGAAGGTGCCCCCCGACGGCGAACAAGGGAACAGGAGTAAAGCCCGTCCCCATCTCGAGGCGGAAACGTGTTCCCAGCCTGGTTCCATCTGTGGAATAAAGATCCCAACCGGACTTGCCCTTGTTGCCGAAGAAGTAAAGTTCACTGGCAAAAGGAACAGCAGCCGTGGGGAAAGGATCTTGCAAAACCATGGTTCGCACAGGAAGAAGAGGTTGCGTCCCCGCCACGGTCCCGTCACTGACCCAAGCATCCCTCCGGCGCCCGGGCGTGGAAAAGAAAAGCTTGCCTCGAAATTCCAACATCCCGAACTTCGGCATCCCCGAAAAGGGCTTGGGGTCAAAGCCATGAAGGAAGCGAGTTCCTCCAGGAGTGCCATCGGTCACCCAAAGAGGAGCGCCTTTGGTCGTCGTCACAAAGGTAAAGAAGAGTTTCCCCTTGATCGCCAAGCTCTGGATCCCTCCGCTGAGAAGCTCGCCCGTTTTTCCGGGCATCAGCTCCTTTAAGAACTTAGTTCCCGAGACCGTCCCATCGGTCACCCAAAGTTCTCGGCCGCTCCCTGGAGTTTCCGCCATGAACAAAAGCAAAGATCCCACCCGACCG
>Ga0256841_1003052_pt1 | contig 12787 bp, 7 predicted proteins | sample 356308metaG_FD_185971 | JGI IMG/M metagenome (GOLD analysis project Ga0256841, IMG submission 185971) | Hydrothermal vent microbial communities from Mid Atlantic Ridge, Atlantic Ocean - 356-308 | ecosystem: Environmental > Aquatic > Marine > Hydrothermal vents | place: Atlantic Ocean: Mid...
ACTCTCCCCAGAATCGGCAGCCCCTCCTCCGTCACGAAGGGCTCGGCCGCGTCTCCCCGGGGCCAGCCGTCACCATAACCCAAATCGTAGGTGGAGACGACCATATCCCGAGGCACGACAAACTTCCCGGCGTAGCCGATCCGCTCTCCGGCACGCAAATGCCGGGTCGAGACTCTTCGGGCCCATAGACTCAGCACAGGACGCAACTCGACCTCGTCGAAAGAGGGGGGAAGGGTATTGTAGCCGTAGATGGCAATACCGACCCGGGCCAGGTCCTCGTCGAAGTTTTGGCTTCGCAGGAGTGCGGCGCTGTTGTGGGAGTGAAAACGCGTTTGGTCGAAGCCCGCCTCCAAAACTCGGGCTCTGACGCTCTCGAAGTTCTTTTTTTGCCAGTAGTATTCACTTGTCAGTTCGTCGGCGCTGCGGTAGTGAGTCATGACACCGAAGAGATGTAGCCCCCGCCGATGCACGATCTCCAGCGCCTCCTCCAGCTCCTCCATACGTATCCCGTTGCGGTGCATTCCGGTATCGACTTTAAGTTCCAGCTTCACTGCAGGATCGACTCGCTCCAGCAGATCCAGGCGAGAGACGGCATAGGAGCGTTTGGGATGCTCCTGTGCTTCGTCACCCAGGACCAGGACATTTTCAAAGTAATCTTCGATTCGCTCCGCCTCGGCATTGGAGATTACCACCGCTTGGGTGATACCGTACTCCGCTGCCAGCTCGGCCATCAGCTCCAGACCGTGGCCGTAGGCGTTGTCCTTGAGGACCACCGCCAGCCGCTCCTTCGAGCCTGCCTTCAGAGCCAATTGGCTAAGATTGTGATAAAAGTTCTTTCTGTCGATCTCTATGAATGCCATAGGGAGATTATACTCAAAGGAGACCCATGCTCTGGATGACCATCGGGAAGATCATCGGCGCGATCATCACCCTCTACCTACTATACGCCATTATCAAGGAGCTGCGCAAGTCCATCAAAGAGAGCAATGAGGGAAAATGCAGCGATAAATGCGACCTGGATTGAAGTAGTATGGTAATTGATTATTGGTTATTGGTTATTGGGGGGGGCACCTACGGCGCAGTCGCAAGTATTGATAAGAGTACGGCTAAGCCGTGCATACCGAAACTCTTCACTATTCACTATTCACTATTCACTAAGGTGATCTTCCCTTTGAGTCTATGCACAGGAGCGGCTTATGCGTAGACTCAAAGCCGAGTGGGAACCCCACAAGCTCATCCTCATGGCCTTTCCCCACGAAGAGACCGACTGGGCGAGAGAGGGCGATTTGCAAAAATCCTACGCCCCTTTCGTGCGCATCGCCCAGGCGATCGCTTATTCCCAGAGCGTCTACATCCTCTGCCGCGACAAAGAGAGCATCGGTGATCTTTTCTGCTCAAAAAACAATATGATCTTCATCGAAGCCGATTACGACGATACCTGGACCCGGGATTACGGCCCCTTGAGCATCGAAAAAGAGGGGAAGAAGAGCTTGCTTGATTTTCGCTTCGACGGCTGGGGCGGTAAATTTGAAGCCGCCAAAGACAATGCCATCAACCGCTTTTTACATTCCAAAGGCTATTTCGGCACCACCCCGATGGAGTCGATCGACTTCGTCCTCGAAGGAGGTTCCATCGAGAGCGACGGCACGGGAACGATCCTGACCACCTCCCGATGCCTCTGCAACCCCAACCGTAACGGCGGATTGAGTAAAGAAGAGGTCGAAGTGAAGCTCCGCGAATATCTGGGGGCACGGCGCATCCTCTGGCTCGATCATGGCTTCCTGGCCGGGGATGATACCGACGGGCACATCGACACTCTGGCCCGTTTCGTCGACGAAAAGACGATCGCCTACGTCCAATGCGACGACCCTTCGGATGAGCACTACGGCGAACTTCGATCCATGGAGGCTCAGCTTCGCGACTTCCGTACGGAAAAGGGAGAACCCTACCGCCTGGTGCCGCTACCCCTGCCTCCGGCCCGGTACGACGAAGAGGGGCAGCGCCTGCCTGCGACCTATGCCAATTTCCTCATCACCAACCGCTCCGTGCTCTACCCCACCTACGATGCCCGCGACAGCGATCGGGCCGCGGGAGCGATCTTCGCCGGGCTTTTCCCGGATCGGGAGATCATCCCCGTCCCCTGCTCCAGGCTCATCACCCAAGGTGGCAGCCTGCACTGCTCGACGATGCAGGTCGATTACTAATAAGGAGGCTCGATGAATGCACGAAAAGGCCCCTCGACGATTCGCGCGGCACTGATCCAGCAACGCTACTACGGCTCCAAAAAATCGACGATCGAAGCGACGCTTCGGCATATCGACGAAGCGGCACGGCAGGGCGCTCGCCTGGTGATTTTGCAGGAGCTGCACCAGAGCGAATACTTCTGTCAATGCGAAGATCCCGCATTTTTCGACTACGCCGCCGATTTCGAAGCGGACGTCGTATTTTGGGGCAACGTCGCCGCACGCTACGGCGTCGTGCTCGTGACGAGCCTTTTCGAAGAACGGGCCCCCGGGCTCTATCACAACACCGCCGTGGTTTTCGAGCGCGACAGTACCGTCGCCGGGCGCTACCGCAAGATGCATATCCCCGACGATCCGGGCTTTTACGAAAAGTTCTATTTCACCCCGGGAGACCTGGGCTTCGAACCCATCGACACCTCCGTCGGTCGCCTGGGTGTCCTGGTCTGCTGGGATCAGTGGTATCCCGAAGCAGCGCGGATCATGGCACTTAAAGGCGCTCAGGTATTAATCTATCCCACCGCCATCGGCTATCTCGAGTGCCCGAAAGATCGCCGGGACAAACTCTGCGAAGAGGAAAACACCCCCCAGGAGCGCCGCAAAATGCTTGAAGCCTGGATCGCCGTCCAGCGGGGCCACGCCGTGGCCAACGGCGTGCCGGTCCTGACGGTCAACCGCATAGGAACCGAATGGGACCCTTCTGGGATGCTCGGAGGCATCCGCTTCTGGGGTCATAGCTTCGCCTTCGGCCCCCAGGGCGAGACCCTGGCGATGGGCGCAGAAGAGGAGGAGACGCTCCTGGTGGACCTGGATCTGGACGCCGGCGAAACGGTGCGAAAAATCTGGCCATTTTTGCGAGATCGTCGCATCGAGAGTTATAAATGTCTCTTGGAGCGCTATTGCGACGGTACGGGACTTAAGCCCTTTTAATTATAATCATTATAAATCTTCATCATAAAGGTGAAAAAATGGCGACAAGAAAAGAGATCTACGATCTTCCCATCACTCCTGTAGAAAAGGGGGCAAAGGTCCACTTCAAAAATCCTCCCAAAGCATTCTTCGACGCCATAGGAGGCGAAGAGGGGATGAAGGAGCTGATGTACGATTTTTACGACAAGATCTACGAAAGCTCCATCGCCCACTTCTTTCCCCAGGACGAAGAGGAGTTCGAAAAGGTCAAGGAAAAAAATACGAAATTCTTCATCCAGATCTGCGGCGGCCCCAAAGTCTATGAAGACGAAACCAAGGGGATGGATCTCAACGAATATATGATTCGCATTCACGATAACTTCTCTATCAACGAAGCCGCCCGTATCGAGTGGCTCGGCACCATGCGCGAAGCTCTGGCCGACAAGGCACAGCATGTCCCCATCGAACTGATCCGTGAGTTTTGGGACTATCTGGAAGCCTTCTCCAAACTGACGGTCAACCACTTCCCCGACGGCAGCACCTACTATGCCAGCTATACCCAGGCCGAAGAAGAAAAGGCCGGGGATTAAGCGCGATTTCTCCCGCTCAGTTCAATTTGTCAACGTTCGTGAAAGGCTTCCGAAAAGGTTTTAATGATCGGCTTTGTCAGATAAGTCAAGACAGTACGATTGCCGGTAACGATATCTACCTGGGCCGTCATGCCAGGGCTCAAGGCAATCTTTTGGCCGTTTTTCGCCGTCAACTCAGTTTTGCCCAAAGTAATCAAAACCCGGAAATAACGTTGCTCACCCTCCGGGGTCTTTTCCACCAAGGTGTCGGGGCTGATATATTTGACCTTACCGTGAAACATCCCGTAGATACTATAATCATAGGCATCGAGTTTAATAGCAGCCGTCTGCCCTACTCTGACAAAAGAGATATCCGCCGGTTTCATTTTGGCCTCGATGACCAGTTCATCCCCCAAGGGGACTAATTCCATAATTACGTCTCCCGGCCTCACACGCGCCCCGCGAGTAGTAATAATAATATTTTTGACGATAGCATTCATCGGTGAAGTGATGATCGTACGCTCCAGGGTGATCTTTTTATCCGCCAACTCCTGCTCTTTGGTCGAAAGTTCCTCTTCGGCTTTGGTCAGGTCTGTTTGCGACTCTTGAAAATATTTATTTCGCGTATTGGTAATTTTTCCTTTGATATCCGCGATATCTCTTTTGAGACGGATCACCTCCGTCTTGCCGATATCTCCCCGCTTGATCAGCGGTTCCTTGAGAGCAAGCTCCTGCTGCGCCAGCTTCAACGACTCTGTCAATGCTTTGATATCGTCATTGACCGCCTGCTGTCGACGCTTAAACAGAGCCGTTTGATTGGCCACAAACTCGGGATAATCCTTTTTGAGCGCTTCGTCAAACTTCAACGGTCTGCCATACACCTCCGCACTGAGTCTTTCGACGGTCGCTTTCAGGGCAGCCACTTTGGCTTTGATATCCTCGTAGGCGGCTTTGGCCTGATTGCGCTCCAAAAGTACGAGACGCTCCCCCCGCTTGACCCGATCTCCCTCTTTGACATAAAGTTTTTCTATTACTCCGTCGATTGCGGATTGTATCTGTTGAGTCTTTGCCGCGGCAATCACTCGGCCTCGGGCATGGGAGACTTGATCAATACGGGCAAATGAGGACCAAACAAGAAAAGGAACGATCAGTAGGAAAAGCGTACCGAAAATCAACCACTTCGGGTTGATTCGCGTTTTGTAGAAATAGCGCTTGCTTCGATCGTGTCCAAATAGCACATTGTTGAAGATACCCAAATTCGTTTGACCAGGTTTCTGCTCACGCTTCATCTCTCAACCTTTTTCGATACGGGAGAGGGGACGCCCAGTTTTTTCAAGACCACTTCTTTTGGACCGTCCAGGACCACGCCTTGGCTCGAAACGACGATAATGCGATCGACCAATGCCAAGAGAGCCGGCTTGTGCGTGACGACGATCAAGGTACGATCTCTATCCAGTTGGCTTTTAAGGGTCTGGAGGATTTTCCTCTCGGTTCCGTCATCCATATTGGCCGTCGGTTCATCGAGCAAAAACGCCTCCGGATGCATGAGCACCAGCCGCGTCAGGGCAATCATCTGCTTCTGCCCTCCCGAGACGCTCTCACCTCCCTCGGGCACCGGAGTATCGAGCCCTTGCGGCAGGACATTGATCAAATCAATCAAACCGGTTTTTTTCGCTACTTCGATGATTTGTTCATCACTGTATCCTGCCAGGCCAAGCAGGAGGTTATCCCTTAGAGTCCCCGAAATGAGCTTGACATGCTGAGGCAGATAACCAATGATTTCACTCAGTCGGCTGCGGGCAATTTGCTGCAGATCGATATTGTCCACATAGACTTTGCCTTCCGTGGGCTTATAGAGTCCGGCAAGGATCTTAAGCAGCGTGGATTTCCCCGATCCTATCGCACCGAGAATGGCCACTTTCTCACCTGCTTCGATGGAGAACTTGGGAATTGTAACGACCGGCGGATGCTCACCGTAGGCAAACTTCACCCCCTCGCAACGGAATGAAGGCTTGAGGACTGCGGGGACGATCGGGCGTTCCACTCCTTCATTGTCCACCTCCAGGGCGTAGAGATTGTTCAGATCATCGACGGCAATTTTTGCCCGTCCCCACTGCACCAGTAAACTCGGTAGCTGAGCGATCGGGGCCAGAACGCGCCCCGAGAGAATCGTTGTGGCGATCAACCCTCCCATAGTTAATTTGTCCGTCATGCTAACCAAATAGGCTCCAACCGTCACGATAGAGACATAACTCAACTGCTGCAAAAAGGCAGTTACATTCATCGACATATCGCTATAGCGTTTGATCTCCATCTCATCCTTGACTGCATCTTCACTCAGGACGTTCCATCGGGTCAAGAGGCTCCACCGTGCGCCACAGGCTTTGACACTCTCGGCATTGTCGACACTTTCAACAAGGAGTCCTAGTTTTTTATGATTGGCCAAAGAGGAGGTCTGGGTCAACTGCACGATCTTTCGCTTGAAAAAAAAACCCGCCGCTGTTGAGAGTATGAAAAAAATAAGAACCAACAAACCTATAATCCATCCCGCAAGCATAATAATAACCGCCAAAAAAATTATTAAAAAAGGCAAATCGATCAAAAAATAGAGCGCTGCACTCGAAATGAAAGAACGTACCGTCGCATAGCTCTGCAACTGTCCCGACAGGGTCCCTACACTCCGCGGCATGGCATCGGGACGGATAGAGAGAAAACGGCTAAAGACATCGTGGGCATAAGCGATATCCATATCTGCAGATGCTTCATCCAGGATATAACTGCGAGAGAGTTTCAACAAAAGTCCCAAAAAAATCGCGACAAAAACACCGATACTCAGGACAATCAATGTCGAAATACCTTGCGTCGGAACTACCCGGTCATAGACTTGCATACTGAAAAAGGAGATGGCCAAGGCAAGGATATTGATACTTATTGAAGCGATTGCCGCATGAATCAATACCGGTTTGTGCTGCAAAGCAATCTCTTTAAACATCTCCGATGCCGAGCGCTTGGTGATCCCGCGTCGCTCTTCTTTGAGCGGTGCGAAGTGCGTCCCTTTGGGGAAATGGCGTTCTTTGCGTACTCCATCTTTTCCTTCACTCTTCCACAATCCCTCCGGCGTCCGCTCAAGAACGACTCGAATCCCTTCACCCGGTACCAGTGCAAAAACGGGTAGTTCCCTCTCGTCGATCTGCTCTTCCCAGATCGGCAGTTTCAAGCCCAAAAGCTCTTCGTAAAATCTCAAAATCGCATCGTCGTCGTATGCCTGGAGTTCCTCTTCCAAGAGCTGTTTTTCGATGGATGAAAGTTTCGAATTGCTAAAGGGGGGGACGGAGCAATCGGAGAGCAGCCAGCGCAGATCTTCTATCGCTTTCTCTTTGGAGTCGTAAATCACCATTGTTTCTTCGTATCGATTTTAATCTTTCCCGCATCCAGTGCCAAACGATAGGCTGCGATGATATAGGCGGCTCTAAGCGAGGAGAGGGAGACATAGTTCATTGTCACCTCCCTTGCAGCGTTGACCACGTCGAGCCACTGGCGTTTCCCTGCCAAGAAGAGGCGCTTGTAGGACTCCAGAACCTTCCGAGAGCTCTCGATGGTACGCTTGACGACCTTCACCCGGCTACGGGCCGTGAGATACTCGGAATAATCTCGCACAAGGATATCCTTGAGCTTCTGCTGCTGGAGCAGCATCTCGTCGGCAGCCTGGAGAACCTTGTAGCGGGCCCCCTCCATATTGGCCATCGAAGAGAGGCCGGCTCCGGGACTGAAAGATACCGCCAGATAGACATTGGTTTCGTCCCCGTTATCCTCTCCGCTAAGCGAACCTCTTTGATACTCTCCTCGGAGGGAAATATTGGGCATGATCTGAGCGTCGGCATCTTTCTTCTGGGCTTCGGCAATCTTGATCTGCGCCCTTTTCTTTTTTAGTGAGGGGTGCGTCTCGAGCATCCCCTGCTCCAGTGCTTTATAGCCCAGCTTTTTTCTAAGATACTTATCGTTTCTAAAAGAGATTCCGCACTGCACCTTTTTCCCCGTCAGTAGCTCCAGTTGTGCCCGTGCCATTTCATAACGCTGTTTTGCAGTGATCAAGTCGCTTTCTATTTGATAAATCCGAGACTGTAGCAGCGCCTGATCCGACTCGGATGAGACCCCGGCCGCCACCCGCCTTTTGAGCATCTGAGCCAGCTCCAGCAGATCCTTTTTTCCGCGTTCAAAAGCCCGAATATCTCCATCGGACTGGATCAGAACTTTCAGGACATCCAAAACCTGAGCCGCCAGATCATAGGCACTCTCTCCAAAGAGCGAACGGGCCTCCTCTTCCTGCGCATAGGCCAAGTCTCTTTTGGCATCGATCTTTCCGCCGGTCCACAGGGGCTGATCGATGCGGTAGGTCTCCCCTCGATGGCCGGAACGTCCTTGAGAAAGATCGACGGATAGACTGGGAAAGTAGTTCCATTTGGCCGCCTTGACCTGGGCATGGGCACCCAGAAGTGCCTTTTCTGAAGCAGAGATGCTGGGATAATGGACATAAGCTTCTCGAATAAGAGTCGGGATCTTTCTCTTGCAACTTGTGACTTTCCCCACCGGAGTGTATATATCCAAAAACGCCGCATGGGCGATGGCCGTAGCGGCAATGATTATCATCCCTATCTTTCGCATCTCTTGCATCTTTCACATCCTTCGAAAAAAAGCCGAATATCAATAGAACATTATACTCAAAATTGGATTAATATTTAAAAATAGAAATAGGAAATGCATGCGCTTCTTTTTGAAGCGTATGCATCAAAGAATGTGATCGTCTTGCAGGTGCTGGGGATTGAAGGTTGTGCTATCTGTTTCACCGCTGGAGAGATTTGCAAAGATGCCATTTGCACTAACGTGATTCTCACTCTGAGTCCATGCGCTTAGCTCATGCTCTTCTTGCTCCGCTAATAGAAGGTTATTCTGTCCCTCTTCCTGTAGATCAAGCAGATCTTTGGCATTCAGTTCAATACCTTCTGCGCTGTCCGAAGCGTCGTTCCCTGCTGCGTAACTATTCTCTACGGTGCTGAAATCGAAACCGCCTTGCGAAACCAGTGGCGATAGGTCTTCCAGGGCACTCTCTTCTACACCGCCGTACTCTATCAACATATCAGCTACATGCTCCATCGCAGCCGTGTCATCCACTGCCTGAGCACCGTTGACTTCGATGATAGAGACAAGATCCGTCTCATTGATCGTTGCCAGATCAAAGCTGTCGTCGCTGAAGGCTTCGTGCATCGCTTCCGTGATGACGATACCGTTGTAGGCATCCCCGTCATTATCCAGTGATTGCAGCAATACGGCCATATTTTCTACATACTGATCGCTTAGATCCGTACGCTCCGTTCCGGCGATATCCTGCAAGAATACTTTGCCGTCCTCGATCTGCGTCGTATCGATCTGTCCGATCTGCACGTCGCCGATCTTGAAGGTGACGACATCGCCGTAGGTGTAATCAAACCCGCCTTTTTCATCGGTATAGCCGTTGGTTCCCGAACTTGTTTCATAATAGATTCCGGCAACGATACCGTCAATCAGGCTCGCTGCTCCTTCGATTTTGACGGTTATATCGTTATCGGCATTGTTGACGTATATACTGTCGGTCAATGTCCAGTTGTTCTGCAGGTCGTCAAAATTGATATGATCGTCGCCGTCTACCTTGATCACAAGGTCGTTATCTGCATCCGTCATTGCACTCACTGCGGCTGCACTGATATTTTCCAAAGTATGTGCGCCGTCTCTCAGGTTGATCACCTCGATATTTTTCATTGTAGGCAAGTCGGCGGCTGCAAAATCTATCGAATCATTTCCCTGCAACAGTAGCGTATCGATATCGTAATTTCCTGTCAGGTTCTCCCCTCCGTCTATCACGCTGTCGGCACTATCGTAGATCAGTGTATCATTACCGGACTTTCCGTAGAGTTGATCCTCTTGCCCCTGGGTTCCGATCAGCACATCATCACTGGCACGGCCTTCCAACACCGTGTCGTCCACGACATAGATATTGGCCCGACCTTCGTCATTTTTACTCGCATCGCTGCTATCCTCGATAGTATAATCGAAGCCCGCATCATTCACATAGCGATCATCGATCGTCACCCAAAGATCGTAGCTAAACGCTTCATCCCGATATTCATTCGGTCCTCCTGCACTATCATCGTTGTCGTATTCATAGGTATAGAGCGTGTAGTCCCCCTCTTCCGTAACGCGGAACTCCATAAACGGATCTCTGGGGTCATCGCTCTGAGATGCTCCTCCTCCGTAAGCACTGGCCGGATCATATATATATTGTGCTCCGTAATATCCCCCTTTGACGAGGTTGCCGTCGCTGTCTCTAAGATTCATCATGATCACGGCATCATTTCCGTTTCCGTCCGGGTCATAATTGACGTTGTCCATATCAACGTAGAGAATCTCTCCGGCTTTCAAGTGAATCGTATATTTATCATCATCATCGGTCCCGACATAAGCATTTTCGACCAACCGACTTGAAAGACGACTATTGAGAACATTCTCCGCATTATTATCCGTGACTTTTCCATACTGGGAGCGATCGGTAAGGTCAAAGGTTTGTCCGTTACCGCTTATCGTCGTATATTGACTTCCCAGATCGTTTGCAGCAAGAGTCGAAATCGTGAACTCTACGTTATTCGCATCATCCTGTGTCGTTCCGTTATACGGATTTTCAGAGGAGGTAAACTTGAAGGAATCTCCGTCAAGATCTACGTCATTAGCCAGAAGTGCTTCCTGAGAGATCTGGAGTGTCTCGCCACCGTTATGAATCGTGTTGGTGATGATGTTATCGGTAGCTACGGTCGGATTGGTTACCAAAGCGAGATTGACCGTCAACGCGGAGTCGGCCGTATCACCGTCCGCATCCCGTGTAATGAGGGTAAAATGTTCGGACTCACCGGCATTTTCAAGAGTCACGTTTGCGCTATACGTATAATCTCCCGTCAGGAAATTGAACTCCATCTCCCCACCTAGCGGCGTCGTGAAGTTCACGGTATCGTGGGTTCCGTCGTAACTGTAGGTCGTATTGCCGATAGTAATCGACTCGATATACCCTGCGCCGTCGGCACCGAAGTCAATGGCCGTCCCGCCGCTGCCGCTACTGACATTACCGCTGGTAGTGCTGCTGACAGAAACGGTATCGTGCAGATACTCTGCCAAACCTTTTTCGTCACTCAGGACCAGGGAATTCTGGTCATTATCGGCGTCTTGATCTGTTTTGAGCGCCACCATATTTAAGCTTCCCAGATCGTTACCGTCAGTCGATCCATCGAGGCTCACTCTGCTTCCGATTCCTACGGCATAGACTTCGGCATCTGTCGTATCCGTGACGAACGAAGCCCAATCATCGTAGTTGTTATGCATGTCACCCCCGTTGGGATCTCCGTCCGAGATAAAATAGATCACGGTTCGATCCGCCTGAGGGACATTGGAATTGTTGTATCCATCTATCGTCGCTTGAATACCTGCTTCATAATTTGTCCCTCCGGCCACCGGAAGTGCTTCCAGTGTCTGGGTAATGATGCCGGCGGTATTGTTACCGCTTACCCAGTCATGCCATGTACCCTCGGAAGAGAAGTCGGCCACTGCGACATTGACCGCCCCCAAAGCATTGTAGCCTTCGATCATACTGCTGACGGCATCGATCGCCAAGTCGTCACGATCAGAATAGAAAGTAGTGCCGTCGGGATTTTCATTCATACTACCCGATCGGTCAAAAATGACGATGACATTGGTCGTAACCGGTTCGGTGGATGCCAAAATCGTGACTTCACTATCTTGTGCCACCGGGCTATCATCCTCCACGACAACATTCAGCGTCGAAGTAGCATCCGGCGTATCGGTATCTCCGTCGCTGACCGTTACCTCGATGGGGATCGTCAAGCTATCCTCTTGCGTCGTATCGGGATGATCGATCGGCCCTTTGAGCGTCGTCGTGTAGTTTCCGGCATCGTCGATCGATACGGTCAGGATCTCGACGCCGCCATTCTGGGTCGTTCCGGTCAGAGTGTGACCGTCATTAGAGAGACTCCAGTCGATACTCTCCCCGCCGGAAGTATAATTTCCCGTCGGAGCCGAGAGTCTGACGCTCAAAGTATCTCCATTGACATCATGGACCGTAAATTGTCCGCTATTCGCCACACTGTCTGTCGTGTCGAGCCCTGCGGGATCGCTGTCGGCAATCCCATCGTAAGGAGCCCCGTTGGCTATCTGAAGTCCCTCTTCGGAGATATGGATCTCCTGGTCGTCACTAATGGTCGGCGGTGCCGAAGTCGTCACCGCTTTGACCGTGACGTGGATGTCCTGGGTTGTCGATGCCATACTGCCGTTGGAGTATTCCGTCGATGTAGCTACGGCATGGAGCGTATATTCGGTATCCTGATCTACATCCGGCGTCTTCAGTACCAGATGATCGGTATCCCAGTCTGTAATATCCACCGTCGTCGTGTTTCCGTCGGAGGTAAAGGTATGCACCCCGTCGGTCAATGTAAATCCTTCGGGAAGATCCGTGATCTCTACCTTCAAGGATTCGGAACCGTCCGTATCGGTCAATCCCGCACTCAAGTCGATCTCTGCCGACGACTGCTCCTCGACGACAATCGTACCGTCATGAGTAATCTCCGTCTCGTTAAAGGAGATCGAATGGATCAAGAAATCATCCCCTGATCCCGGCGGATAGAAGCGAATCTCATCGAAGGCGGAACCGTCGGAGGGTCGGAAATTTACCGCAGGATCGACACCGTCACTTCCTCCTCCCGTCTGCACGGTATCGATCAATACTCCGTTACGGTAGAAGGCTATCTCCACATTTTCATTGGATGCATTCCAAGCCAAAGAGACATTGACCGAATCGACAGGAGTATCAAAGGTTACGACGACCATCTCCGGCGCTTGCAAGTTGTCGTCATATCCCGTTTCGGCATCCGCACCGCTCGCGGCACCGGCGACACCGAAACCGTCGGGACCGCTGTGAGTAGCAAAGCTACCTTCGGTACCGTCTGCATTGTATGCTTTGATAGTAAACCCGTGTGT
>Ga0256841_1003053_pt1 | contig 12782 bp, 15 predicted proteins | sample 356308metaG_FD_185971 | JGI IMG/M metagenome (GOLD analysis project Ga0256841, IMG submission 185971) | Hydrothermal vent microbial communities from Mid Atlantic Ridge, Atlantic Ocean - 356-308 | ecosystem: Environmental > Aquatic > Marine > Hydrothermal vents | place: Atlantic Ocean: Mid...
AAACTCATCTCAATTCTCATATCTAAATTCTAACCTCTAAAAAAATAAATATGTCTATTTTAGTTTTTGCCGAATCGTCGGAAGGAAAATTTAAAAAAACCGCATTGGAAGTTGTTTCTTACGGAAAAGAATTAGCACAACAAATGCAAACCAATCTAGTAGTTGTAACGGCTTTTGTTGAAGATACCAGTGAATTATCTCAATATGGAGCCGAAAAAATAGTAATAGGAAAAAGTAGTCAATTAAAAACCGCCGATGCTTCTATCTGGGCAGATTTTATAGTGGCTGCCGCAAATCAAGAAAGTGCTGATGTTGTTGTCATTGACGCCAGTGCCAATGGAACGTATGTAGCCCCATTGGTAGCCTCTAAACTAGAAGCCGGTTACGCTTCAAATGTTATTGCACTACCAACCTCTACAGCGCCTTTTACAGTAAAACGCAAAGTTTTTTCTAACAAGGCTTTTGGCTATGACCAAATACTAACAGAAAAAAAAGTTATCGGATTGTCTAAAAATTCTTTTGGATTAAAAGAAAACCCTACAGATAGCACAATTTCTGAATTTTCACCAACATTACAAGAAGGCAAGGTTACGCTAGAAACTGTTGAAAAATCTTCAGGAAAAGTAACCATTGCAGATGCCGATATTGTTGTCTCTGGTGGCCGTGGATTAAAAGGCCCAGAAAATTGGGGAATTATCGAAGAGTTAGCTGAAGTTTTAGGGGCTGCAACAGCCTGTTCTAAACCCGTAGCCGATTTGGGCTGGCGGCCACACAGTGAACACGTTGGACAAACCGGTAAACCCGTAGCAGCCAATTTATACATTGCCATTGGAATTTCGGGTGCCATTCAGCACTTGGCAGGAATTAACTCTTCTAAAGTAAAAGTAGTGATTAATACCGACCCCGAAGCACCGTTTTTTAAAGCCGCCGATTATGGTATTGTAGGAGACGCTTTTGAGGTTGTTCCAAAATTAATTGAAAAGTTAAAAGAATTTAAAGCTCAAAACGCATAATTTTATTAAATTGTGCCTTGAAAGGCTGTCTGGTTATTTGGATAGATGTCCTTTTAATTAGACAGTTTTTTTGCGAAAGGCAAAAAAACAAGGTAATAAATTGATTCTAAGCTAAAAACAAGAATCTAAACCTAGAAAATGCTAATAAATTCTAATGCCCTGAAAGTTTGTATTTGAATTCTATTAGCGTAACAGTATCGTAATTATGAGTTTAGTACGCCTTAATATAAAAGGTATTTCTTACAGCCAAACCCAAAGTGGCGCCTATGCATTGGTATTAAGTGAAGTAGATGGCGAACGCACCTTACCCATTATTATCGGGGCTTTTGAAGCCCAATCTATTGCCATTGCCTTAGAAAAAGAAATAAAACCTCCAAGGCCCCTTACCCATGATTTGTTTAAAACATTTTCTGACAGGTTTCATATTAAAGTAAAACAAGTAATTATCCATAAATTAGTAGACGGTATTTTTTATTCTAGTTTGATTTGTGAACGCGATAAAATTGAAGAAATTATCGATGCCAGAACTTCCGATGCCATTGCATTGGCAACACGCTTTAATGCCCCTATTTTTACGTATGAAAACATCTTAGACAAAGCCGGCATTTTCTTAAAAATTAAAGAAGACCCCAAACTAACACAGGCCAAAATAGAAGTTGAAGAGTTAACTGCAGATATTATGCAAGATGTTTCTTTTGGTGAAGTTTCCTTAAAAGAATTACACGAGAAACTCAATGAAGCAGTAACCAATGAAGATTATGAATTAGCGGCTAAATTGAGAGATGAAATTGCTAAACGAAAAAAATAAAAATTAAAACAACCCTTTATGAATATTAAATTCCGCCTAACCATTCTAAACTTTTTCGAACTTTTTGTTTTTGGTGCTTGGTTGATTTCTTTAGGAGGCTATTTAGGTGGCCAACTGCATTTTACCGGTGTACAAATAGGTAAAATTTTTATGACACTGGGTATTGCCTCTATTATTATGCCTGCCATTGTAGGGATTATTGCCGATAAATACCTCAATGCACAAAAATTATTCGGCCTGTTGCATATTATCGGTGCCGGGTTTATGTTTTATCTTGCCAGTATACAAAACTATGATACTTTTTTCTGGGTAATGCTAGGATATCTTTCTTTATATATGCCTTCTATCGGACTGGCAAATGCCGTTTCATATAGTATTTTAGAAGATCATAAATACGATGTGGTTAAGGTATTTCCGCCTATTCGCGTTTGGGGTACTATTGGATTTATTGTGGCCATGTGGTCTGTAGACCTTTTAGGATGGACACAGAGTGCCAACCAATTTTATTTTACTGCGGCCGTTTCGTTGATATTGGGTATTTATGCCTTTACCATGCCCAATGTACCTTTGGCAAAATCAGAAAACAAATCGTTAATAGAACGTTTAGGATTGGATGCTTTTGCTTTGTTTAAAGATAGTAAAATGGCCATTTTCTTTATTTTCTCAATGTTATTAGGCATTGTTTTACAAATATCAAATGCTTGGGCATCAGAATTTATGAGAAGTTTTACCAATAATTTTCCCGATTCATTTGCCGTACAACACTCCAATCTTTTAATCTCACTTTCACAAATTTCTGAAACCGTATTTATCTTGACTATTCCGTTCTTTTTAAAACGATTCGGAATTAAAATCGTCATGCTCATGAGCATGTTGGCATGGTTTTTACGTTTTGCCTTGTTCGGTATCGGAAGCCCTGAAGGTATTGGGTTGGGATATTTGGTCTTATCGATGATCGTATACGGAATGGCATTTGATTTCTTTAATATTTCGGGGTCTTTATTTGTTGAAATAGAAACCGATAATAAATTTAGAAGTAGTGCCCAAGGATTATTTATGTTGCTTACCAATGGTCTAGGAGCTTTAATTGGCAGTTATACCAGCGGATTGATTGTTGACCATTTTACCACCGAAACTTCTAGAGACTGGACTAGCATTTGGTTTGTGTTTGCTGCCTATGCCTTGATATTGGCAGTGGTTTTCTCAATCTTGTTTAAATACAAACACAATCCGGAGGCTATTAAAGAGATACAACACTAATAACAAAATGTATATACTTGATAATTAACCATTTAACCAAAAATGTTTATGAAACTATGAGTAATTCGGGCAAGCTAAAAAAAGTATATTTTGCCATCAGTTATTCCAATAGAAAATTATTTGACAAAGAGGTTAAAGGCTTATTAGATTTATTTCATAAAAACCATATTCAACTACAGGTATTTGTAGATGAATATAATTTTAAGGAAACCCAAGAAAAAGAAATGATGAAAACGGCTTTTGCAGCCATTGACAATGCCGATTTGCTCATTGCTGAATTAACTACCAAATCAATTGGCGTGGGCATCGAAATCGGATATGCCGCCGCAAAGAAAAAACCCATTTTTTACATCCGGAAAAAAGGTGCTGACTACTCAACTACGGCTTCCGGAAGCTCAACCACTGTCATTGAATATGAAAACGTATTAGACTTACTCGAAAAAACAGAAAAAAAACTAGGCCTGTTATTCCAAAAGTGAATCGTTCATAACCTATTGATAAATTAAAAGGTACAAACACTACGGGTAGAAATCTTTTTTTATTTTTACCTCCTTCTTATTGATAAAATTAACTATGAAATGAGCCATAACAATTAAGTTGATACCAACCAAAATGATTCTTGGCAAAATCAAAGATTCATGAACTCAATTGAAAAATAAATAAAATATAAACAGATGAAAGATTTAAAATTTCCTGTCAAACTCATTTTTAACATTGCTACCTTCGCCAATGATTTTACGGCCAAAGATGCCACCGGAAAAACCATTGCCTATGTAAAACAAAAAATGTTTAAATTAAAAGAAGCCATTACCGTTTACCAAGATGAAAACAAAAGGATGGTAAACTATAAAATTAATGCCGACAGGTGGATTGACTTCTCTGCTGCGTACAGCATTACGGATAACAAGAGTAAAGAATTAGGAAAAATAGCCAGAAAAGGATGGGCATCATTGTGGAAAGCGCAATATGAATTGATAGACCAACACCAGCAACTGCAATTTCACATCAGAGAAGAAAACGGCTGGGTAAAAGTATTTGATTCTTTATTTGGCGAAATTCCGATTTTAGGAATGTTTACCGGTTACGTGTTTAATCCTTCCTATAAAGTTACAAACTTAAATGATGAGATTGTAGCAAGGCTTAAAAAAGAACCTTCTTTTTTTGGCCGGAAATTTGAAATATTAAAATTACAAGATATTGACAATGATGATCAAGAACGAATCATTTTAGGCTTGATGATGATGATTTTGTTAGAAAGGCGCAGGGGATAAATAAGAGTATTTTTCTGTTATGCCAATTCAAACCCAATCGCCGTTAATAACCTATTGATAAATTAAAGGCTTCCCATAGCTTGAATAAAGAGCTTTTTTTATTTTTGCAATAGTATTTAGAATTCAAATTATAAATCCCTTCTCATCGAGAAGGTTTGTATGCAATGAAGCAATATTTAGATTTAGTAAAACACGTATTAAAAAACGGCAATCAAAAAGAAGACAGAACCGGTACGGGTACCAAAAGTGTATTTGGCTATCAAATGCGTTTTGACCTCAGTGAAGGCTTTCCGATGGTAACCACCAAAAAACTCCATTTAAAATCTATTATTTACGAATTGCTTTGGTTTATAAAAGGTGATACCAATATTAACTATTTACAAGAAAATGGCGTTCGCATCTGGAATGATTGGGCCGATGAAAATGGCGACTTGGGACCTGTTTACGGACATCAATGGCGCAATTGGAACAGTGATGATATCGATCAACTATCGGATGTTATTACAACTCTTAAAAACAATCCTGATAGTAGAAGGATGTTAATTTCTGCCTGGAACCCTTCGGTATTGCCTGATACTGCGATTTCTTTTAGTGAAAATGTAGCCAATGGAAAAGCAGCATTGCCTCCCTGCCATGCATTTTTTCAATTTTATGTGTCCTCGCCTAACCTCTCCAAAGGAGAGGAAAAACCAAAGCTATCCTGCCAATTATACCAACGCAGTGCCGATATCTTTTTAGGCGTACCCTTTAATATTGCATCATATGCTTTGCTTACCATAATGATGGCACAGGTATGCGGTTATGACGCCGGAGATTTTATCCATACGCTAGGCGATGCCCATATTTATAGTAATCATTTTGAACAACTTGAATTACAACTATCTCGAACACCGCGGCCGTTGCCAACGATGCTTCTGAACCCTGAAATTAACAATATTTTTGACTTTACCTATGATGATTTTCAATTAAAAGAGTACCATCCGCATCCTCATATCAAAGGTTCGGTAGCGGTTTGACTGAAATATTCGCTTACTTTTATCATAAAACGCTTTGATATTCTCTTTGAAGGTTATAATTTAGTAGCCTAATAAGGCTAAATGTAAAAAAATGCAAAAAGAGGAAATCAAAAAAAATATCTTAGAGCGAATCAATCAGATTGACGATATCAACAGATTAAATATATTACAAACAATTCTTAATACCTTAGAAAATGAGCAGGTAGGCTTGGATGAGGTGCACAATGTGTTGGAAACCGAAGACTTCTCGGGCTATATCAAGGAGTGGTTAAAGAACATGTAATTCTTACCTGTTAGCGTATGAGAAAATATATATTTTTTCTGTTCTTTGCCTTTTTTCCATTGTTTCTACCTGCACAAGAAAAAGGTAGTAATAAAATTCAAAAATTAGATTCTATAAAAGAAACTATTACTCAAAAAAAAGATAGCGCTAAAACAGATTTTGTACCTTTTGCAATTATTGAACAACCTCCTATTTTCCCGGGATGTGAAAAATTAAACAAAAATTTACAAAAATTATGTTTGCAAAATCAAATTAAAAATTACGTTTCTAAGAATTATAATCTTAAGATAGTTAAAAAACTTCATTTAAAGCCGGGTATCAAAAGAATTTACGTCAGGTTTAAAATAGACAAGAAAGGTTATATAAAAGAAGTTGCAGCACGAGGTCCTCATAAAAAACTAGAAAAAGAAGGTATTCGCGTGATTAAATCACTACCTAAAATGATTCCCGGAAAACAAAAAAATAAAAATGTTGGTGTAAAATATACATTACCAATAACATTCTATGTTGAATAAAAAGTAGCAATTTTCATGGAACCTAACGAACAACACGAAATCTACGAAAAAGCCCGTAAACGTGTCAAGCAAAAAAAACGGGTGTACTATCACTTTGTGTTGTTTTTAATTGGTTCTGTTTTCTTAATTGTACTCAACATATTTTTTAAAGTGGGCAGCCAATTTGGCGAATGGTTTAAATTTGCCATTACTGTATGGCTTTTTATATGGATACTCCATTTTATAAATGTATTTATCACCCATCGTTTTTTTGGCAAAGAATGGGAACGTAAGGAAACCGAAAAACTGATTGAAAAACACCTCGACAAATCAGAAGAATTAGAGAGAAACCTCATTAAAAAAGGTATTATTACGCCTAACGACAAACTCCCCGAATCAGAAAAAAAAAATCAAGGCCTATGATTACTATCATTGCCGCAATTGGCAACAATGGAGAGTTGGGCAAAGACAATGATTTGATTTGGCACTTGCCTAATGACCTCAAACGTTTTAAAAAAGTTACTGCCGGCCACCATGTTATTATGGGAAGAAAAACCTATGAATCATTGGGCAAACCGCTCCCTAACCGCACCAACATTGTCATCACCGGAAACCGCGATTTTAACGCTGAAGGCTGCTTAGTTGTAAATTCGCTAGAGGCCGCTTTAGAAGCTGCTAATACTGATACGGCCCCTTATATTTTAGGTGGTGCACAAATTTACAAGCAAGCCATTGAAATTGCCGATATGTTAGACCTTACGTTGGTCAATGCTGAATTGGAAGCCGATGCTTTTTTTCCTCAAATAGATACATCTGTGTGGAAGGAAACCGCCCGCCAAGATTTTAAAGCTGATGAGAAACACCGGTACGATTACAGTTTTGTTATTTATCAAAGAAAATAAGAAACTATCTCTACCTCAATGGTAGTGCCGCGACGGAGGAGCGGTGTATCGAGAACTTTTATTGTTACCAAGCATAAATTCTCGATACAATTTTATATAGACAACCTAAGCGGTTGCCTTTATAAAATCACTAAAATTGACATTCAAAAGAAGGTTACATTTTAATAGCCGTAAAGTTTCCTTCTAATAATCAGCCTTTTCTGATACTACATAAACTAACCTCGTGAAAATTGAGGTTAAAATAGGCTTTGTGATAATGAAAAGAAGAAACCCTCCTTCCCTTAAAAGGGAAGGAATTAATTGATATATCAAAACATGTTAAAACGAATGGTGAAAACCGAAGGTTATTTCAACGAGAACAACACTTTTGCTTTATTTAATTTCAAGTATATAAGGCATTCTTGCTTGTATTCCTTTGAGCTCAGAAAATTCTTTTATATTTTTATAAAGGGTATAGTTTTCGCTCCCTAATTCTTCCTTTAAAAAGTTTTCTTTAGAGGCTTTCATAAATGCAAAAGGTTTAAAAGCATCTTTAAAATCTTTTTTATAACGCGGATAATTTGTGATGCGGTAATCGGATACTTCGGCTAATTCTGCTGCTACTTCAACAGCATCCTCTAAATTACCTAATTGGTCTACCAATCCGTTTTGTACGGCTTCAACCCCGGTCCAAACCCTCCCTTGGGCAATGCTATCTACTTGGGCAAAAGTAAGGCCTCTTCCTTCGGCTACCCTATTGACAAAGGTTTTGTATATATCTTCAATACTTTCTTTTACGGTATTATGAAAACTATCAGTTAGGGGTTCAAAAGCGCTATATCCTACCGATTGTTTATTGGTACCTACTTGTTCGGCATTAATACCCATTTTTCCTGCCAGTTGATGTACATTGGGAATCATCCCAAAAACCCCAATAGAACCGGTTATGGTAGTAGGTTCTGCAACAATCTTAGTGGCACCACATGAAATATAATATCCGCCGGAAGCGGCATAATTACTCATTGAAACTACTAGAGGTTTTTCTTTTTTAGTCAATGCCAATTCTCGCCAAATGATATCAGAAACCAATGCACTGCCTCCCGGGGAATTTACCCGTAATACCACTGCTTTTATCTTATCGTCTTTCCTAACTTTTCGCAATGCCTTAATCAAGGCTTCTTGCCCGATATAATTTTCGTCGCCTTTGCCATAGCGTATTTCGCCTTGGGCATATACCACGGCAATTTTATCAGAAGCTGAAGATTTAATACGTCCTTTTCCGGTAGCAATATAATCGCCAATGGTAATCTTATTTAGTTCATCATCAGCATCAATGCCCGATGCTACTTTTAATTTGCTTTCGTATTCATCGAGAAATAACTCGCCGTCAATCATCTTATTTTCAATGGCCAATTCAGGATTTCGCGCTAATAAATCATCGGCAATAACATTCAATTCTTCGGGGGTTTTGTCTCTACTTTTGGCAATATCTGTAATTAACTCTTTCCAAATTGAATTTAAAAAGGACGTGATTTGCTCTTTGTTAGCATCACTCATTTTATTAGTAATAAAGGGTTCTACGGCACTTTTATATTTGCCGTGTTTGATAACTTCCATCTTTACGCCATACTTATCTTCAAAATCTTTGTAATATAAAATTTCTGTGGCAAGTCCTTTAAAATCTATTTCCCCTACAGGATTTACAAAAATAGAATCGGCAACAGAGCTCAAGTAATAATTTTTCTGAAGGTAAAAATCAGCATAGGCCAAGATAAACTTACCCGATTCTTTAAAGTCCACTAATTTATCTCGTATGGCTTGGGTTTGAGCAATACCTCCATTTATAAACAGGGTATTGATACTAATGCCTTTGATACGGTCATCGGTTTTAGCATTTTCTATGGCATTTAGAATTTGATTTAAGCCTAGCCTTTCATCGTCTAACTCCAATAATTGTTCAAACGGATCTGAACTTTTAGGGGCATAATCTTTAATTGTTTTTTCTAACTTTAATTCTAATACCGAATTGTTTTTTACGGTTGGCTTTCCATCTTCACCCAAAGCGGAAGCCGATGCCGAAATAATTGCAATAAAAATGAATATCATAATTCCGGTTGCAATTATAACCCCAAGGATTGCCGCTAATAACTCTCTTAAAAATTTCATATTTTTTACTGTTTTTTACTTTGATTATCAGTCTGAACAACGTTACAAACGTTACGCTTTTTTCTTAAAAATGTTTATAAATTAAAGCGCAAATATAAGATTTTATCTGTTGATTTTAGTTTCTTTGTGAACCTCAAATGAAGATTCAACGTACAACATATTTATCACTGGGCAGCAACCTGGGCAATAAGCTGTTAAATTTACAGCAAGCTGTTGATTTTATTGCTCAAAAAGTGGGGAGGGTTGTTAAAATTTCATCGGTTTACAAAACCAAATCTTGGGGATTTGAAAGTGATGATTTTTTAAATTGCTGCATTGAAGTATCTACACATTTGAATCCCGAAGACTTATTAGATACCATTTTACAAATTGAAAATGACTTGGGTAGGGTTCGAGGTACTTCGGGTAATTATAAGGCGCGTATTATTGATATAGATGTGTTGCTTTTTGACGATGAGATTATTTTTTATAAGAATTTAAAAGTGCCACATGTCAAAATGTTAGAACGCAAATTCGTATTGGTACCCTTGACTGAAATTGCGGCCAATGTAAAACATCCAATAGCCAAAAAAACTATTTTAATGTGTTTGCAGGGATGTGAAGACACTTCTGAAATTGCGGAAACCGATTTGCACTTAAAACGCCCGGTTACATTGGTAGAAAAATATAATTATATTGCCATAGAAGGAAATATTGGTGCGGGTAAAACGACACTTTCTAAAATGATTGGTGATGATTTTAATGCCAAATTGGTATTGGAGCGTTTTGCCGATAACCCATTTTTACCCAAATACTATGCTGATATGGAGCGTTATGCTTTTCCACTGGAAATGAGCTTTTTAGCCGATAGATACCAGCAATTATCAGATGACTTGGCACAATTTGACCTTTTTAAAAATTTTATTGTTTCTGATTATTATATTTTTAAATCGTTAATCTTCGCTCAGGTTTCTTTGCCCAAAGAAGAATATGCTTTGTACCGGCGTATGTTTGACATTATGTACAAAGAGATTACCAAACCCGATTTGTATATTTACCTATATCAAAATACGGAGCGCTTGTTAGACAATATTAAGAAACGCGGCAGGGATTATGAACAGAATATTGAGCCTGATTATCTAGAAAAGATACATCAAGGATATTCAAATTTTATCAAAACCGAACAACATTTGAATACCTTGGTTATTGATGTTTCTGAATATGATTTTGTATCTTCTCACGAAGATTATGCTGCAGTAATTAAACTAATTAATGAGTATGATATTTCTAAGTATTAGCTCAGCTTTGAAAGCAACGAAAATGGCGGCCTATTTTTTTATCAACTCTAATTTTTCGGCAAAATAATTGCAAAAATCACGCATGGTAGCTGTCATTTTTTCGTCATTGGTGGCTTTGTAAAAAGTATCAGACATTGAAAGCAGCGTTTGATGAAAAAAATGTTTCATATCTTCTAGCGGCATGTCTTTAGTCCATAAATCCATTTTCAAAGTTTCTTTGGTTTTGGCATCCCAAACCGAAATTAGTACGGCTTTGGTTTCTTCATTAGAAATACCGCCGTCTTGGGCATTCCAAGTTAATTTTTCGGGAATTTTATTTTCGTCTAAGGCAACGGTAAATTTTATTTCTGAGGTATGTTTTGACATTTTAAAAGGGTTTGGAGTTTATAAAACTAGAAACGTATTGTTTTTTTTACGCAAGGCTACTTACTAGGTTTGTATTTAGATTTCTTAAAAATTTCATCGTTCTTAGTTTTTAATAATTTTTGCAATGTAGTGTTATTGTGTTGCATATAAGCCCTAACAATTTGCCAACCGAACCACACTCCTACCCTACCCGGGGTTTCATTATCATTGGCTTGGTAAAATTTTGAAAATGGGGCATTGGCAATAAACCTTCTCGATAGTTCTTGGTCGGTACTAAACAACATTTTATTTTGTACAAAATATTTCCAAACATCTTGGTCGTTAAAGTCGGCCCAATCTAGTTGTTCTTGAGTATACCCTATCTTTTCGGCATCTTGAAGTTTTGGCAAATAAGCATCTAGCAAATACATTTTTTTTCCTTCTTGAATCATCCTCGATATAAAAGTACGGTCTGATGAAATTGGTACTTGCACCTTGGTAATTGCATTTGCTACATCTACAATTAGGTGTTCTTTAGTAAAATTATTTTTTAAATACTTAGGGAAATCTTCATAGATTTTACTGTCTTTTCCTAAATAAACATCTAAAGAAATCAGCAATAAGCTATCGGCATAAATTACCCTTCCTTCATAGTCTACATTTGACAGTACCGTAATTACCTTTGGGGATTTAAACTGAGGGTAATAATATTTTATATGTTTAAACAAATCTGTTAATTGTTCTTCTTCATCGGTAAAATCGGCATATAATTTTTGTGTTTCGGCAAAGAGCTCTTGTTCGTCTTTATCTTGCATCTTCTGTATCCAAACACTATCGGGTTCTTGTGCCGGAAATAAATAGGGATAGGTTTTTTTTAATTGGGGTAAGTTAGAAACTTCACTTTTATAAAAGGCTTCGTCAAAACGGCCAATAGCCGTTTTCACTTTGACATTAGAAACATCAATGCCTAATTTGTCTTTTTTTGTACAACTTATAACTACCAATAGCACTACAATAAAAATACTATGTTTATACATTTTGGCCGGGTTTTTCAAAGTGTTCTTAATTTTTTAGTATTTTCGCTTTATTCAATTTTTTGAACGACAAAACTACTAAATTGTTTCAGAATGCAGACAGAAAAAGTAACAAATCATATTGTAAATTGGTTAAAAGAATATGCCGATAATGCCGGTGTCAATGGCTTTGTTATCGGTGTTTCTGGTGGTATAGATTCGGCGGTAACTTCAACGCTTTGTGCTAAAACCGGACTGCCACTATTGTGTTTAGAAATGCCCATACACCAAGCTGAAAGCCAAGTGAGCAGGGCATTGAACCACATTCAATGGCTGCAAGAAAATTTTGAAGGTGTCTCAATGACTCAAGTAAATTTAACTCCTGTTTTTGATAGTTTGGTAGCTTCGTTACCGGCAGTAAGAGAAGAAGAACTGCGTTTTATGTCATTGGCAAATACCCGGGCGAGATTACGGATGACCTCGTTGTATTACTTTGCTGCACTGCATGGTTATTTGGTAGCCGGAACCGGCAATAAGGTAGAAGATTTCGGCGTGGGTTTTTTTACCAAATACGGTGATGGTGGAGTGGATATTAGCCCTATTGCCGACTTAATGAAATCTGAGGTTTATGATATTGCCACCCATTTGGGTATTAATGAAGAAATTATCAAAGCGCCTCCAACAGACGGCCTTTGGGGAGATGACAGGACTGACGAAGACCAAATTGGCGCCAGTTATGACGAATTAGAATGGGCGATGTTAATGGCCGAACAAGGGAAAACTATTGATGATTTTGAAGGCCGTGCCAAACGGGTTTTAGAAATTTATACCCAACGCCATCGAACCAATAAACATAAAATGGTACCGATACCGGTTTGTAAAATTCCTAAAGAGTTAAAGCGGTAATTTTATATAGCTGAAGTGGAATGCGAAGCCTATATTAATAAATTGTGGG
>Ga0256841_1003055_pt1 | contig 12782 bp, 10 predicted proteins | sample 356308metaG_FD_185971 | JGI IMG/M metagenome (GOLD analysis project Ga0256841, IMG submission 185971) | Hydrothermal vent microbial communities from Mid Atlantic Ridge, Atlantic Ocean - 356-308 | ecosystem: Environmental > Aquatic > Marine > Hydrothermal vents | place: Atlantic Ocean: Mid...
TATAACGGTTTGATTTGTTCCTTTCTATATAAGAATGAAGTGAATCATGTCCGTTTTCGATTGCGGAAATATCACCTCCGCTTCGGTCACCGTAAAACGCATTTATTCCGAATTCAAGTTTTGTATTTTTATCGATATCCAAGAATAACTTTGGGTTTATTGTTCCTTGATAAAATTTTGGAATATCCGTAAATCCATCTCCGTTAACGTCAAACGGACTTTGTCTTGAATACGAAGTTAGGAATGTCAATCCCAGCTTACCGAATTTGCGGGAATAAAAAGAACTAATGTCGGACCCTTTTTTATGAGTTTGATTCAAAACCAAATCGAATTCCGGATTATCCGAAGGTTTACGTGTAACAATATTCACGAAACCGGCTATAGCTCCGTTGCCGTAGAAAATAGATGAAGCTCCTTTTACAACTTCCACTTGTTGCAAATCCAAAGGAGGAATTTGGAGAAGAGTTAATCCGGAAGAAAATTGACTGAGCATAGGCAAACCGTCTTTAAGCAATTGCGTGTATGCTCCGGGCAATCCTTCTAAACGGAAACTTACAACACCCGATACACCGGAGGTCTGCTGTACAATAACTCCGCTTGTTTCTCCGAGAAGTTTAGATACATTGCCAGGACGGATTGCTACTTCTTCATTTGCTTCTTCTTGACCGAGGACCTCAACTTTTACCGGGGAATTTTCCACAACTCCGTTTGTCCGTGTTGATGTAACTATTACTTGCTTGCTTTTTATTTCTTCCGGTTTTAATAAAACGGTAAGTATCTTCTTTGGATTTTTTAACGGGAATTGCAATTCAAGCTTTTGGGTTTCGTATCCAATGTAAGAAACCGTTAAAGTAAATTCGCCGTTTGGAATACTTTTGATTTCTGCAAAACCGTTTTTATCCGTCGCTCCGCCTGTATTAAGTGAATCGAAATAAACATTAGCGCCGATTAGGGGAGAGTTTGTTTTTGAATCTTTTACAAAAACCAAAAGATTGTTTTGTGCAAAAAGCAGATTTGAAAAAAGGAATAAACAGAAAAACAAAAAAAACTTTGTCATTATTATTCCATTAGATAATTTTATATTAGCAAGCAAAACACAAGGTAAAATATTTAAAACATAATAATATGTTCAAAATGTATAATAAAAACCATAAAAATAGTAGGTAGATTATCAGTATTATAAAGCCGGGATATCTTTTCCACTGCTTTCTTTGGAAAAGTAAAACTGAATTTATGAATATAATTGGGGAAATAATATAATTTAAGTATATTTAAATGTTTTAGTTTTAAAACAATATTTCTACTTAAAATAATAGTTATGTCAAATCAATGGTATATAAAAAACATTAACGGTGAGGATTTTGTTTATCAATGTTTCAGTTTTAGTCCGGATATTCAAAACCATAGCTTTCTCGGAGAGGAATTTATAGGTTTTAAACGGGATTATGATTTGGAACCTGAAGAAATATTAGAACGATTAATTTCGGCAGGTTTCGAGGGACTTTTGCCGGATATAAAAAAAGAATTGGATGATATTATCGGTGAAGGAAATTATCAATATGATGGAAACGAGATTGGTCCGGAAGAATTTTCATTGTATTACTTTATAAAGGCAGATGTTTACAAATCCGTTCTGCAGAAGATTGAGAAATGGAGGGATTACAAAGAGTTCGGTGATTTAATGTGGTGGGATGAGAAGGATATTTGATTAAATTTATTACAGAAAACAATGGGAGTTGAGTAAGAGAATAATGTCAATCGTAATTAATGAAAATAATATGCAGCTTATTTCTGTATTTCTACTATATCCGCATTTAATTGTTCAACTTTAATTGCGTCAAAAGGGCATTGGTTTATACACATGAGGCAGCCTATACAATTACCTTGAATAGGTTCCGGGTAAGCCATTTTAGGCGACATTTTTATTGCATGAAATTCACAAACATCCTTGCAAATTCCGCAGCCGGTACAATTACTTAATATTAATTGCCATTTCCACACAGCTTATCCGTTCTTCCGGTTTGTTCCGGAACTTTTTATAAAGCGGCTAAACCCGATTACAAAAATTAGTATTAAGATAGGGTAAAATATGTAGAATGAAATTTGGGCAATTTCAATTCCGTGGGGCAGCGAATTTGATCTGAAATAAGTTTCAATAAATGTCCAAAATTTACTCGGATGGTCATTCAAATATTCTTTTCCCGGAGCTTCCATCACAAAAGAAAAACCAATTATGTTAATAAGGTTAGCGACAAATATAAACCAAGTTGAAAACCGGAAATTTTTATCTTTTGGTTTATGTCCGTTATAAAATAGCCTAATCACTAATCCGACTGCAAAAAGAACAGTGGCTAAAGGAATAAAAGGAACCGCAACTTTGATATCAGCCATTATGTCGGGATTTAAAACTAAAAATCCTATTATTACTGTTATTGCCAGAAAAAGGTCTGTAATTAATACCGTTAGAAGTTCCCAAATTTCAATTGATACACGCAGTGTTAAATATTTTTGTAACGAATTATAATACTGCTGTATAATTATAAATCCTAAGGCAAACATTCCCAGAATAATAGAAATATCCAGTAGCGTTTGAAGAGTCCAAATTTCAAGACCTTTTGCAATTATATGTTCATTCATTTGAATTAAAATAGTTATAAGCAAAAATTAATCGTTTCCGGAAAAATAAAATCCCAAATGTAAATTTAACTTTAACAAAATTACATTCAAGAATTAAATTATTAAAAATATTTCAGAATTAAAATTTGATTAGAATTTTTGGTAATGAATTCAAGCTTTAAATACTTGCTCTCTTCAATCTTAATGAATTGCTAACTACCGAAACTGAACTCATAGACATTGCAAGCGCTCCGATCATAGGATTAAGAAAACCTAATGCAGCAAATGGAATTCCGATTGTATTATAAATAAATGCCCAGAAAAGGTTTTGTTTTATTGTACGGATTGTCTTTTTAGAAAGATTAATTGCGGAAATAACACTAATCAAGTCGCCTTTAACCAAAGTTATATCTGAGGATTCAATTGCGATATCTGTCCCGGTCCCAATTGCAATACCGAGATCGGCAGTAACTAATGCGGGGGAGTCGTTAATACCGTCTCCTACCATTGCAACAATTTCACCCTGTTTCTGAAGCTCTTTTACTTTACCGGCTTTTTCTTCGGGAAGAACTTCGGCGAAATAATTTTCAATTCCTACTTTATCTGCAATTGCCTTCGCGGTTTTTTGATTGTCGCCCGTAATCATAAAAACTTTTAATCCCATTTCATTTAATTTGGATACTGCGCTTACCGAACTATCCTTGATTGGGTCGGCAATACCTATAATTCCTGTCAGCTTTCCGTTTATTCCGACTAACACAATTGATTTGCCTTCAGTGCTTAATTTCAAATATTCATCTTCCAGTTCCTTTGATTTTAACGAATAATTTTCCATCAGTTTTTTATTGCCAATTACCACCGCATTTCCATCGACAATTGCGTTTATACCGTAACCGGCTTTGTTTTGGAAGGATTCAACTTTGCCAAACGCAACACCTTTATTTTTTACATAATTAACAATGGCTTCGGCGAGAGGGTGTTCCGAACGGTTTTCTACGGCGCCGGTTATAGAGAAGAATTCATTCTCATCAAAATCGATTATTTTAATATCAGTCACAACCGGTTTCCCTTCCGTAATTGTTCCGGTCTTATCCAATACAATTGAAGTTATTTTATGGGCTTTCTCAAGACTCTCCCCGTTTTTTATTAATATTCCGTGTTGAGCGCCCAAACCGGTTCCAACCATAATTGCAGTAGGGGTTGCAAGTCCCATTGCACAAGGGCAAGCGATAATCATAACAGCAACAAAATTTAAGAGAGCAACATTGAAAGAAGGAATTTGAGGAAATACCATCCATGCGATAAATGTTATTACCGCAATACCAATTACAGCCGGTACAAAAACAGCTGCTACCTTGTCTGCAATTTTTTGTATAGGAGCTTTACTGCCTTGAGCTTCTTCTACTAATTTAATTATTTGTCCTAATACAGAATTATTTCCTAGAGCCGTAACTTCAAATGTAAAAGTGCCGTTTTTGTTTATTGTTCCTCCTATAACTTCCGAACCTGTTTTCTTTTCAACGGGAATACTTTCGCCTGTGAGCATGGATTCGTCAACAATAGAATATCCTTCGGTAATTTTACCGTCGGCGGGAATCTTTTCGCCGGGTTTTACAATCACTATTGTGCCAACACTTAATTCGTTTAATTTCACACGTTTTTCAATTCCGTTAACAATTACGGTAGCTTCATCAGGTTTAAGTTCAAGTAATTTTTTTATTGCCGTATTCGTCTTACTTTTTGCCCGTGTCTCTAATACTTTTCCCATTAAAATCAATAAAATTATAACAGCTGCCGTATCAAAGTAAACATGAGGAATCAGATTACCGTTAGAAATCCAATTAGGGAAAAGCGTTGCAACAACACTGTACAAATATGCCGTACCGGTTCCAACGGCAACAAGGGTATCCATATTTGCCGAAAAATGTTTTAGGTTAGCCCAGAATGATTTATAAAATCTTTTTCCGGAAATAAAAATTATAGGTGTTGTTAGAATCAGCAATATTTTATTTGTATAGTCCGGTGATAATTGCCAAATATTTTGAAAAAAGGAAAAATCTCTTAGCATACTAATGGCAAAGATGGGGACCGTAAGAATCAGGGCAAAAAGAAAATCGTGTTTTAACGAGTTATAGTATTCTTCAAATAATTTACCGGAAGCGGATGATTCATCGGGTTTATTATCATCATTAACCGCTTCTTCGGTATGTAACGTGTAACCGTATTTACCTATTGCTTTAGCGGCTATTTCCAAATCCAAATTATCGTCTATTTCAAACGATACCTTTTCAGCCGCAAAATTTACGGTTACATTATCTATCCCTTCTATTTTTTTTAATGATTTTTCTACTCTTGCCACGCAACTTGCGCATGTCATACCTTCAACCGGTAAATTGTATTTCATTATCTAAACCTCTTTAGTGGTTATTCTTCACAAATAAAATAAATAGGATTAAGCAACTACCTTATAGCCGGCTTCTTCAATTGCTTTAACAACTTGATCGTCGGAAATCCTGTTTTCATCATACTCAACTGTTGCAGAGCCGATTTCAACCTCACGCGAGTTAACGCCAATCTCGTCAAGCTCAATTTCAACGGCTTTAACGCAATGATGACAAGTCATACCTTCAATTTTGTATTCTTTTTTTGTCATTTTAATTCTCCTTTTTTTTTGATGCAGTAAAAATAATACCTGATAGCTTATTATCTGTTATACTATTTTATGAAAATGTTATATAATTTTTGGATGGTAAACAATAGGCCGATAATTATTTAATTTTATCCAAAGGTTTGCGCAAATTTGATATGTTATTTTTAAATTGACTTGCAGTTAAGCCGGATACTTGTTTGAACTGACGCGAAAGATGTTGAACGGAGCTGTAACCCAATCTGTATGCAATTTCGCTTAATGTCAATTCGCCGTATTTAAGAAGTTCTTTGGCCTTTTCTATTTTTTGCAAGATAACATAGTGCTCAATAGTTATCCCTTCTATTTTAGAAAAAAGGGAGCTTAAGTAATTATAGTCCTTGTTTAATAATTTACTAAGGTGTATTGAAAAGTTTATTTTTTCTAAATCCTCGTCTTTATATTTTTGAATTATACTGATAATTTCGGTCTTAATCAGGTCTATCATTTTCGCTCTTGAATCTTCGATTAGCTCAAATCCTTCTTTTTCCAAAACGGTTTTAATCTCATCCAAATTAAGTTGGGAAATATCTTGCCCAACTTGAACCTCTCCCAATTCAATACTTTTAACTTCTATTCCTAGCTTTTGCAGTTCTTCGCGTACGACTTTTATGCAGCGCGGGCATACCATGTTTTTTATATATAACAAATTTTGATTTTTGAGTTGAGTCATATTTATACTCCTAAGGAAAAATTACAATAAAAAAATATAACAAATTCTAACAAATATACTACTTGTGTTATTCGTTCTTCGCTTCAAATTTATTAAAAAGGATAACAAAATTTAACTGTTTTTTATAAATAATATTCTTAACTTTGATCCCAATCATATTACAATTTAATACTGACTATCCCGTTTATGACAAAATTTCAACACAAACTTTATATATCGTTATTTGTTGCGGTAACTTTATTATCACTGGTATTAATTGTTTACTACGGTTATTCTTATTATACGCTGCCTCTTGAAGAAAGATTTTTCTCTCCGCTTCATAATAATTTCAAACCCAGCGGGTTTATAGGTCATGGATTGGGAATTATCGGATCATTTATGATGCTGCTTGGTGTAGTTATTTATATGGTTCGTAAAAGGGTGAAATCATTCCATAGATATGGGATATTGAAATATTGGTTGGAACTTCATATCTTCCTTTGTACACTTGGACCCATCCTGGTCTTATTTCATACGGCATTTAAATTCGGCGGTATAGTTTCGGTCAGTTTTTGGAGCATGGTAGCAGTATTTTTAAGCGGAATTATAGGCCGGTTTATTTATGTCCGCATTCCCCGTACCATTCAAGGTGTTGAACTGGATTTAAGGGAAGTGGATGACATAAACAATAATTATTCTTTAACTTTACGCGAAAAATATAATGTGGACGAAAATATTCTTTTACAAATAGAAAATTTTGCGAATCAAAAATACAAAGGTTCATTGTCGGTAAAAAATATTTTGTTTATTGTGGTAAAAGATTATTTCAGACGAAAATCTAATTTAAGAATGATTAAAAAATCTTTGATAAATGCAGGCGTTTCCAGGAGAAAAGTAAATGAGATTAAAAAGATATCGAAACAAAAGATGTTATTAAGTAATAGAATCAGTTATTTGAGAGTTTTTCAAAGTTTATTCAAGTACTGGCATATAGTACATTTGCCGTTTGCATTGGTAATGTTGATAATAATGTTAGTTCATATAGGTGTAACGGTAACTTTCGGTTATAAATGGATATTTTAAGGAGGAGATATGAAAATTAGACCTTTTATAATTTATATAGTATTGTTTGTTATTGTGATTGTGGTAATTGTAATGATTGACAGCAATGACACAAATACAAATAACCCAAAAATAACGGAAGATATAAACCGGAATGGAACAGTTATGCCTCAAGATTCAATTCACAAAGGATTAACAGCGCCCGGGTCTGCAGCGCCTTCCGAATCAAATGTGAAAAAATCTGTTTTTGAAAAAATGAAAAAAATGGAAGAAGCAGTAAAAAATAATCCTAATGATACTTTAAAGATTAAAGAATATGCTGAATTTATGGCTGCTGCACATCAACCGGAAAAAGCAATTATATACTACAACAAGATTTTACAAAAGGATCCAAAACGAATCGATATTCTTTTAGACCTCACTTCAATTTATTTCGGATTAAAAAAGTTTTCGGAAGCCGAAAAAGTTACAAACAATATTTTAAAAATCAATCCTAAGAATTCAGCCGCTAATTATAACTTGGGCGTTTTGAAAGCCGTAGAAGGCAAAAAAGAAGAAGCGCGTAAAATTTGGCAAAGTGTTATATCAAAATATCCTAACACTAACGCCGCCCGTATGGCAAAAAATTCATTGGAAAAGCTCTAAAATTATTTTTTTACTCTAAACATTTATTGATTTTTGACGATTATTAATAGTATATATTTATAAATTAAGATACATTGTATTATTTTATAACATGTTAGCAATTCAAAATGTAGGTTTTTAGAATATTTTCGGGATAATATTAGTGGCATTTGTTTTGTTACTATAAACTAATAAATGATGAATATAAAACTAAAAGATGAATATAAAACCGGTTTCTGTTATAATAAAAGTTTGATTAAGATATTACCGGTTTGTAAAAGCAGACTTAAATTTCAAATTCCGGAAATTAGGATAAGATTGATTCGGCAAATCAATTAATTACTGTTCAAAATTAGTATTAAAGTTAAATCCCAAAGTACTCAAAAATTGACTTGTTTTAAGGTTATTAATATAATACATTATGTCCTAATTAATGATTATTTCAGGGGGAATAATTAATAACTAAATTGGTGCTCTGGAAAACTTTTATACTTTTTTTATAACAGAAAAATATTAATTGCTGTTATTATTCATTTTGGGAAAAAGTATGGAAGTTATATTAGAAAATACATTAACCTATCTTATTGTAGCTGTCCTCATTCTTTCCGTTCTCTATGCATATCTTAAAGTGCATTCAAGTCAATCTAAAAAAACAAAAGAAAAAATTAAAAAAGCGGAGGAATTCGGCTTCCATGAACCGGTTTCACTTCATCCGGTTATTAATGAAGATATTTGTATTGGCAGCGGCGCTTGTGTTGTAGCATGTCCCGAAAAGGATATTTTAGGATTAGTTAACGGAAAGGGGCGTACTATAAACGCTTCCCATTGTGTAGGTCATGGCGCATGTTTTCATGCTTGTCCGGTTGAAGCCATTACTTTGGTGATGGGAACTGAAAAAAGAGGCGTGGAATTACCGCATATCAGTTCCGATTACGAAACTAATATAAAGGGTATTTACATAGCCGGAGAATTAGGAGGAATGGGTTTAATAAAAAATGCTATAGAACAAGGTAAAAAGGCGGTTGATAATATTATGAAATCTATTGATGATAAAGGTTCTGCGAAATACGATCTTATAATTATAGGTGCTGGACCGGCAGGAATAGCTGCAACATTAAGAGCTGCCGAACGTAATCTTAAGTTTTTAACAATTGAACAGGAAACAATAGGCGGAACGGTTTTCTCGTTCCCGCGTTCCAAAGTTGTAATGACTTCCCCGGTGGAAATTCCTCTTTACGGAAAAATCAAACTTCACGAGACTAATAAATCGGAATTGATAAGTTTATGGACAGAAATATTGCAGAAAAACAGGATAACAATTAATGAGAATGAAAAAATTAACGAAATAGTTAAGCATCAAGACTATTTTGAGGTTATTAGTAATCAGGATAAATATACCGCGAAGAGAGTACTTTTGGCTATAGGAAGACGAGGATCACCAAGAAAATTAGGGGTTCCGGGCGAAGGAAAAGAAAAAGTTTATTATAAATTGCTGGAACCCGAGCTAATTCATAATAAAAAAATTCTTGTAGTGGGCGGCGGGGATTCGGCTATAGAATCCGCATTGCTCTTAGCGGAAGAGGGGAATGAAGTTACATTATCTTACCTTGGAGATTCATTTAAAAGAATAAAGCCTAAAAATTTTAAAAAAATAGAAGATGCGATAAAATTAAAATTGGTCAATGTATTATTTAATTCCAATGTAAAGGAAATATTTGATAAAAAAGTAGTATTAACATTTCAAAATGGAACAGAAGCTGAAATTGAAAACGATCTTGTTTATGTGTTTATAGGCGGCGAACTGCCAAATAAATTCTTAGAAAAAATTGGAATTAAAATAACTAAGAAATTTGGAGAGGCGGTATTAAAACATTAAGGATTTTCATTTTATTGATAGGTATTCTGGCAAACTTTAATATTTATGCTCAAATATCACCGGGCGAGCTTTCCAAAGCTCACGCAAATTTGGAGGGATTGAGTAAATGTACAAGTTGCCATGTTTTAGGTAAAGACGTAGAAAATGCAAAATGCCTTAAATGCCATACTGAAATTGCCGAATTGATTAATTTAAAAAAGGGATATCATGCAAGTAAAGAAGTGTCAAATCAAAATTGTTGGAAGTGCCACGGGGAACACTTCGGAAGAAAGTTTCAAATAATAAGATTTGATGAGAAAAAATTCGACCATAGTAAATCCGGGTTTGTACTGAAAGGTAAACATAAAACTATTAAATGTGAAAAATGTCATAATCCAAATTTAATTAATAATAAAAAGTTAAAGAAAAAAGAAAAAACATTTTTAGGACTTGAAACAAATTGTGCAAGTTGTCATGAGGATGTACATCAAAATACACTCGGTAAAAATTGCGAAAATTGTCATAATGAAGAGAAATTTAAACCGGCAGTTAAGTTCAACCATAATAAAGCAAAGTTTAAGTTGACAGGTTCGCATAAAAAAGTAAAATGTGACAAATGTCATAAAATAATAAATAAGAACGGCAAGAAATTTCAAAAGTTTACGAACGTAAAGTTTAGTTCATGTAATTCTTGCCATAAGGATCCGCATAAAGGTAAGTTCGGGAAAAAATGCAGCAGTTGTCACAATACGGTTTCATTTAAAAAGGTTAATAATTTGAAAGGTTTTAATCATAGCAAAACAAATTTCCCGTTGATTGGGAAACACCGGAAAGTGAAATGCGAAACATGTCATAAAGGCGGACTTAGCTATAGACCTAAATATCAGTTTTGTTATAATTGCCACAGCGATTATCATAACGGTGAATTTAAAAATCAAAATGGAATAAGAGATTGTTCTTACTGTCATTCTGAAAAAGGATTTTCAGCGTCGACCTTTACAATAAAAATGCATGACAAAACTCATTTCAAATTGGAAAACGCACATATCGCAGTTCCATGTTTTAGTTGTCATAAGAAAGAAAACAAATGGCATTTCAAAATTAAAGGAGATAAATGTATTGCTTGCCACAGTAATGTTCACGGTTCCAAAATAAGCGGTAAATATTTTGACGAAAACAAATGCCAAAGTTGTCATTCAACTTTAAGCTGGAATTCAGTAAAGTTCGATCATCATTCAACCGGTTTTGATTTATTAGGCGCTCATAAAAAAGTTAACTGTAAAAGTTGCCATTTCAAAAAAGACGGGAGCGGTAAAACGGAACAGCATTTCTCGGATTTAAATAGTAATTGTTCGCAATGTCATAATGATGTTCACTACGGTCAGTTTACATCAGGTAAATCTGAAACTTGTACCAAATGCCATACCTTCGATAATTGGAAACCGGCATTATTTGATCATAATAAAACAAGATTCATTCTGGACGGCGCTCATGTTAAAGTAGCATGCAGTCAATGCCATCGGTTAAAAGAAAGGAACGGAGTTCAATTTATTCAATACAAAATTGAGGATGTGAGATGCATAAGTTGTCATTCGTAATCCTGTTATTCGCTAGTGTAATTACCTTTGCCCAGTCATCGCCTCACGGAGCAAATTTTAATTACAATTGCTCGGATTGTCATACGACAAATACATGGAAAGTTGATATTCATAAATTAAAATTCGATCATGCAAAAACCGGTTTTGAACTTAACGGTCAACATGCAACTTTACAGTGCCAAGCTTGTCATTCATCTTTGGATTTTATGACGACTAAAAACAATTGTTTTAATTGTCATAACGATGTGCATGAAAACAGTGTGGGGAAAGATTGTCAACAATGTCATAATTCCAAATCATGGCTGGTAGATAATATAAACCAAATTCATCAAGAAAGACGGTTCCCGCTTGTTGGAGCGCACGCTTCGGCAGATTGTCAACAATGTCATACATCCATAAACAATTTGGTTTTTGAACAAATTGGAGTTGATTGTAAAGATTGTCATATATCGGATTTCCAATCAGCTAAAAATCCCGATCATGTAGCGGCAAAATTTTCAACGGACTGCGAACAGTGCCATTCGGTTACGGATCCACAATGGTCAATGGCAAAATTCGCTCATAATTTTTTCCCGTTAACAGGCGGGCATAATATAAGCAATTGTTTCGATTGCCATAATACGGGCGGTTTTGGAGGGTTAACACAGGATTGTTTTACTTGTCATAAACAAGATTACAATTCAACTACGGATCCTAACCATGTAGCGTCTAATTTTTCGCAAGATTGTAAACAATGCCATACTATAAATCCAGGATGGAAACCGGCTCAATTTAAAATACATGACCAATTTTTTGAATTGTTAGGAGCGCATAAAGCCATTGAAAATAATTGCACTAAATGTCATACTAACGGATATAAAAATACTCCGACCGATTGCTATAGCTGTCATAAAACAAATTACGATGCAACGAATGATCCTGTGCATACTTCCGCCGGATTTGGCACCGATTGTGAGAGCTGCCATAACTCAACTGCATGGAAACCTGCATCGTTCGATCACGATAATCAATATTTCCCGATATATTCCGGTAAGCACAACAATGAATGGAATGCATGTTCCGATTGCCATACGAATCAAAGCGATTATATGGTGTTTTCATGTTTGACTTGTCATGAACATGCGCAATCTAAAATGGATGAAGAGCATCAGGGTGTTCAAGGATATTCGTATAACAGTGTTGATTGTTATTCATGTCATCCGACCGGAAATAAAGAAGGAGCAATCGACCATTCGAAAACGGCATTCCCGTTAACCGGCGCACATGTAAACACGGATTGCTCGGAATGTCATGCAAACGGATTTGCTAATACTCCAACCGATTGCGCTGCTTGTCATAATAAAGATTATCAGTCAACTACTAATCCGGATCATTCCGGTATAAATTTGAGCAACAATTGCGAGCAATGCCATACAACTAATCCAGGTTGGAAGCCGGCACAGTTCCCGGTACATAACGATTATTTTGTTTTAGAAGGAGCTCACGCATCTATTGCGAATGATTGTAATTCATGTCATAAAAACGATTATAAAAACACGCCAAAAGATTGCTACGGTTGTCATAAAACGGATTACGATGCAACGAACGATCCTGTGCATACTTCCGCCGGATTTGGCACCGATTGTGAGAGCTGCCATAACTCAACTGCATGGAAACCTGCATCGTTCGATCACGATAATCAATATTTCC
>Ga0256841_1003056_pt1 | contig 12779 bp, 13 predicted proteins | sample 356308metaG_FD_185971 | JGI IMG/M metagenome (GOLD analysis project Ga0256841, IMG submission 185971) | Hydrothermal vent microbial communities from Mid Atlantic Ridge, Atlantic Ocean - 356-308 | ecosystem: Environmental > Aquatic > Marine > Hydrothermal vents | place: Atlantic Ocean: Mid...
GATAATGAAACATACTAATTTCATCTAAACCATAAAATTCATTTTTATATTTAATAGATTATTTTAAAATAATTATGGGAACTAATTGAAGTTTTATTCGTAAATGTGTGAGTAGAATTAGAAATAATACCGGAATTAAGTTGAACTGGAAAGATCGAAAAATAAAAGTACAATTTTAAAAACACAAAGTATTTTAGTAATTAACTATTTAATTTTTTGAGCGACTCTTTAATTAAATCCTCAATACTTAAAGAGGGATTTTGTTCAAGAAGTTTTCTTGTTGTAAGTTCGGCTGTTTTTTGGTTATATCCCAATCCGATAAGAGCAGCAACAGCATCATCTTTAATTGTAAAAGTTGTGCCACTTAAGCCTGAAGAACTTTCGACGATTACCTTATTTATTTTATCTCGTAATTCCACTATCATTCTTTCGGCTGTTTTTTTTCCTATTCCGGGAATTGCAACCAAACGGGAAATATTATTGTTCGTAACAGCATTTTTAAATTCATCCACATTTATTCCGGATAAAATTCCCAGAGCAAGTTTTGGTCCAACACCATTTACACTTATTAGTATTTCAAATAATTCCTTTTCGGATGAAGTATAAAAACCATAAAGAGTTAGTGCATCTTCCCTGACGGAAAGATATGTATAAAGTGAAGTTGTTGAATTTTCTTCAGTCAGCTTATCAAATGTATTTACCGAAATGTTTACAATATAACCAACACCATTTACATCAAGTAAAACCTGCGTAGGTTTTTTAGATATTATTTTTCCAGTTAAATAACCAATCATTCTTTTATCTTTTTAACTAATTATCCTATCGGGATTATCTTTAATAAAATTTTTCCAATTATTTTTCGAAGTAAAATACGAATTCGATTTGATTGAATAACAAACAGCAACAGCTAATGCGTCGGATTCATCATATTTAATTTTTTCTTTTTTTAAACCTAATAAATTCATAATCATATATTGAACTTGTTCTTTTGACGCAGCTCCATTACCTACAACTGCCTTTTTTACTTCTCTTGGCGAATACTCGGCTACAATAATATTATTGTTAGCTGCTGCTAACATTGCAACACCTCTAACATATCCGATTTTCATTGCAGATTGAACATTTTTACCATAAAAAGCAGTTTCAATACAGAAAATATCCGGTTTATTAGCTTTAATTATTTTATTAAGCTCCGAATAAATATATTTAAGTTTTCCGGATAATTCATCTTTGGGTGAAGGTTTTATTATACCGGAGTTTTTATATGTAACTTCATTTTTGTGGGATTTGATAATTCCGAAACCTGTTAAAATTGTACCGGGATCAACGCCTAATATTATCATCTTAATTTTAAATTATTCAACATCTGTAAATTCAGCATTAGAATAAACATTTTGTACATCATCATTATCTTCAAGAGAATCTATCATTTTAATAAGTTTTTCTGTTGTTTCACCATTAACTTCAACAGTATTTTTTGCAATCCATTGTAAAGAAGCATTTTCTATTTCCAAACCACCTTCAATTAAAGCTTTTCTTACATTCTCAAAATCTTCAATAGCAGAAGTGATTTCAAAGTAATCATCTTCACTTAGAATATCTTCGGCACCGGCATCCAGTACCAATTCCATTATATCGTCTTCTGTTTTACCTTGTACGGGTAAAGTAATAACACCTTTTCTATCGAACATCCAAGCAACCGATCCGTTTTCTCCAAGACTTCCGCCATACTTACTAAATGAATGTCTCACTTCCGCAACAGTTCTATTTTTATTGTCCGTAACACATTCAACCAAAACGGCAACACCGCCCGGTCCGTAACCTTCATAAGTTAATTCTAAATAATTTGCTCCTTCAACTTCTCCGGTTGCTTTTTTTATTGCACGTTCAATATTATCCATCGGCATATTTGCAGATTTAGCATTATCTACAGCTAAACGTAATCTTGGATTGCCGTCAATATCTCCGCCACCTTGCCTGGCAGCCACTGTAATTTCTTTTATAAGTTTAGTAAATATTTTTCCACGTTTAGCATCCTGAGCTGCTTTTTTTCTTTTTATGGTTGACCACTTTGAGTGACCTGACATATTAACTCTCCTTAATGAATTTAATTACTTGAAATTGGTTTTACTTTATAATCTTTTACTCTAATTTGCGGATAAGTTCTTCCATCCCGCACAATTTTTTCAATTGTAAACACAATATCTACCAAATCTTTATCTTTTTCAACATCATAAACAAATTTTCCCAAATTAAATCCTATTGCATCAAAAACTTTATCATCGCCATTTTGAGAAAAAGTAGCCACAAAATGATTGGTACCGACAATTCTTGGAGTAGAAACAATTCTCACATCTTCGGCAACAAAAACCGGTCTCATATTTCCCGGTCCGAACGGAGCAAATTGTTCTAAAATTCTTACAAACTTTGGTGTTATTTCACATAATGAAATTTTTGTATCAACTTTTATTTCCGGAATAATTTCATTTTCTTTCATGCTTTCTTTTAATACTTTGTTAAAGCATTCACGGAACTTATCAATTTTATTTATTTCAATTTCCAAACCGGCTGCTGCTTTATGACCTCCAAACTGTATAACATGTTCTTTGCATTGTTCTATTGCTTGGTAAATATTAAAACCGGGAATACTTCTTGCAGAGCCTTTAGCAACTCCATCAATTGTTGTTAACATTATAGACGGTTTATGAAATTTTTCTACCATTCTTGATGCAACTATTCCCACAACTCCAGGATGCCAAGAATCATTATGCAATACAAGACCTAAGTTTTCATCAAAATTATTATCTTCTTTTGCCAATTCCAGAGCATGAGAAAATGTTACCTCATCAATTTTGCGTCTTTCCAGATTTTCCGATTCTAATATTTTAGCTTTTTGTTTAGCATCTTCTTCATTATCGCTAACAAAAAGTTCAACCGCTCTAATTGCTTCGCCCAATCTGCCAACAGCATTAATTCTTGGAGCAATTGTAAAAACTATTTGTCCGGCAGATAAATTTCCATGCTGCATTCTGGAAATTTTTATTAGTTCTTTTATTCCCGGCCTGGGATTTTCATTAATTGCTTCTATTCCTTTTCTAACAAGAATTCTATTTTCATCTGTTAAGGAAACAATATCGGCAGCAGCAGCAATGGCAACTAGATCCAGATACTTAAAAACCATTTCTTTTTTCCCAAATCTATCGGAAATTGCTCTGGCAAGTTTAAAAGCAACACCGGCTCCCGATAAATATTTAAACGGATAATTACAACCGGGTTTAATCGGGTCCAAAATTGCATAAGCATTGGGTAAAGTATCTTTTGGTTGATGGTGATCACAAATAATTGTTTCTATACCCATTGTTTTAGCATAATCAATTTCATCAACTGCCGTGATACCACAATCAACGGAAATAATTAAATCCGCATCTTGATTTTTTGCGTTGTCAATACCTTCAAAAGAAAGTCCGTATCCGTCTGTTAATCTGTTTGGTATAAAAACAAAAACATTTGCACCTAATTCTTTAAGAAACATATACATAAGTGCAGAAGAACACGTCCCATCAACATCGTAATCGCCATAAACACAAATTTTTTCATTATTTGTAATTGCATCAATTACTCTTGTTGCGGCTTTTTCCATATCATCCATAAGATACGGATCATGAATTTCCTCAATATCCGGTCTAAAATATTTTTTAGCCTCAAAGAAATTTGTAACACCACGCTGGATTAATAATTCAGCAAGAATAGCAGAAACGTTTAAACTATCGGCAAGAGCTAAAACACTACTTTTATCAGCAGGTTCTTTAAATGTCCATTTTTTTTTAAGCATTTTCTTCTTATATGAGAAGAAAAATTGATAAAACAAACCTATAAGCCGAATTCTGTAATCCTGAAAAACAGGACGGCAATTATTTATCTAGGCTCTCAATTACTTGAAAGCTCAAGCGGTTTACCCGAAAGTAAAGGACGGACAATCCTCTCACTTACATATAGTAAGTGAAACTTTCTACATAACCTTGCACCAAGTGGGGTTTACCTTGATTCCGGAAAAACCGGAACTCCCATACGGGACCATCGGTATCTCTACCGATGCGGTAGGCTCTTACCCTGCCTTTTCACCCTTATCCCGAAAAATCGGGACGGTATTTTTTCTGTGGCACTTTCCGTAACTAATGGTTTGCACCATTAGTCCCCGGGCGTTACCCGGCACTCTGTCCTATGGTGTTCGGACTTTCCTCTACTCAAGCTGTAACAGCTTGCTTAGCAATTGCCCAGTTTGAATCATCAATGTTTCTTCTACTTTTTTAGTTAATTTTTTCATTTTCAAATCGCAGACAATATACTAAATTTTTGGAATTATTTTTACAAAAATTTTCTAACAAAAGTGCTTCTTATAAAAATGCATTTGCGGAAGAAACTATCTTGAATTTTTTTTTATTTGAAACGCCCAGTATTAAAACAATTTACTTGTTAAGTAAAGTTTAATTTTATATGTTTTAATCGGAAAAATTATTCTTCTTATTTAGTTTTAATCTAAATAACACTTTTTAATAAATTTAGGAAAGTTATAGATATGTCAGAATTTGATAAAAGCAATTTAGTAACATTAGATGTACGCCCAACAATACAAGCAGGCAATGATCCGTTTAATGAAATAATGGCTACTATTAAAACATTAAATGATAATCAAACTTTGGAAATTATAAACATTTTTGAACCGATTCCATTGATAAATAAGCTGAAATCAATGGGTTACAAATCAATAACAGAAAGACCCGAAGATGGCACCATTCATACATTTTTCAGAAAAGACGGAAATGATAATAACAAAGAGCAAACACCGGAAGTAACGGAAACAGATGAAGAAACATTTGAAAACAAAAAAAACTCTTTTGGAGATAAGCTAAAAAAAATTGATGTTCGTCATTTGGAAATGCCCGAACCTATGGTTACCATATTACAAGAAATTGAACTTTTAGAAGATGGCGCTGCTCTATTTGTTGAACATAAAAAATTACCGCAATATCTTTTACCTGAATTACAAAAAAGAAACTTTACTGTTCTTTATCATAAAATTGATGAATTTAACATTCATTTATTAATTTTTAGGAAATAATGATAAATGAATAATCTACAAACTGATAATGCTCCGTCAATTTCAGTTGTTAAACCCCATTTTATTTTTGCAGGAATATCTTTTTTTATTTTAGCAATTATGATTGTTTTAGCTAATTCCAATTTGCTGCATCCGTACTTTGACGAAAAAATAATAGCCATAACTCATATTGCTGTTTTAGGCTGGGGAACAATGATAATTATAGGAGCTTTATATCAACTTATACCTATTGTTTTTGAGGTTGCGCTTTTCAGTGAACTTCTTGCTAAAATAAATTTTTGGGTCTTTGCAGTTAGCATTGCTGCATTAAGTTATTCTTTTTGGGTAAACGCATTTTCTACTCTTTTAATTTATGCATCTATTATGCTGTTGATTTCTTTATTAATGTTTATCGGTAATGTTTTATTAACACATAGAAAATCCAAAAAGAAAACCATTCAGGCAAAGTTTATAATAACATCTATATATTGGTTATTGGGTACTGTAATAATGGGAACTCTTATTGCATTTAATTTTAGGTTTAACTTTTTCCCCGAAGCTCATTTGCATTACTTAAAAATTCATGCTCACTTAGGTTTAGTTGGATGGTTTTTATTGCTTATAGTTGGAATTGCTTCTACATTAATTCCCATGTTTTTTATTGCACATAATCTTAATGAAAACAAACTTAAGTATTCTTATTATTTAATAAATGCAGGACTTGTGGGCTTAATGTTAGATTGGTTTCTTTATAATCAAAATAAACTTGTTTGGGTTAATTGGCTATTTATTTCGTCCGGAATTATTTTGTTTTTTTCTTATTCATTCGATTCTTATAAACAACGTTTGCGAAAGGTTCTTGATGTTGGAATGAAGCAAACCGTAATTTCCGTTTTGGCTATTTTAATTCCTATTATTATAAGTGTTATAATTTTAGCAAAATTTCAATTAAGTGATGCTTTTCTTTTAAGAGTAACAACCTTTTACGGATTTTCAATAATTTTTGGTTTTATTACATCACTTATATTAGGTCAAACTTATAAAACACTGCCATTTATAATTTGGCTTGAAAAATATAAACCGCATGTAGGTAAAGCAAAAATACCAATGCCTAAAGATTTATATTCCGAAAGGATAGCTGAATTTCAATTATATTTCTATCTGGCATCCGTTACGGTATTAAGCCTTGCACTATTTTTTAATTCTAATTTATTAATAACAATTGGCAGTTATCTTTTTTTAATAACAGCTAGTCTGTATAATTATAATTTATTTAAAATTGTATTACACAAAACAAATATAAAGGCTTTATAATGGAAAACATTGAAGAAGTAAAAAAACATATATTAGAAATTCTAAAAGAAGTAATGGATCCCGAAGTTGAATTAAATATTGTAGATTTGGGCTTAATTTACAATTTGGATTATGACGGAGAAAATAGAGTAAATATTATAATGACGCTTTCTACTCCTGCTTGTCCGCTTGGCGATGCGATAATTTTAAATGTTAAAGAAAGCATTAAGAAACACTATCCGGATTTTGAGGTTAATGTAAATTTAGTTTTCGATCCGCCATGGACACCAAACTTAATATCGGAAGAAGGGAAAGCAAAGTTAGGAATGTAAAACAAAGTTAGTTTAGCATATAAAATAATTCGACCGGATATAAAATTATATCCGGTTTTTACTTTACAAACTGGTAATTTTCTTAAGTGTTTTCTCTCTCAATTGCTCTAAAGATTCTTCACTTAACATATGATATGTTTCATCCCTAATAGTTCCCCATTTTTCATGAACCGGACACGGATGTTCGTCACTACAATTAGGGAATCCAAGAACACAAGTTGTAAAAACATCCAAACCGTCAATGATTTCAACAATCTCAATGATTTTAATATCCTTTGGGTCACGTGCTAAATAGAAACCACCATTTTTACCTTTTTTTGAACCGATAATTCCGCTTTCCGTTAAAGTTTGCAGCATTTTAGATACAAACTCTTTAGGAACTTTTAATTCTTTAGAAACATCTAAAGAATTATAAATTTTTTTTTCACTTTTTGTTGAAAGAAAAAGAACAGCTTGAATAGCTAATTCACATTTTTTCGAGAAAATTACTGTCATAAAATTTCTATTATTTTTTTTTGTAAAAATAATAAAAAAGACATTAAGAATCATTTAACAAATTTCTACCCTAAAAAATAAGTTCCGGTTAAAAACTACTCTGCAGCTTGTTTTCCTTCGGTAAGATTATTATAAAATCGTTGAGTTGGATAAGCTAAGTCAATATCTTTATGTTTAGCAAATTCTTCAAGTATAGTTTCCCAAATAATTTCTTCGTTACCTCTTCTTTGGCGAACATGACAAAGAAAACGAAGTGTAAGCATTACACCGCTATCTTTAACAGATGTATATACTATTGGAGTTAAATTTTTATAAAAAATCATAAATTTCTTTGCAGCTTCTTTAATTTGCTTTTCCGCTTCTTTATTTAAGCTAAGAGTTTTGCTCTTTAGAATATCGGAAAGTATTTTTTTTGCTTTTTTCCAATCGCTTTCAAATGTTATCAATACCGGTATTTCATTCCAAATGTATTCAAACCCAACTGTAAAATTTGCCTGTGGTTTTTTAAAAATTGTTCCGTTGGGAATATGAATTATTCGCCCTGTACTTTGATCGGCATCTACCCAATTTCCTATTTCAATAATTGAAAATTGAAAAATCCGAACATCAATAACATCTCCTCTTATATCACCAATTTCTATTCTATCGCCTACAGAAAAAGGTTTGCGGGTTAAAATAAAAATCCACCCGGCTAAGTTAACAAGCAAATCTTGAAAGGCAATTGCCAAACCTGCAGAAAGCAACCCAAAGTAAGTTCCAATTGAGTCGAACGCACCAAACCAAATTCTTGCTAAAAACAACAATAACAAAAACACAGTGATATATTTTGCTGTTTTCTGCCATTGGTATCTTATGGAAACATCATCAATTTTTTCAAAAATTACTTTTCTAAAAATTCTATCAAAAATCCACCAAATAATTACAATAATTATTGTGGTAAACAGCTTGGATTGCATTGTAGCACTTATGCCTAAATATTTACTTAGTAGTTCTGTCATGATATTTTAACCATAAATTAAAGTTTCGATAAAATTGTTTTAAAGATAAACAATATCTTATCTAAAAGAATCATTCATTTTTATAATTATAGATATTAAAAAATTATTTTTAATATACTTAATTTTAATCGCTTCCGTAACACTAAACTTCTTACAATTACTTTGGTCTAAATTTTTTTGATTTTTCTATTACTATTTTTTTTTGCTAAATTATTTTTATGATAAAACAATTTTAAGAAGGTTTTTGTGCAATATTTTACACAAGATTTTATAGATTTTTTTTCTGAGTTAAAAAATAATAATAATCGGGATTGGTTTAAACAAAATAAAACCCGCTATGAACAATCGGTAAAAATTCCTTTCGAAAATTTTATTCAAGATTTTATTTTTAGAATTCAAGAGGATGATGAAAATTTAATAACCACACCTAAAGAATCTATTTTCAGAATTTATAGAGATATAAGATTTAGTAAAGACAAAACTCCCTATAAAACACACGTTTCTGCTGTAATTGTAAATGGAGGAAGAAAGAATTATACTACTCCAGGAATATATATTGAAATAAGTTCCGATAAATTAAATATCTACAGTGGTATTTACCAAATGTCCAAAGAACAACTTTGGAATGTAAGAAGTTTTCTTACGGATAATCTGAAAGAATTTGAACTTTTACTCAATGATAAAAAATTCAAAAAATATTTTGGAAAAATACTTGGTGAAAAAAATAAACGTTTACCGGTTGAATTTAAGTCAATTGTAGAACAACAGCCTTTGATAGCAAACAAGCAATTTTATTATATTGGGAAGGCAGATATAAAAAAAATTGTGCAAAAAAATTTAACTACTCATCTAATGAAATATTATTTTGCCGCAAAACCAATGAATTTATTTTTTAAAAAAGCACTTAATTAAAATAATTATTATATGGAATGTCTAAATATGAAAACAACATTTTTTTCTTTTACTATTTTTTTGTTAGTAACAAATTTATTATTCAGTCAAAATTCTTCACTTTTTGTTCCTATAAACATACAAGAAACAATTAAAAACAAAACAAGAACTTACACTGGTACGCCCGGAGAAAATTATTGGCAAAACAGTTCCGACTATACAATTAAGGCGGAAATTTTACCCGATAGCAGTTATTTAATTGGCAAAGAAACTATAACCTATTATAATAATAGTCCTGATACCTTGAAAAATATTGTTATGAGAATTTATCAGGATATTTCAAAAAAAGGAGCTTTAAGAGATTGGTATATTCCTGCAAATCTTTTAAATAACGGAGTTCAAATTAATTATTTAATTGTTGAGAATGATACTTTGGATATATCACCGGAAAGTAAAGATATTTCAAGAGGTTCAACCAACTTAAACATTAAATTGAAAAATGTTTTGCTTCCACATAGTAAAATTATTTTAAAAGTAAGTTGGCAATTTGAAATTCCCCAAAAGCTTAAAGTACGAATGGGTAATTACGGAAATGGAAATATGTTTATTTCATATTGGTATCCGCAAATATCTGTCTATGATGATATTGACGGTTGGGATAGAATTGATTATAAAGGCAGCGTTGAGTTTTATAATGATTTCTGCAATTATAATGTTGAACTAAAATTACCAAAAGACTATTTTATAAGAGCAACAGGCGAACTTCAAAATGCAAAAGAAATATTAAGAAAAGATATTTACAAAAGATATGAACTGGCAAAAAAAACAGATAAAATAATACGTATTATTTCACCCGAAGATTACAAAACCGGCTCTATAACCAAGGGAAAAACTTTTAATGTTTGGAAGTTTACTGCGCACAATGTTACTGATTTTTCTTTTGCAATAAGCAATAATTACAATTGGGATGGCACAAGTGTTTTAGTAGATAAAAAAAATAAGCGTCGTGTTTTAACTGATGTTGTCTATCAAGACACAGCATTTCTTTGGGAAAATGCAGCTCAATATTCCGCAACTTCTATTGATTACTATTCAAAAACATTGCCGGGTTATCCCTATCCATATTCCCACATTACATCTTTTTGTAACGGCAGCAAAGGTGGCGGAATGGAAACACCAATGATGACTAACGATGGTATGCCTAAAAGTAAACATAGCATTGTAGGTTTGTTAGCACATGAAATTGCACATAGTTATTTCCCTTTTATAATGGGAACAAACGAAAGGAAATATGCGTGGATGGATGAAGGCTGGGCAAGCTTTTTTCCAAAAGAAATTGTTGATATGTATGATTCTGCCTATGATTATTGGAGAGGACGAGTTATATCATACAGTATGAATGCCGGAAAAGAAGGAGAACTGCCTCCTGTAGTTCTTTCTTATTCTTATAAAACCAAATATTTACGAACAGGTTTTTATAACAGACCAACAAATGCTTACAAAGAATTAGAAAAATTATTAGGACGCGATTTATTTAAAAAAGCATTGTTAGAATATATGCATAGATGGAATGGAAAACATCCGATTCCTTATGACTTCTTTTTTACATTTAACGATGTTGTAAAAGAAGATTTAAGTTGGTTCTGGAAACCTTGGTTCTTTGAATTTGGTTATCCGGATTTATCTATTGAAAATGTTAACAAAAATAATGACAACGTATTTGTAACTATTAAAAAAGCTGGGAATATTCCAACAAGGGTTGAAGTAACTTTTAATTTTGAAGACGGAACAAAAAAAATCATAAAAAAATCAGCCGGGGTTTGGCAAAAAGGGAATGATAAAATAGAAATTAAAATTAAGACCAACAAGAAAGTTAAGTCCGTACAAGTAGGAAACAAATATATTCCGGATGCAGTAAAAGAAAATAATAATTTTATTTTAAACTAATTTTTAAAAAATATGTTTTCGGATAATTTAACAAAATTTTTCAGCGTACTTATTTACATTTTATTTATGAATATTATTATTGCACAAGAAAATAAAAATATTCATAAAGTAGAAAACAACACTCTTGCAGTACAACTAAAAACTGAGAATAAAATATTATTTAATTCGGACTTAAAAAGTAAATTACCTTTAATGTTACTTGGAAAACGTTATAATCCGTTTTTGGAAACTTACAATTTTATTATTCCCGAAAATATTTTTATGAATAGTAAAATCAATAAATATAATTATTATGAACAAAAAAGAATAAGGAACGAATTAAACCAAGCAATGAAAGTATATAGAAAAGGACAACTAAAGAGCAATCTTGGAATTGTTGGGCAAATATTAGGCTATACGCAAACTGCAGCAACTTTAGGACTGGCTATTTATTATATAAATAAATATGGTTTCAAATAACTATTTATGCAATTCAAAAAAAAATTTCAATCAAGCAACATTGCATTAATTGCCTTCGCTCATTTTATCCATGATGTTTATTCATCATTTTTATCGCCAATTCTTCCATTATTAATTGAAAAATTTAGTTTATCTTACACTCTTGCAGGATTGTTAACAATTGTGCAGAGGTTGCCTTCATTATTAAACCCATTAGTTGGGTTAATTGCCGATAAAATAAGCTTAAAATATTTTGTAATTCTTTCACCAAGCATAACTGTAATTGCAATGAGCTTGTTAGGCTCGGCACCCAGCTATATTTTTCTGGTAATAATTTTATTATTCACCGGTATTAGTGCATCTATGTTTCATGTACCGGCTCCGGTAATGATTAAACAAATAGCCGGAGACAGAATTGGGAAAGGAATGAGTTTTTTTATGCTTGGTGGTGAACTTGCCCGCTCAATTGGACCGATTGTAATTCTTGGTGGTATTTCCTTGTGGGGATTAAGCGGAACATACCGGCTTATCCCTTTTGGTTTAGTTGCCTCAGTACTTTTATTTTTTAAATTTAAAAATTTGGTTATTGTTCACACAACCGTTAAAGTAAAGAAAAAAATGGTTGTAAGCTCCTTTAAAAAAGTACTTCCTTTGTTTATACTAATTTTAGGAATAACATTTTTTAATTCTATTATAAAAGGAACATTAACAACCTTTTTAGCTGTTTATTTAACTAACAAAGGAGAAAGCTTATGGTATGCCGGTATTGCATTATCGGTTTTTCAATTTGCAGGTGCAGCCGGAACATTTTTTTCCGGAACAATTTCAGATAGAATTGGTCGGAGAAAAATTTTATTAATTGCCAGTATTTTAAATCCAATGTTGTTCTTTTTATTTGTTATTTCAAATTCTATGTTGTCAATTTTATTCCTTGTTATTTTAGGTTTCTTTATTTTTGCTTTTACTCCTGTGTTAATGGCTCTTGTTAATGAATCTGATTCTGATTTCCCTACTTTTATCAATGGTGTTTTTATGACAATTAATTTTTTAACAAGTGCCATCACAATTTCCATAATTGGTTTTTTTGCAGATTGGTTTTCTTTACAAACAACATATATTGGTGCTTCAATAATTGGATTAGGAACAATTCCGTTTGTGTTGAAATTAAAGAAGTAACTTTTGAAAATTTTAAATAATTAAGTATAAAAGTATGTAAAAAATAGTTCCGGTAATTCTTACAATTTTAAAACATCCTGCTGCAAGTAAAAGTTAATTTGTAAGCGGTAC
>Ga0256841_1003057_pt1 | contig 12775 bp, 11 predicted proteins | sample 356308metaG_FD_185971 | JGI IMG/M metagenome (GOLD analysis project Ga0256841, IMG submission 185971) | Hydrothermal vent microbial communities from Mid Atlantic Ridge, Atlantic Ocean - 356-308 | ecosystem: Environmental > Aquatic > Marine > Hydrothermal vents | place: Atlantic Ocean: Mid...
AAAGAGTATGAGAAATTAGAAAAAGATTTTATGGAGTTTTATCCAGAATTAGAAAATTTTGTGTTTTCACTCCGTAATGGAAATTTAGATAATTACAGATAATTAAGCAACACTGAATAAATCAAATCTATCTCCGTATTTATCAAATAGTACATTTTTAAGTTCAGGAAAATTTTTTAAGTGGGGGTCTTCTTTTATAAGATTTTCAGCTTCTAATTTTGCATACTTCAGGATTATTTCATCTTTTGGTCTCTGTAAATCTGCAATTCTAAAATTAAACTTTCCTGACTGGGCTGTTCCACTTATGTCCCCACCTCCCCTTATTTTCCAGTCTTCTTCAGCAATTTTAAATCCGTCAGAAGTTTTAACAACTATTTTTAATCTCTCTAAAGTTTTCCTTCTTCTATTTTCTTCATCAGGTTTTGGGGACGGTTTCCTTAAAGATGAAGGTGCTATCAGGAAGCAATAACTCTTATGCTCTCCTCTACCAATTCTACCTCTAAGCTGGTGAATCTGTGATAAGCCAAATCTATGGGCTTCTTCAATGACCATAACTGTTGCATTTGGAACATCAACCCCAACTTCTATAACTGTCGTTGATACTAAAATGTCAGCTTTTCCTTCTTTAAATTCCTTCATTATCTTATCTTTTTCTTCCTGTTTCATTTTTCCGTGTAAAAGTAAAACCTTTTTATCTGGAAATGCCTCTTTCCAGTGTTTATACCCTTCTTCAGCCGATTTAATATCCATTTTTTCAGATTCTTCAATTAACGGATAAACAACAAAAACCTGTCTTCCTTTTTTTAGTTCTTCACCGATTTTTTTATACAGGTTTTTCCTTTCATCATCAAAAAGTAGAACTGTTTCTACTGGTTTTCTTCCTGCAGGAAGCTCATCAAGTATTGATACATCAAGGTCTGAAAAATATGTTAATGTTAATGTCCTTGGAATTGGAGTTGCAGTCATAACAAGTGTGTGGGGCATAAAATTAGCCTTTTCTGTAAGTGCTTTCCTCTGTTCGACACCAAACCTGTGCTGTTCATCAACAACAACAAGGGCAAGATTTTTAAATTTTACTTTTTCCTGAATTAAAGCGTGAGTTCCTATTACTACCTCTGCTTTTCCCTTTTCTAATTCTTCATAAATCTTATTTTTTTCTTTGGATGGAAGGCTACCTGTCAGTAAAACAACATTTACACCAAAATTTTCAAGAAAATTTTTAAAACTGTTGTAATGCTGCTGGGCAAGTATTTCTGTTGGTGCCATAACAGCAACCTGTTTTCCATTTTTTACAACAGCTAAAGCTGCTGCTGCTGCAACAACTGTTTTACCACTTCCAACATCTCCCTGAACCATTCTGTTCATTGGTATTGTTTTATTCATATCAGAAAGTATTTCTTTTATTGTTTTTTTCTGGGCATTTGTTAGTTTAAAAGGAAGATGTTTTTCAAATTTTTCTATGAAATTGTTTTCAACCTCAATTTTTACAGAAGGAAACTGCTGAAATAGGTATTTCCTGTAAAACTGGGCAAGCTGTAAAAGGAATAATTCTTCAAATATAAATCTTTTCTGGTATCTTGTATTAAAATTTTCTAATGCTGTTATATCTTCATCCTGTTCTGGAAAATGTATTTTTTTCAGTGCAGTTTTAACTTCTGGAAGTTTGTACCTTTCAAGGAGATATTCAGGAAGTATTTCAGGGTAATAGGAAGAGTATCTTTCAACTATTTTATACATTCCCCTTCTTAAGTGGTTCATTGTTTGCGATGTTATTTTTATGGAACTATCACCTTTTAGAGAGTAAACAGGAACTATCCTTTCTGTATTTATTTTATCGTTGTCAGAAATTCTGAATATTTCTGGCTGTATTATTGATTTTTTCCCGTTAAAAATAGAAATTTTTCCAAAAATTTTAACTTTTTTTCCTTTTTTAAAAAAATTGAATAAAAAGGGCTTGTCGTGGACAAAGTACACATATAGTTTTAATTTCCCTTCTTTGAGAACTACTTCAGTTTTTAATCTTCCCTTGTTAACTTTTTTTATGCTTTCTACAGTTAAAATAAATGTTCCTTTTTCTTCATTTTTTACTTTAGAAATAGATTTAATTCTCCTGTCTTCATACTTTCTTGGAAAGTTATAAAGGGCATTTTCAACATTAGATAATCCTATTTTTTTAAAAGCCCTTTTTTCTATTGGCTTTAGTATTTTCAAATCACTGATATTTAAATTTTTAAAGTAATTTCTGTCTAACTGTTGTTTTATTTTTTTATCCTCTTTTTTTTGAACAGAGATAGGATATCCCTTTAGATTGTTTTCTGTTTCTTCAACGGCTTTTATTAAGTAGTCAATAAAGGCTCTTTTTTTGTGGTTTGAAAGGTTATCAATATCTTTTATATCTTCCAATAAACCTTCTGGCAGGTAATCTTTTAGCAAATCGTAAAGTGTATTTCCTAAATCTTTTACCCTTGCAAGCTTTAAATCATCGTAATCTTTTAAATTTAATAGTAAATCTTTAGACTTTTTTAAGTTTTTCATGTTCCTTTATGTAATTTTTTATATCTTCTAAAAACTTTTCTGGGTCTAAACCGTAGTATGTTGCAGCCCCAAATAAAGTTTCGTGTTTTTTTCCTTTACAGGTTTTACAGTACATATTTCTTTCTTCAAAGAATTTTATTAAAAATGGATATTTTTTCAATGCTTTTTCTACTGTTGTTGTTAAATCTATATGTTTCATTCCTTACCTCTCATAAATTTTTTATAAAGATACTATAACATAAGAGATATTCATCTTTTTAGATTTATCAATTTACATTTTGAAGTTTTTTCTCTAATTTTTTTGATAAACGGTGGTTTGGATTTTTTTCAATAATGTCTTTGTAAATTTTTAGAGCTTTCTCATAATTTTTGTTTTTTTCTTCTAATTTTCCATAAGAGTAGGAGATAAAAGGGTCTTTTTTATTTTTTTCATAGGCTTTTTGATAAAAAGAAAGGGCTTCTTTTATGTTATTGTTTTTTTCCTCTAAATAGCCTTTTGAGTAAAGGAGATAACCTGTTTTATCTTTATTTATTAACTCTGATAATATTTGATTTGCCTCTTTTTTATAACCACTATCTATCATCTCTATAATTAATCCAGAAACCATATCTTCATTTTCAGATGAAATTTTTAAACTTTTTAGAACTTTTACTACCTGATTTACTTTTCCTTCCTGTATGTATAAATGCAAAAGGACATTTAGAACAGAAATATCACTTTTAAGGTAAAGGGCTTTTTCATAAAATTCTATCGCTTTTTCATTCTGTCCTTTCAAGTAGTATTTATCAGCTGTTAATAAATATTTATTAAATATGTACTCCCTTTTTTCAGGGGTTATTATTTCAAAATTTGTAGCTTTTGTCTTTTTTAAGTTTGTCTCAATGGTTGTCTTTTTATGTTTTTTTACATTATTCTTCTTTTTTGGCAAATTATTAATTTTTTTTGTTTCTTTTGCCCTGGTTAATTTCGGCTTGCTTAGTTTTTCTTCTTTTACAATCGGTTTATTTTCTTCAAGAATCAGTCCATAATCCTGTAGATTTTTATTATTTTCTGTTTTTACAACAGATTTTACAGAGTAGTTTTGTTTTTTTTCAGAAAAGATGAAAAAGTAGAGGGAAACTGCAACTAAGATTAGTAAAATACCTAATAAGCTAAAAATTCTTATACTTTTGAATTTCTGATTTTTTCTCTCAATAACTAAATGAGGAGGGACGTACTTTTTGTTTTCTTCATTTTTTACTTTGTTTAAGGTGTTTATAATTAAACTCATTTCAACTTTCTATCAGCTCCAGATATTTATCAGCATAATTTTTAATATGAAACTCTTCGGCTTTTTTTAAGGATTTAATTTTGTATTCATTTAATAATTCGTCATTTTTTAATAAATTCATTACTTCTTTTGCAAATTTTTGCTTATCAAAAGGCGGAACTAAAATTCCTGTGCCTTCTGATAGAACATCTACAAACATTCCTGATGTTTTAAAGGCAACTACTGGAACTCCTAAAAACATACTTTCTTTCATAACTCTTGGACCACCTTCAAACAAAGATGAAAGTAAAAAAATATCAGACCTTTTTATGAATTTAAAAGGGTTTTTTTGAAATCCAGTAAAAATAACATCTTTCTCAAGCCCTTTTAACTTTGCAAAATCTTCAAGTTCTTTCCTTGATTTTCCTTCACCTACAAAAACCAATTTAACATCAGGAATTTCTCTTTTAATAATTTCTAAAATTTCTATTAAAATTTTCTGGTTCTTTTGGGGTATTAGCCTTGCCACATTTATTAAAATCCTGTTCTTTTTAAAAATTTCCTCATATTCTTCTGGAATGTTTTCTTCAGCTTTACTCCTTATTTCTTCTGGATTTATACCAATATGTATTACTTTCAATTTATCATCTTTTATAAAGAATGTTTTTTTCAGGTCTTCAATAACGTCGTCAGCTATTCCTACAATATAATCTAAATTTTCATACATTTTTTTAATAAAAAGCCTGTAAGGTATTTTCCATTTAGAACCATAATGATAATAACTACTGGAATTACGGGAAATTCCTATAAATTTTATATCATTTTTTTTATACAGGGTTTTTGCAATTGATGTTGTTATGTTTTGAGGCAACATATTGCTTAAAACAGCATCTGGTTTTTCCTCTTCAATTATTTTCTTTAACTTAAAAGGTCTTTCAATATCGCCGTATTTTGCATTTAAATATATGACAGGGAAATTTAAAGATACTTCCCTTTTTCTTTTTTTGTTAACAATAATTTTTACTTCAATACCCCTTTTTATAAATTCCTCAATCAAAACAATCTGGGAAAATAAAGCTCCCCCTGACTGTGGGTCTAAACTATTTGTGTAAAATAATATTTTTTGTGTTTTCAACAAAGAACCTCTCTAATTTTTATTTACTCTGCACCCTGAACTTTTCTAATTCTTCTTGCAAGTTCTCTAATTGCTTCTACCTCACTCATTCCCTCTTCCATAAGCTGTCTTACTGTTTGAGCTTTTGCAAGTGTGTTTACAACTTCCATTACATCCTCCCCAAAATAACACTCACTTTTGCCCTGGTTTTCAATAGCCTGTGTTATGCAGTTGTCTAATTGTTCAGGTGTAAATTTTTCGGCAAGTTCTTTTATCTCTTTTATGTTCATAAAAACACACCTCCTTAAACTCTTATTTTTCCTTTAAACTTTTTCTGTAGTTCCCTTTTTATTGCTTTTTCTTTTAGTGCTTCTCTTTTTTCGTATTTTGCTTTACCTCTTGCAAGTGCTATTTCTAATTTTATTTTTCCGTTTTTTAGGTAAAGTTTTACAGGTATTAAAGTAAATCCCCTTTCCTGCATTTTTCCCATAAGCCTTAATATTTCCCTTTTGTGGAGGAGTAGTTTTCTTTTTCTTGTATATTCGTGCTGATATTTACCAGCTGGTTTGTAATGTCCTACATGCATACCAATAATATAAGCTTCTCCATTGTCTATTCTTATATAACTCTCTTTAAGATTAACATTTCCTTCTCTTATTGCCTTTACTTCTGACCCTTTTAAAACAAGACCAGCTTCGTAAGTTTCTATTATTTCATAATTTCTAAAGGCATTTTTATTTGTAGCTATAACTTTAATTCCCATTTATTCACCTTTTATAATATTATTAATGCTTTATTATTATATAAAAATAATTGGGAGAAATATTATGTATAAATATATTTCCATCTTTCTCTTTCTTCTCTTTCCATTAATTTCAACAGCGACACCAGTTTACAAATTACGAATAAACATAGATACTGCAAATTCACAGTTTAAAGGAAATGTTGAGTTCATCCCAGATAAAAATAAAAAATATGTTTTTTATATTGAAAATTTAGATTTACAATCTGTTTCACCAAAACCTGAAAATTTAAATAAAAAATACCTTACAGTAAAAGGGAAAAAGGGAGAACCAATAAAAATAATCTATTACTATAATACAAAACACAATAAACATAACTACATTGACAGGGATTTTGTTTATCTTACTGAACCGTGGTATCCGTATTTAGATGAATTATCTGTTTACGACCTGTTTGTAATTTTACCAGAAGGTTTTGAAGCAGTATCAGAAGCAAACAAAATAATAAAATTAAAGGATAAAAATACAGTCTCTTTTAAGTTTGAATTTCCCTATCCAGTGGAGCACATAAATTTAATAGCATCAAAAAACTGGGAAGTTGTGGAAGATAATTACGAAAATATAAAAATATACGGCTATTTTTTCAAAAGTGATATTAAACTTGCAAAAACTTACATAGAATACACAAAAAACTATCTTCAGATGTATGAAAAAATTTTAACAAGATACCCTTATAAAAGATTTTCCATTGTAGAAAACTATTTTCAAACAGGATATTCAATGCCTACATTCACACTCCTTGGAAGTTATGTTGTTAAACTTCCTTTTATAGTAAAAACATCTTTAGGACATGAAATTGTTCACCAGTGGTTTGGGAACAGCGTATACATTGATTATGACAGGGGAAACTGGGCAGAGGGGTTAACAACGTATTTTGCAGACCACTACTACCAGAAACTAAAAAATACAGACTGGGAATACAGGAAAAATTCTATTTTAGATTACCTTTCTTATGTAAAACCGCAAAAAGAATACCCTGTTAAAGATTTTATCCAAAAAACAGACAAAGCCTCCCAAGCAATCGGATATGGAAAAGTTATGATGATTTTTCACATGCTAAAAAATTTAGTTGGAGAAGATGTATTTTATAAATCTATTAAAGATTTCATAAGGACATACTCTTTTAAAAAAGCTTCATGGGAAGACATTCAAAAAGTTTTTGAAAAAAACTACGGAGACTTAGACTGGTTCTTTAATCAGTGGATTAACAGAAAAGGGAAATTAGATTTAGTTGTAAAAAACACAAAATTAGAAGTTGAAAAAGGAAAATTCAAAATCTCCTTTGACATAGAACAAAATAAAAAACCTTTTAAAGTCAGTATTCCCCTTGAAATTTTTACAGTTTTTGGTACCAAATCAAAAAATATAGAACTTTCAAAAACTAAACAGCATTTTGATATATATTTAGAAGATGAACCTCTTAAAATTGTTTTTGACAAAAATTACGATATTTTTAGAAACTTAAGGGGAGACGAAGTTCCACCTATTATTTCACAGGTTTTAGGTGCAGAAAAATTAATTCTGATTATTTCAAAAGAAAATAGGGAAAAGTATAATTACATTTTAGAAGATTTAAAAAGGAAAAAAATAAAAATTGAAAATCCCGAAGATTTTAAATATTCACAACTTAAAGATAATACTGTAGTGATTTTTGATAAAAATAATCCTGTTATAAAAAGATTATTTGGAGAATTAAAAGGGTTTAACGACTTTGATTTTATCTGTAAAAAGAACCCATTAAACGATTTTAAACCAGTTGCAGTCATAAATGGAAAAGAAAAAAAAGAAATAAAAAATTACTACCTTAGAACACTCCACTATGGGCATTATTCGTACGTTAGTTTTAAAAACGGAAAAATTGCTAAAAAAGGCTTATATCTCTCAAAAAGAGGTATTGTGTTTAAATTAAGGGACAAGACAACTGCTGTTTATGTTCCAAAAATAGAAGATATAAATTCTGTAATTTCAAAGGTAGAAGACAGCAAAATAGTTTATGTTGGAGAAACCCACGACCAGTTAGCCCACCACATTAATCAGCTAAATATACTAAAAGGTATTTACAAAAAATATAAAAAAGTTGCCGTTGGAATGGAGATGTTCCAGAGACCTTATCAAAAATATTTAGATATGTACATAAATGGAAAAATAGATGAAAAAACATTTCTGAAAAAAACCCATTACTTTGAAACGTGGGGATTTGATTACAACCTTTACAAACCTATTTTAGATTTTGCGAGGAAAAATAAAATCCGTGTTATAGCTTTAAATATTGATAATAAAATAAACAGAAAAGTTTTTAGAGGTGGAATAGACTCTTTGACACCTGAAGAAAAGGAAAAATTACCAGAAGAAATTGATTTCACAAACTACACCTATAAAGAGTATCTAAAATCCATATTTAACAACCACAACCGTTCAAATAAAATGAATTTTGAATACTTTTATCAGGCACAGCTTATATGGGACGAAACAATGGCAGAAACAATTGATAAATTCATAAAGAAAAATCCAGATTACAAGATGGTTGTGTTTGCTGGAAACGGACATGTTAGATACGGCTATGGAATACCAGATAGGGTTTATAGAAGAAATAAAATTAACTACAAAATAGTTTTAAATGATGAGGAAGAAAAGAAAAATATTGGAGATTTTATACTCTATCCACAGGAGTTAAAAGGGGAAAAATCAATAAAATTAGGTGTTTTACTAAAAGAAAAAGATGGAAAAGTTATAGTTGAAGATGTAATAAAAAACAGTCTTGCTGAAAAAACAGGAATTAAAAAAGGAGATGTTATCCTTAAATTTAACGATTTTGATATAAAATCTGTTGAGGATTTAAAAATTGCCCTTTTTTATCAAGAAAAAGGAAAAGAAGGGAAAGTTAAGGTGAAAAGAGGGAAAAAATCCCTCTACTTGAAACTTAAATTTTAATATTTTGGAACGGTAGGGTCTATGTAATCAGACCATGCCAATATTCCACCTTCAACGTTTTTAACCTTTTCAAAGCCCTGTTCTTTCATCCAGAGAGTAGCCTGTAAACTTCTGCTTCCGCTTCTACAGATAACGTATATATCCTTATCCTTTGGAAGTTCTTTAATAGCCTTTGGAAGCATCATCATTGGAACCAATTTAGCTTCCTTTTCTTTAACCCTTGAAAATTTGTATTCGTGGGGTTCTCTCACATCTAATAAAATAAAATCTTCACCTTTGTCTATTTTTTCTTTTAATTCCTGAACTGATATATTTAAATCTTTATCAACTCCAAATCCAAAAAACATACTAAAACCTCCTTAATTTAAAACTTAATTTTGTTAGAATATTCTATACAGTTTAATGTATTTTAACTATAATTTTAATCATATTTGAATATATTTAATTTCTAATTTTAGGAGAAAGTTTTTGGTAAAAAAATATTTTTACGTCCTTTTTTTATTTATAATCCTGTTTTTCGGAACTTACTACCTTTATACTAAAATTTTTTATGACCCTGAATTTTTAATAAACAGAGAAGACACAAAAGATGTTCAATTACAGGAAAGCCAGAAAAAACTCCCAATTGTTGATAAACAAAATCCATACTCTGTTGCCCAGATTAAAGAACTTCCATTAAATTCTATAGTTTTAACTACCGCAAAAATTGTTAAATTAAAAAAGGAAAAAGACATTTACACAGGAGTATTGAAAGACCCAACAGGAAATATTCCATTTTTTATGGAAAAAGATGTTATAAAAAGAAATGAGGATTTAAAAGACATTTTTGAAGATACGGTTTTTTTAGATTTACAGATGAAATTTATTGTAAAAGTTCATAAAGATAAAGTTGAAATAGTACAGGTCTGGTGAATTTATGATTTTAGTAATAATAGCCAAAAACATTAAATGATATATTTTATTTAAATTCTCTAAATTTAAGAGGTAGTAAGATGTTTAAACTCAAAGAAGTACAAAAAATTCCTGTTCCAGATAGAGTAAAAAGAGCCTTAAAAGAAATATTAGGAGAACACAACGTTTTAGATGACCAGATGGATAGATTACTTTATTCATACGACGCAACAAGGATACAGTCACCACCTGATGTTGTTGTAATTCCTGAAAACGAAGAACAGGTTAAAAAAATAGTAAAAGTATGTTATGAAGAAGATATTCCAGTAACCCCAAGGGGAGCTGGTTCAGGATACACAGGTGGGGCTTTACCTGTAAAGGGTGGAGTTCTTATATCATTTGAAAAAATGGACAGGATTTTAGAAATAGATGAAGATAACGCAGTAGCAAGAGTGGAACCGGGGGTTGTAACTTATAAATTACAACAGGCAGTTGAAAAAAGAGGACTGTTCTACCCACCTGACCCTGCAAGTTATAAATTTTGCACCCTTGGGGGAAATGTAGCTGAAAATGCTGGAGGTCCAAGATGTGTTAAGTATGGAGTTACAAGGGATTTTGTAATGGAACTGAATACAGTAATCCATACAGGAGAGATAATCCATACAGGAAAAGCAACACTAAAAGATGTTGCAGGTTATGATTTAACAAGGCTTTTAATTGGAAGTGAAGGAACTTTAGGAATATTTACAGGAATTACATTAAAACTTATACCAAAACCTAAAGCTAAAAAAACTGTTAAAGCAATTTATATGGATATAGAATCAGTAGGAAAAACAGTTAAAGATATATTTAAAGCTGGAATTTCACCTTCAGCCCTTGAGTTTATGGATAAACTTGCAATTAATGCTGTTGAAGATTTTGGTCATTTTGGACTACCAAGGGATGCTGAAGTTATTCTTTTAATTGAAGTTGACGGACATCCAAAAGCAATAGAAGACGAAATTGTAGAAGTTGCAAGGATATGTGAAATGAATGGAGCAAAAGTGGAAATAGCAAAAACAGATGCAGAAGCAGAAAAGTTATGGGAAGCAAGAAGAGCCTTATCTCCAGCAGTTGCAAAATTAGCAAGGACAAAAATAAATGAAGACATAGTATTCCAGAGAAGTTATCTTCCAGAAGCTTTACCAAAATTAAGGGAAATAGGAAAAAAATACAACTTAAAAATGGTAAATTTCGGACACATTGGAGATGGGAATGTACACGCAAACTTTATGATAAATGGTTTAGACCCAGATGAAGTTGCAAGGGCTGAAAAGGCAGTTGAAGAAGTCTTTGAACTTGCTCTCCATTACGGAGGTTCAATAACAGGAGAACACGGAGTAGGAATAACAAAAGCCGAATTTATGAAAAAACAGTTTGGTAGTGCTGAAATGGATATGATGAGAAAAATAAAAAAAGTTTTTGACCCAAAAGACCTTATAAACCCCGGAAAAATGGATATAGATTAAACTTGGTATTGCATTAGTTTTTTTAAAACTATATATTAGAGTTAACTGAATAAGAACCGCGGGGGTAGTCCTTTAAAAGGGCTTGAGATAACACCCTTTGAACCTGATGCAGTTAATACTGCCGTAGGGAAGCGGGTTTGCGAAAAACAGGCCATCTTCTCTATGTAAACATAGGAAGGTGGCTTTTTTTATACATTCAGAAAATCAACTACTTAGGAGGTAGCATATTATGAGGAAATATGCATTATCAAGGAAAGGGCAAGATAATGTGACCCAGATGCATTATGCCCGTCAGGGAATTATCACAGAAGAAATGGAGTATGTTGCAAATAGAGAGCAACTTCCTGTTGAATTAATCAGAGAAGAAGTTGCTAAAGGTAGAATGGTAATTCCAGCAAACATAAACCATACATCATTAGAACCAATGGCAATTGGTATTGCAGCAAAATGTAAAGTAAATGCAAATATAGGAAATTCTGCCGTTGTTTCTGATATAGAAGGTGAGTTAGAAAAGTTAAGAGTTGCTCTAAAATACGGTGCAGATACTGTAATGGATTTATCAACAGGTGGAGATATTGATAAAATCAGGGCAGCTATTATTGAAGCTTCGCCTGTTCCTATTGGAACAGTTCCTATATATCAGGCTTTACAGGAAGTTCGCTCAATAGAAAAGCTAACAGAACAGGATATATTAGATATGATTGAACATCAGGCTCAACAGGGTGTTGATTATATGACAATCCACGCAGGAGTTCTTAAAGAGTTCTTACCAATGGTTAACCACAGACTTATGGGGATAGTTTCCCGCGGTGGTTCTATAATGGCAGAATGGATGACTGTCCACGGAAAACAAAATCCACTTTACACCCATTTTGATAAAATTTGTGAAATAATGAAAAAATACGATGTTACTTTCTCTTTAGGGGATGGTTTAAGACCAGGTTGTATTAATGACGCATCAGACGAAGCCCAGTTTGCAGAGCTTAAAGTTTTAGGTGAATTAACAAAAATAGCGTGGGAGCACGATGTTCAGGTTATGATAGAAGGACCAGGTCACGTTCCAATGGACCAGATTGAGATGAATATCAAAAAAGAGATGGAACTCTGCCACGAAGCACCATTTTACGTTTTAGGACCATTGGTTACAGATATAGCTCCAGGATATGACCACATTGCCTCTGCAATTGGTGCAGCAATGGCTGGATGGTATGGAGCATCAATGCTCTGTTATGTTACTCCAAAAGAACATTTAGGGCTTCCAAATGCTGAAGATGTGAAACAGGGGTTAATTGCTTATAAAATAGCAGCCCATGCAGCTGACCTTGCAAGACACAGACCTGGTGCTAAAGAATGGGACGATGCAATGTCAAAAGCAAGATATGAATTTGACTGGGAAAAACAGTTTGAGCTTGCTATTGACCCTGAAACAGCAAGAAAATACCACGACGAAACACTTCCTCAGGAAGGTTATAAATCAGCAAAATTCTGTTCTATGTGTGGACCTTCTTTCTGTGCTTACAAAATTTCACAAAAAGTACAGGCTGCAACAGAAGAAAATCCAGAAATGTTTTCCAATGATATGATTTCTGTTGACTTTATTAATCCATCTGGAAATGAAAATCAATAGTGTTATATTCTTTTTATAAGAGGGAGTTAAAAGCTCCCTCTACATTTATTGAGGACTTACTTTGACAAAGTTGAAGACAAAAGAAAAAAACATTGAAAAGTTCATTGTTGAGAACA
>Ga0256841_1003058_pt1 | contig 12774 bp, 8 predicted proteins | sample 356308metaG_FD_185971 | JGI IMG/M metagenome (GOLD analysis project Ga0256841, IMG submission 185971) | Hydrothermal vent microbial communities from Mid Atlantic Ridge, Atlantic Ocean - 356-308 | ecosystem: Environmental > Aquatic > Marine > Hydrothermal vents | place: Atlantic Ocean: Mid...
TCCGGAGTTTTCCTTAAAATAAAATTTCCTGCCTGCCACCAGGCCCAGTCCAAAAGCGTTTCCAAAACTACCACGGAAAGCTTCTCCTTTATAATTCGTTTGATGTATATGGATATAGGCGAGGTACGGTCCGGCCCAGAAGTTTCTGAAAAACCGGCGATTTGTTCTGGTGTATTGGCGATAGGTGAGGTAAAAGGGCTCTATCCATCCGTTATGAAATTCCCCGTAAACAATATGTAAATTACCCGATAATCCCAGGGAAGAATACCGGCTAATTTGCCTTTCATAATTGAGGGACACTGTGAAAAAGAATGTTGGATAGTAAAATATCTCCCCTTTGTAATAAGATTTTTTTGAATCTTCGCCCCGGCTTTGACCCCGGCCAAAAGCAGAAACAAAAACCAACAGAATTATTATTGAATTTTTATTGAGCAAAACCTTCATACTTTATATACTCTTTTTGGATTTTTTGTTGTATTCTGTTTAGCAATAAACCATAATAGCAGTCCACGCAATAACCCCGTTAATTTTTACGAAATTCTTCCTGTTAATCATATCCCGCTGTTTATGAGCCCCAAATGTACAAAAAATTCGGTTTCACCATTTTTACCGTGGAAATTAACAGGACTAAAACGGCACTCTCTTTCCGAAATGCGTGGCACTGTTAGAACCGAATTTAGCCACACGGAACTTGTGCCCGAGATGCCAGTCGCTTGTGTGAATGATCTTCATCTGTAGAATACTTAATATGTTGAATACCCGATTATTATAAATTATGTTTTGAAAATAAAATACGCAGAATACGTTATCCGATTTTCTCTACAAATGTAAAATAAAAAGGGATATTGGTGCAGCTTCTTTTTTGTGGCACTGTTAGAAGCGAAACCACCGGCACTCTCTTTCTGAATCGGGTGGCAGTGCTGGAAGCGGAATAGTAATAGGAGAGGAAATGCGATACTTAATTATTATCGGCTTTTTTTCAATTTCCAAAACATCTTCCATAAGAATAAATTAAACCAATTTGGGATTGGATTTAATATTAAACGTTGATAATAATACTCTAACTCTGCTATATGTCCCTTGATAAATGAGTTCATATCCTTTGTATCATTATTTTCTTTTATTAATTTTTTAAAACAATTATCAACTTCCAAAATTGACTTGTCAATACTTTTCCCGATAATTGTCCCTATACTTAAAGCTTCGTTTGTAGGAATAGTAAGATCATTATATTTTATGTGATCGCTATGATCGCTACCTGGAAAACTATAAGAGTTGCATAAACGCAAGTAATCCAATACTACCGTTAATCCTTCATCAATATATTTTACTTTAAGAATGTCATTTTTTTTATTTTTAATGTAAATTTTATTTTTGAGATGAATAGTAATTACGGAGCCACCAATTGCAATTAAACCTCCTATAACACCTCCTAAGAAGCCTATTCCAGCAGCTAAAATATTTGGATTAATCATCATATATTCTTAAAAATTGCATTTCATTAATCTTCTTTTTCAATGACTCATATTTGTTTAAATATGCAATAATTTGTTTGATTGGGTCATTATTGTCATAGTCCTTAAAAGCTTCCTCAATATACTCATCCGAATTAAATAACTTATTATCTTCGCCTAAAACACTCTTATATTTTATAATTTTCGAGAAGTCATCAATCAGTAAAAAACCATTTTCACATAAAGAAACTTGTGCAATGTATTTTTTTATAGAATTGATATGAGAACTGGCTACTCTATTTAAATAAAACTCCGCACCCTTAGTGAAAATATTTTTATAGTAGGCAAATGGATTATCTGTATTGTAATGTTCAGCAATTCTAGGAGCTAGTTTGTCTTTCCAAAAGACCGACTGGCTCTTTTGAGTCTCCGACAAAAAGTTAAAAATTGACCTAATATATATTAGAGCTTCATCAGGCAATAATTCCATCAGTGTTTTATTTTTAATTTTATGAACACTCTCATTCAATTTGCCGTAATAATCAATATTTATAATAACTTTGTTTAAAAATATTTCACCTTTTTTATTAAGTTTTATTTCACCATCATTCGATATTCCTTTTCCAGAACTAAATAATGTGTTCTGATAAATAGTAATTAATTCCCCTTCTTTATATTCTCCATTCTCCAATGCATACAAAATTTCTTTTATATCAAGCACACTAATATCAAAGAATTTTTGAATATGATCAATTAATAATTCCGTTCGTATTGAATTATTCAAATAGCTTAAATATGATAGGATTATTCCATTCATACACATAGGGATTTTATTTTTAGCTTCATCAGAATTGCAAGTTGCAAAATGCTCAATTATTTTATGGCAAATTGGTGAACTCCACAAATAGTGAATTACTTTTCCAATCAACAACTGATATGGAAAAGCTTTTGAAAATGATTCTCGTAGTTTTCCTCTAAATAATAAAGATTTGATTATGTAAAAATTCGTATTAAAAATATAGTCAAGAATTAGCCGAATACTATCATTTGAAAAATCTTGAATATTAAAATGTCCTTCATCTTCAGATAATCTCTCGTTATTATCAAACCAGTAGTAGTCAACTAACCCTTTGAAGTTGTTAAGTATTGTATCTTCTCTTAAAACTTTATTGCATTTTTCAATTCTTCTGTTAATTATTTCAATTACTTTGTCTTCCTCAAGATGCAGTGTGTAAATTTTATCAACTAATTTAATATCAAAATCATTTTTATTTAGTTTTATCTGCATATCTCTTTTTGCAGCAGCACCACTTTTGTTAAGTCTTGAAATGTTTTCATCTCTTATTGAAATAACTACTTTTATAGAGCCATTTAATGTGTCAGCTAAAGGAACATCAGCAACACCATTTAAATTATTTTCTATTCTAATTAGTGAGTCAAGAAAATGGTTCTGAATGTTTTTTAGTGGAATTGCATCAACATTGTCAATTACTAAAACATGCTGTTTTCCTTCTGAAAACAGGTACTGATGGAGAAAGATAATGTTTTTATGGTCTAATATCTTTAGTATTTTAGGAATTAGATTTGGTTTTTTATTTAGTATTTGCTCACTCTTTTTTATGAAAGAATCTTTATCCCCAGAGAGATCGTATTTCGTTGCATATTGAAACAGTTGCTCATATGTTTGAAAGTAATATAGTGTTTGTGCAGCAATTTTTTTCTCAGCTTCTCTTACTAAATCAGCGCCATTCCAAATATTTTGATCAATTGGTTTAATTTCTATTGTTTCATAGTCCAAATTTTTAAGCGGAATTTGATGATAGATACTGTATTTAAAATTATTTCTCAGACAAGTTAAATACGAATTCCTTATAATTTTATAAAATGCATTTCTAATCTTTTGTGGTGTGTCATTTTGAAACTGATCAATATGTCCACGCATGTCCAATATTACACCCTCACATTCTTTGTGTTTTTCAAACATTGCTCGTATTAAGGTGGATTTCCCTGAACCAACATGTCCTGTTATGTATAATAACTTGATATTACCAATAATGAATTGGTGGAAAACTTCATGGGATAATTCTCGAGGTACATATAAGTCGTTCCAGAATTCTCTTCTTGTTATAGATGATTCTCTTTGTAATTTTCTATTTTCAACTTCATAATTTACAATGTCATTGACAATCTCTTTTGATTTAATATATTCATTCATAATGTCTTGTTATATGCTGGCTTTATTCAAATAGTGTATTAATTTCTTTAAAAACATTTTCAAAATTATCTAATGTCTCCTTTGAAAAATAATCTTTATTTATTCCCAATTTTACAAGTTCATTAGCTGGCCTATAATGGTTAAATCTATCTATTTTGAGATATTTATTAATTTGAATGATAATTTGTTTTATATCTGAATTTAAGTCCGCTACTTTAATGTCAGTTGTTTCCTTAAATGCAGAATTAAATAGTTTCAAATAATCTTCTTTAACAAACAAATCTTCAAGATCTGCTTTTGTATAATCAACTAGAAATTCATCAAAAAACCTTATTTTATTCTTGTTTATAATTTTCTCAGCAATAATTTTATCCATTTTTGCTTTTCCCTTGGCATCTGTATAAGAATCAAGCAAACAAGCAATCTCTAATTTTGACCCTCTTAATAAAGAAATAAATGTTGCAACTTTTTCTAAACCACCAGTTGGAACAATGGTTATATCACCTCTTAAATGTTCCCTTTTTTCAGATTCCAAAATGCCCGAAATTGCAGTTAAAATTATCAAGTCAGAAACACCTTCTACTAAAAGATTTTTTTTGCTTACAAAAAGATTTTGAGCAATGTCATAACCAAGTGATGCTTGTAATGGGAATAATGTGTTTGGGTCTTTTTCTTGAATACTATCTGACACAACAGAGCCTTTATCGGTTTCCAAAACAGTTCTAACTCTATTTAGACTATCTGATGCTATCATAAAAGGTGAATGAGTAGTATATATTATTTGGTAGTCATCTGATAAATCTTCAATAAATCTTAATAAATCAGCTTGTGCTGATGCGTGTAGATTTAGTCCTGGTTCATCTAAAAGTAAAATATAATTAGAGTTTTCGTCTTCTTGTATTCGCTTGAACCAAACTAAAAATGAGAAAAACCAATTAAAACCTTTACTTCTATTTTTTAAAGGTAATGAAACACCCTTATTCTTCACTCTAATATCTAAAATATGCTCAACAATTCTTGTATTATTTCTTGTATCAGTTTCTTCTTTTTTATCAATTTGAAATGTAATATGTAGGTTTTTATTAGTCTCCCAATATCTAAAAAGTTCTTCTGATATTATTGATTCAGTTGCTTCTAATTCAGCAATAAAATCTTCAAAATCTTCACTTTGTAATATTTCAGAAGTATTAATATCTGCAAGTTCAAATAAAGCTTTTGCTGTTTTCAATTCATACTCATCAAGGTTACTGTTTTCTAACTTTTCAATACTTATTCTTGAAGGCAAAGAAAAATACTCATCATAATACAAAAACTTAGGTTTGTTTGGCTTTAAATAAACCCGTGAAACATATTCACTTATAGAATCATTACTCCAATTCCATTTATTTTCAAAATATTTATCAAATGTAGAAAGACCTTCCGTGTATTTTTCGTCGGAATATTCAGATTTTAATACTTCTAATTCTTCTTTTGTTTGAACTTTTTCAAGTTTATCATTCAATGCTTTACTTGATATTCCTAGTTTAGAAGTAATATTTTCAATAAATTTTTTTCTATTAATCTTTATAATAGACCAAGTGTTATTATTATCATATTTAGTTGTTACACTAAACTCTGTTGATTCTAATGTATCTTTTCCTAAATCACTTTCAATTAAGTCAATTAGATGTTTATCAATTTCATATGTGCAAACAATTGCTTCTGGGATAACTCCTGATTTGTCCATTTTCTTTTTTTGTTTTCTTGGATAATCGTGTGTTGTGTTGAATTTAAAAGATTCATCATCTTGGAAGTAATTTGTTTTAGCTATTACTTCCAATGCAGAAGTCTTTCCCGATTCATTCATTCCTACAAGAATTGTAATATCATCTTCAATTTCAAATTTTTGAGATTCTTCAAAAGACTTGTATTTTTTTATTTCAACTTTTTTAAGTTTCATATCATCTCCTTTTTTAAATTATTTTCGGTCTTCTGCTTGCAGGTAATGCTTTGAATATGCTGCGTGCCGCATTTTAAACTGTAATTTTCAGGTTACTACAATGTTTATTTTGTGTATTAACTTCCATATTTACAACTAATTGCGGTGTGCAGTATATTTTTTTAGGGCTTGCTTTTCTCTATTGAATAGTTTATTGGTCCAGTTTCTCTAAAACAATTTCTTTTCTGTACGTATTAAATGAATTTTCAAAAAATTTATTAAATTCTAAGATTAACTTTTGTCTGTCTTTTTGTTCATAATTATTATAAATTTCAATTACATTCCTAAACAATTGTATTTCCTTGTTATATCCATACAATTGAATTAGCTTATTTATTTCAAGAAATAAAGGTTTAGAAGTTTCATCAATGGAATTGTTCTTATTTGCAAGTTCCCACAATTCCAATATCTTCTCAAACAACTTAAAACGAAACTCCAATCTTTTCTCTAGTCTTTTGGATTTGAGATTTAACAAAGGAGCTACAACTAATCCAATTATGGAAATAATAAAACCAGTTCCTCCCAGTGCAATTGCAATAATGTTTGATGTATCCATTTTATTAAATTTTTATAAATCATATTATCATTTATTCATTTTTAATAAGGCACCAACTTTTTATCCATCCCCCTTTCCCACACATATCACAACCCCATTGCACATAATATGTACATCTTTTATTGTCCAATAAAAAATTTCATTTTTCAGTTTCCGGTTTACCGGTTCTTATCAGGTTTGAAACGCAAAGCTGCTTAGAACCAGTTAATACTCGAAAGACATCAAGTTTAATTTTGCAAATCTGATTTCTTTCGGTATAATTTGCTTTGTTAATGGTTTTACGGTTAACAAAACGGCACAAATTTAAAAGTAATAATTTAAAAATCAAATTTTTATTGAAAAAATATGATAATTTAGAGGGATTATAAATAACATAAGGTGGTTGTTTGCAATCGTTTTAGGCTTACTACTTTTGCAATTGTTGTACCACCTAAAATCCGCAAGAGAAAAAATTTTTCCACGAATTCCACGAATTTCACGAATTGGAAATATTTTTTACTAAAAACCGATAAAATGCCAAATTTCAAAGATTTGGGGACAGAAAACCCTTTACCCACTTTGGTTAAGGCTGTTGTGGGGAAGCCTTGTGAACAGGAAGTGATAATGTTAGCCGGAAGTGACAAGATTTATTAATGCAGTGTTGTCGGTTGCGAATTGAACAACCTACTCTCTTCCGCTTTTTGTAAATTTTGTAGCTATCTGTTGCATCGTATTTTCTCTAATGTAGTTTACATCCTCTGTTGAATCACCACCGCAAAAAGCGGTATAAATTCTACTCAGTAGAATATCCGAATATTTACTCTGAGCGCTATGTCTCTACTACCCAGCTCATTATCAATGAATTGGTTGTCTTATCCGAAACTAATCTCTTATGGAGTAGGTGTATTCCACCAAAAGGTGTTATCTTTGCATTTGCAATTTTGTTCATTCACCAAAATAGGTAAAAAAACACGAGACCGGCAGGCAGATGCATTATCCGCTAAGTGACGACTACCGGAAAACGATGAATTTTCACTTTTGTATTTCTATTTTCGCTTTATCAGTTTCCTATTTATAATACCTTTGTCCGTATATATTTTCACAATATAGATTCCCGCAGGCAAATAACCGATATCTAATGTTTGCAGGTTCTTTGTAACGGACTGTGACTTTATAAGGCATCCTTTCATATTTATAAGTTCCACCTGTGAAATATCAGCATTACCAAGCGATTCTATATTCAGCTCATTATCAGCGGGATTGGGAAAAACATTTACACCGGCAACTTCTTTATCATTTTCCTCAGTGTAAACGGGGATACCCTCTTCATTGTAAGCAGCCAGGCCTCCGGTAAAAGTTCCGATCCACTTGGTTTCGTTCGTATCAATAGCAACCGCATAGACCCAGTCGCAAGGCAAGCCGGAATTAGAAATGTTGTAGGTTGTCCAGTTGGTACCGTCAAAGGATGCCAGTCCGCCGCCGGTTCCAATCCATTTGCTTCCGTTTTGGTCTATGGCTATTGTGAAAACGTAGTCGGACGGCAAGCCCGAATTTGAGGTATTGTAGGTTGTCCAGGTTGTGTCGTCAAAGGCTGCCAATCCTCCGCCTGTTCCAATCCATTTGCTTCCGTTTTGGTCAATGGCAATGGAAAAGACATTGTTGTCGGGCAATTCCGAGTTGGTAGTGTCATAGGTAGTCCAGTTGGTACCGTCAAAGGCTGCCAGACCTTCGTTAGTACAAATCCACTTGGTGCCATTTTGATCTATGGCTATTGAATAGACCCAATTGCCTGGCAATCCGGAGCTGTAGGCATTGTAGATTGTCCAGGTTGTACCGTCAAAGACTGCCAATCCGCTTGCGGTTCCAATCCATTTGGTTCCGTTTGGTGCTATGGTAACCCTATTGATATAATTGGAAGGCAATTCGGAATTGGAAGTATTGTAGGATGTCCAGGTTGTACCGTCAAATGTTGCTACTCCGTCATCAGTTCCAATCCATTTTGAAGCGTTTGGGGCAATGGATACAGAATAGATCCGGTCGGAAGGGATTCCGGAATTGGAAGTGTTATAGGCCGTCCAGGTTGTGCCGTCAAACAATGCCAATCCTCCTTCGGTTCCAATCCATTTGCTGTTGTCGGGGTCTATGGTTATGGAATAGACAATGTTGTCGGGCAATCCGGAGCCGGAAGTATTGCAGGTTGTCCAGGTTGTGCCGTCAAACGACACCAATCCTTCACCTGTTCCAACCCACTTGGTTTCGTTTTGGTCTATTGTTACAATATAGACGTTGTCGCCGGGCAAGCCCGAGTTGTAGGCATTGTAGGTTGTCCAGACAGTACCGTCATAGGCTGTCAGTCCGGAGCCGGTTCCAATCCATTTTGTACCGCCCGGAGCAATGACTATTGAATTGACAATATTGCCAGGCAAGCCGGAATTGGAAGTATTGTAAACTGTCCAGATTGTTCCGTCAAACGACACCAATCCGCCGTCGGTTCCAATCCAGGTATCGCCGTCCGCCTCTTTGGCTATTGTTTTAACATAATTAAAAGGTAATCCGGAATTTATCACATCGTAGGTTGTCCAATTGGTGCCGTCAATAACGAGCAATCCTTTGAGGGTACCAATCCACTTAATACCGTTTTGGTCAATGGTTATTACCTTAACGTAATTGTCCGGCAATTCCGAATTTAAGGTATCATATACAGTCCAGTTTACACCGTCAAAAACGGCCAATCCGTCATTGGTTCCAATCCATTTGGAGCCGTTCGGGTCAATGGCAATGGAAAAAACATCATCGGCAGGCAATCCCGAGTTGGCAGAGTTGTAGATTGTCCAGTTGGTGCCGTCAAAGGCAGCCAATCCACCGCCGTAGGTTCCAATCCATTTCGTACCGTCCGGATCTACGGTTACCGCATTGATGTAGTTGTGAGGCAATCCCGAATTGATTTTGTTATAAAAAGTTGAAATGCCGGTTGCTTTATCCAACTTCACCAAACCGCCGGAAGTACCTATCCACATATCATTTCCTTTGTTTGCCAAGGCTACGATATGATCACCATTGGAATAATTCCACCAGTGCGGATTTTGAGAATTCACAAAGTCTGACAGACATGTCAAGGCAAGTAAGAATAAAAAAAAGTTTTTCATAATAACCTCCTTTTTTGTTTATTAAAAAAAAAAATATATTTTTTACTTTAAGGTGTTCTTATGAATATTTAACGTTTAACAAAACAGCCCAAATTTACAAATAAAAATTAAAAATCAAGTTCAATAATTAAAAAAAATCAAAAGAAAATCCTGCCCATCCCGGACTATGATTAGGCTTGCTTTTGCAAATTGGCATAATAATTCCAAACAGAAATGCAAGCAGTTCAGCACCCTGCCTCCGACTGTTTTTTATATGGACAAGAAATCATACAATCTTTTTAACCGGCACTGTTAGAACCGAAACGGGTGGTGGTGTTAGAGCCGGAATAGCCGTTAGGCACGAAACAAATCTCAACTAAAAAATAGGAAATAATGGTCTAAGGAATCGAGGGTATTATATACGATACTTAATTGTTGTTTGCAGTCGCTCTTTCTATTTTCTTTCTAACAACCATTCAAATACATTTTTATGAATTATTCCAAATTTGTTTTGAGTAAATGCGTCAGTTGTCAATAAAAATTTCGGATAATTGTCTTTTATTGTTTCTAATGGTGCAAATTCTCTTTTTTGAGTTTCGTCATTAGATATCTCCCAAGAAACTTGATAATACTCAATTTCTCCGATGCTATTTTTAACTGTAAAATCTACTTCTGAATTACGCAATTTGCCAGTCCAAACTTTATAACCTCGTCTTAGTAATTCTAGATAAACAATATTTTCTAGGATATGTCCTCTGTCAGAGGTCCTTTCTCTACCGACTAATATATTTAATAAACCAATATCCACTAAATAGTATTTTTCCAAAGTTGCAAGTTGCTTTTTGCCTTTTATGTCAAAACGGTTAACCCTGTAAAACACAAAACTGTCAACAAGATACTCAATAAATTTTTCCACCGTTGCGTGATGAATATTTTGATTGTCTGCTTTTAATGCTTTTGATATACTACTTGGCGAAACTTGATTTCCAATGTTGTTCGCCAAAAATTTAACGAGGTTACCAAATGCTCTTTTGTCATTAATTCTATGTCGTTGGCTTATATCTTTTTCTATAATTGTTTTGTATAAAGCATTCAGATATTCGTATATTTTATCATATCCTTCTTCCCGTAAATCAATTCCTTTGGGTAATGATGTTTCATTTGCATAATCATAAAATAAGGTTTCATAGTTTAGATATTTATTACTGATATTTATGTTTCTGCCTTGTAAGTATTCGGCAAATGAAAATGGTAAAATAGAAATTTCAATATATCTTCCGCTTAATAGAGTTGCTAACTCACTTGAAAGTAAGTTGGCATTTGAACCTGTAATATAAATATCCGTATTTTCCGTTGCATATAGTCCGTCAACTAATTTTTCAAAATCAGTAATATTCTGAATTTCATCAAGGAAAATATAATTCATTTTTCCTGCTTGCAATCTTGTTTTTATTTCAAAATAAAGTGTATCCCAAGATTTATTCAGAAAATTTTCGGGTAATTCAAAATTATAGAATTGTATTTGCTTTTCTGTTACATCTTTTTTTGATAAATCATCTCTGAACATTTGTAAAAGAGTTGATTTACCGGAACGACGCAAACCTGTTATAACCTTGATAATATCTTTATTCTTGTATGAAAATAATTTATCAATATAATCTTTTCTTATAATTTGTTCTTTCATTCTACAAAGATATGCTAAATATTATCAAAACTTGCAAAAAATGTTAATTTTGACAATTTAAATCTGCTGTTCATCTTTTTTTGAGTGCTGCACAACGGTTTTAATATGCGTAGTTGCGGACTTTAAAGCACTTAACTTTCGTTTTATCACTACATTTTGTTAAAAGATACAAACTTTGAATTTAGTACAAAACCGCAATTACGTATATTTTTTGTTGAACTAAACTCCGGCAAACCTACGTAGCTTTTTTTGCTGTTTGCCGGGATTTAAAATTCAACAACGGGCATTCAAACCACGAGCAATGATTATCTTGCCCGGTTTATTAATCCTCAAAATTTATATTATGAGCAAAAGTACAATTTATTTCGAAGCCTGAAAAGAAATTTCGGGTTTTAAAGAAATTAGCGAAGAATTTATTCGCAAACTGGTTATCAATGGTAAGAGCAGATCAACACATCAAAACTATGTTCGGCAAATGGCCAAGCTTGCCCTGTATTGCGGCAAGACACCCTTGGAGATTGAGATTGACGAACTCGAAGAGTATCTCTACTATTTGCGTCAGCGTGATACCGATGCTTTAAGTTCGTATAAACATTTGATTTACGGCCTTAGAAAGCTATATCAATTATTAAGCACGGCTTTTTATTTATTCAAATATTTTCTAGTACTTAATTTTCCGCTTTTTATTAAAGCTTCCTTTTGTTCTTTGGATAGCTTTTTAATTCTAGGACTAATACCAACTGATGAAACAGATATTGTACGTTCCCAATCTTCCGGAATTAATGGAGTTCTATTTAAATTTTCAAGGATTAAAATATAAAAGGCTTCTAAATAATCACTCATGTTATTGATTTTAATGGGAACTAATTCCTTTGATAATGAATCATTTTTGATTTGTAAATCTGAATCAATTCTAATCCCAAGTGTTTTATAATTTGGAATCCTAATTTTATTATTTAATGAGTCAACTTGTAAACTGTCGAATATGAATATTGGATAGTTCCCAATAATTCCTCCATCTACTACTACATCAAGATTCTCTGTATTATTATTTTTTTTATGGACATGACCTATACTATCAATAAAAACGGCTTCAAAATAAAGAGGTATTGACATTGATATTCGAACTGCATCTTTTATCTTCATTTGAGGATAGGTTTCAGCAGAAAAGACTATAAGTTTTTGCTTATTCAGACAAGTTGCTGTAACGTATAACTGCTTATATCCTCTGTTTTTTAATTCAATAAAAGTAATTTCTGAATTTCCGGTTTTTGCAATTATAATTTTATCTAACCATTTTGTGAATTCCTCACCTTTGTACCATCCATACTTTGAATTCAGTCTAGAGAATCCTCCAATAAACATATATTCACCATCATTAAACTTCTGAAATTTAGTGTTTGAAATTATATCAAAAATTTCATCTGAAGAATAGCCCAAAGAAACCATTAATGCCGTAATTGCTCCTGCAGAAGTTCCACCAACTTTAACAATATGTTTAACAATATTATTTTTTTCTAATTCACTTAAAACTCCAGAATAAGCAATCCCTCTTATTCCAGCACCTTCGAAAACAAGATTCTCGTATTTAATATTCTGAGAGTATCCAATATCTACAAATATCACTAATATTAAGAATGTAACAATTTTCTCCATTTATGATTTTTCTTTTTTAGTTGTGCACAACGGCAGTCTGTCTAAAAACCTCCGTTTTTATATATTTTAAGCAAAGATAAGTTGTTTTGACGAGTCTTAAAATTACTTATGATCATTTTTGCTGCAA
>Ga0256841_1003059_pt1 | contig 12774 bp, 8 predicted proteins | sample 356308metaG_FD_185971 | JGI IMG/M metagenome (GOLD analysis project Ga0256841, IMG submission 185971) | Hydrothermal vent microbial communities from Mid Atlantic Ridge, Atlantic Ocean - 356-308 | ecosystem: Environmental > Aquatic > Marine > Hydrothermal vents | place: Atlantic Ocean: Mid...
CACAAAATCGGAAATGATGAAGAGCAGTGCTTTTTTCTTCAGCCTGTTGTTCAGTGTCTCCACCAATGCTTTGAAATCCCCTGCTTTTCCAAGCGGTTCAAAATCAACGATATTTTCGACCGCTTTATGGACGGAGAAAAGTTTCTTGCTCGGTTTGCTCAGTTCATACAGCTTGTCCGCAAAGATAATATGGGAAAAAAGATCCGCATTCTTTACGGCTGAAAAGCCCAATGTACCGGCTACTTCGGCAATAATATCCGACTTTTGCCTGACCGTCCCGAAATAGGTCGATCCGCCAAGCATAGAGACAACGACGACATTGAGCTCCCTCTCCTCTTTATAGATCTTGACAAAAGGTTTGCCCAGTTTCGCCGTGGTCTTCCAGTCGATCTTACGGACATCGTCCCCGTAAACATACTCGCGAAGCTCCGTAAACTCAAAGCCTTCACCCTGAAACATAGAAGCATTGTTCCCGAGCATATCGCCATAGACCTGTTTCTTGGTCTTGAGAACGATCTTTTTGGCTTTTTTATTCACATTTATCCTTTTTAAATCATTTCTTTTGGGTACCCAAAAGGGTACCCCCTACCGCAGGGTGGCACATTTATGCCCACCATTTTTGAAATATCATTGTGATAAGGCGGGCTTAAAAGCACCACCCTACATATGGCTTTCTGCCTACGGGATCGGCACTGCGGCCAATATTTTCTCGATGATATAATCCTGCGTAATATCATCTGCCTGTGCTTCGTAACTCAGTATGATGCGGTGGCGCAGGATCTCCTTGGCAATGTAGGCGATCTCAATAGGCGAAACGTAGTCCTGCCCTTTCAGATAGGCGATGGCACGTGCCGCTTTGTACATATCGATACTCGCACGGGGTGAAGCACCGAACTCGATATAGGCTTCGAGTTCTTCCAGTCCATAAGCCTTGGGATCACGTGTCGCAGCGACCAGTTCGATGATATACGCTTCGATCTCTTCATCCATATGCACATCAAGCGCTTCTTTCCGGATCTGCTCAAGATCTTCTTTGGTCGCGACCTGCTGTATCTGCTCAAATGAATTGTTTGCCACACGTCTGGCGATCTCGAGTTCCTCTTCTTTCGTGTTGTATCCTACGACCACTTTCATCATGAAACGGTCAAGCTGTGCTTCAGGGAGCTCGTAAGCCCCCTCCTGCTCGACCGGGTTCTGTGTCGCCATAACAAGGAAAGGCAGGTCGATCTTGAAGGTCTCGTCACCGATGGTCACCTGTCTCTCCTGCATCACTTCGAGCAGTGCCGACTGCACTTTCGCCGGCGCACGGTTGATCTCGTCGGCAAGCAGAAGGTTGGTAAAGACCGGTCCCTGCTTGATCTTGAAAGTGTTATTGGAAGGGTCATATATTTCCGTACCGATAATATCGGAAGGAAGAAGGTCGGGCGTGAACTGTACACGCTTGAAGTTGAGACCGAGTGTCTTTGCCAGGGCATTGACCGCCGTCGTCTTTGCAAGCCCGGGAACCCCTTCAAGAAGGATGTGCCCGCGGCAAAGCAGTCCGGCAAGCAGCCCTTCCACCATTTTGTCCTGTCCGACAAGGACTTTCGAGATCTCTGTTCTGATATTCTGTATGATCTGACTCAAGTGTTTCTCCTAAAACTGTTTTTATAGTTGTAGTGTACTTGAGCGAGGTTAACTAAAGTTTAACCTGTATAAAAAATAAGGAGAAAAAAGGAGGGAGGACAAGAAAAAGCTTCTTGTCCTGTAGGTTTAAAAATCGTAAGTGATCCCGGCAGTGATAAGGTTCAGGTCCGTATGCATAGGGCCCTCATTGCTTAGAAGGTGCTGTATATCTACCCACATTCCCCAGCCTTTTTCCTGATCGCCCTGGCCGTCAAATGCTCTGTCATATGTCCCCTGGCTTACTTCTGATCCAAAGTCATATTCAAATCCTATACCGTAGGCAAACCCGTCAGTTACATTATGGCTGCTTCTTTTACCGTTCGTATAATCTACTGTTGTCTCGCCATATCCAAGCAGGCCGTACACATTCACCTGGTCTGCAACATGATATTGCGGTTTCAGGTAAATACCGTAATGTTCCGTTTCGGAAAACACATCATTCCCGAATGTCTTCAGTGCTCTGGCTTCGATACCTACATATTGATTATAATCCCATCCCACTCTGGCCACTGCACCATACCGGTGATCTTCCAGATCCGGATCGTTAGGTGTACACGGACACGGATCTCTGTTGATGAAGGTCGCTACCGCACCCAAGCCTATATAAAAGGGGATAGGATTGATCGCGGGTACTACCGGTTCTACTATTGGAGCTAATGCAACTTTGGGAGGGAGGATATTCCCTCCGGCGAAAGAAACAGTCGCCAGTGCACTTGCTGCTGTTACGGAGAGTATGGTTTGTTTTACTATTTTCATTCTGTTTCCTTTATATATTTTCTTCTTTTCTTACGAAAAAGAGTGCTGTCATCAGTGTCATGAACATCATCATGAACATACCGAAGATCCCCAGAGCATCTCCGCCGTTTGATTTGATCGGACCGTTGCATCCGCAGTCATCCGCTGCTTCTGTCGGTGTTTTTGTCGGTACTGCTGTAGGTACGGCTGTAGGCGCTGGATGTGGTGCTGCTGTCGGTGCAGGAGTTGGTGTTGGTGTTGCCGATGGTGCCGGTGCCGGTCCTGAACCTGGCGGTGGCGGTGGCGCAATCGCAAAGTTGATCTCGGTCACATTGCTTGTTTCAACAGGAACCGCTATCTTGCCGTCTCGCGTACCATCTGTTCCTCCGGGATTGAGGGATTCTATATTTTCACCATCCAGGTTGGTACATCCTGACGGCAATGCAGCCGACGGCGCATCGTCACCTGCTGTTCCCTGTACCTGTGAAAGCAGTACACTGTAGTTTGTATTGGGTCTTATCCCGTCATCATAATAGAAAGCATAGGAACCCCCACTGTCTAAAGCGGTAGAAGAAAGCACCTTGCCTGTTTCATCTATCAGATTCACATATAAAGGTGTTGTTCCGTCACAGCTGTTCTGTGTAGCATTGCCATCGACCTTTCCGTTTCTTATCTCATCAAAGAAGAGGTTACCACTGATATACAGTGTGGTAAATGGTGCCTTGAATACAGCAGGATCAGAAACACGGCATGCCTTGTCGGCAGTGACATATTCAAACGACACAACAGCATCTCCCTCATCCGGGTCAGTTGTCAGACTGCTGAAGTCACTGATAGTATCCCCTGTATTCAACTCTGTACCATTCTCATAGAGTTTTCCTCCAGAAACCGCTGTAAGCTTGATAACAGAAGGTGTTATCTCTTCATGATCGGAAACATAGGTATCATTTCCTGCACCGGTCGTATCGAATACCACAGTATTCGTTCCTCCCGGATTAAGTTCTGAAGGACGTTCATACCCAAGTGCCGTTGGTGTTTTGTTGATAGCAAAATCAATACTCGTTTCACTGGTACTAATATGCTCTACTGCAACATAACCATCCAAGTCACCATCTGGAGAACCATTCTCCTGCTCGCCTTCATAGTTCCAGCCTTCTGACAACGTACCGGACGGTGCAGATGAACCGACTTCACAGCTGTTGGTCGTAATGAGTATACCGTAAGAATCACCCGGTTTAAGGAAACTGCTGAAATCATAGGTTCCGTCATTTGCTACCGCCTGAGTATCGAGCACGACATTGCTGTCATCCAAAAGACAAGCGTTGAGTGGCTTGCCATCTATAGATCCAATACCTGTTCCATTTATTATTTCATCACTTGTTGCACAAGCGGAAGTCGGTTTTGCACCATTTTCATCATCATACACAGTTCCTGAAATATGCAGCGGTTTACATACCGCCAACCCTGCCATCGCAAGAGCAGAACGTGTCTGGCACGGTACATCCGGTCCGGCTACATGTGTAATGACCAGTTTTTTAATCGGTTTGAAATTTGATGTAAGGACGATATGCCCGTTTGTTGCATTCGGTGTTGTACCGGCACCGGTGATAAAGTCTCCATCACCAGCATTATAAGTATCTTTATCTGTATGAACAATATCGTTTGCATCCTCAATGAGTCCTGCACCGCTGGAGCCTATCTTGCTCTCTATCTCTACAGGATTACCGTCTGCATCTTCGGCAGTAGCTATGATACCATCTTGCCATTCCCAATTCGACTCACTACCTCTTTTGTCTCCGGAGTCCACATCTCTGATACGCCAGTTATCCAAAACCACAGGCTCATCAAACTCTACAGTCAACACAGCTTTTTGTCCGGCTTCAAGTTCATAACCATGTGCAGCACAATTACCTGCACTGTCCCACTGGCCGTCACCGGCTGCTGCCTGATTGCCAAGATAGAGTGTCAGATAGGGCTCTCCAAAGGCAGCAGAGGTTCCTGAACCTGAACTGTTGGCAGTATCTGTATCGTAGAACTTGCCATCGGGGTCACTAATGGACATTGTTAAACCAACGGTTCCGCCGCCTGCGGTAGTTGCAGTCAGGCCAGCATTTGTCATATTTTGCCACTCTGTTTTTGTACTTTTATTTGAGCCTTTCCATGTGAGGGAAGTGGGATTGGCACACGTAGCTACATCGGCAGGATCCTGATCTGCTGCTCCCGGAAGCGTATAAGGGAAGTCACTCGTAGAACATGCAGCTGGGTTTCCGCTTATATCACTTTCATTTAATGTAATGGTTACACTATGACCCGGAGGGTTGCTCCATACTGCACCGTCAGGGATATCTGTATCGGTTGTATCAATGGCGAGTGTCACATCTCCTGCAGGAATATGTTCAAGTGTAAACTCCCCATTGGCATCTGTCACTGCCGCGTACTGATTGCCATAGGCATCAGTAAGCGTAAGAGAAATACCTGCCGGGGCGGTCGTATCCCCTGCATCCTCCGTACCGTTATTGTTTACATCTTCAAAAAGTGTACCCGTAGTACATCCGAGTGCGGGAAGAATACCAAAGTCCAAAGTATGGTCATTTGAAACCGTAGTAGTGAATGTGATCACATTTTCATTGCCACTTTCAACGGCATCGTTATCGATAGTATCATTTGCATTGCTGTTTGCATTGGCCGTTGTGGCTGCTTTGTTATTTACATCAGATTTTGCAATACTGAGCCTGCACTCCGTATTGGCTGAAAGTTGTTTTCCGTTTGTCAGATTGACATTCTCTTTCCCGCCAAAGTAGAAATGACCTTCACTGTCTGTCGACACTGTTCCATAGTCTACATATGATCCATTCTCGCTGCACTGTAGTTTGACAGGTACATTGGCCATTGGGGGCTCATTGGGATCTTGTAAACCATCTTGGTTAATATCCATCCAGACATAGTTCCCTATCTCGATAGGCGCGGGGTCACAAAGAAGCTCCACATCTCCCATACCGCCTGCTTTGGCTCCAAACGGTTCACGCTCTCCGCCATCTTCTACTTTTTTATTTTTCACAACTGCCTGAGTACCCACTTTGTCTCCGGTAGTGTTGCTGTACAAGCCGATAGCCCCCGGTTCATACCAGTTCGTCGCATCCACCATACCGACAATGATACTTGGGGCGCCAGGAGCCTGTGCCAATGCGCCTGAAGCTGTTTCAGGGTGTCCTGATGAACCTAACTCGCCACCAAAAAAATCACCGGTATAGAATTCATAATATGTTTCATCATTCTTCCCTTTCTGGTCATATCTGACTTCATGGGAAGCACAGTTTGTAGGTGCAATTTCCGTTGATTCATCGGTATACGTACCGTCTGCATTCAAACACATTTTCCGGATATCACCATTGAGGCCTCCCGCACGGTTGAATGAACTGTGGGAAGTATATCCAAGTACCAGATCCCCATTATTGGTGAATTCGATATCTGTCAACATGGGACCATTGTTCCATTTCCCCCAGTTCCTGTACTTGTAATGATCACCTGCCGGTCCGTTTTGGGGTCCATATCCTTTCGGTCTAAGGTACCTAAGACTGTTGGTTCTTGCCAATACTGTAAAACTGCTGCCATCATATTTTTGTATGATCGCTCCCACACCGTCTTCCACTTTGTTCTCACATACTGACCCGACAAATACATCGCTTCCACGTGCTTTCAATGCCCATGGACGTACCATGTCATCTGCACAGTCCGCGCCATAAGGGTTTGGGATCGCTACAGTTTGAAGAATATTGCCTGTCGATGCATCGATGATCACCAATGATTTTGTGTTCAGGTTCACTGCATAAAGTTTTGCATCATCTTCACTGATATCGATATCACCAAGGCCCTGACGTCCTGCATATTTTTCCCAGACATCCACATCTTTGTTCTGTCCGTAATCACGGCTTCCAAGATCTGTCTGTGCCTGTGCACTCAGGACATCAGGAATAGTCACAAAATCTGCGACCGCCGGGTTGGCACTGTCAAGATTTGAGACTTTATAGATCTTTCCCGCATTGTTGACATCGTCACCTTTCAAAGGAACATATCTTTTTAATACCGCTGAAACAAAAAGGTCTTTTGTACCTCTTTTGTATGCTGATCCCCATATGGCTCCGGTTTGCTCATAAATGGCCAACGTATCACGTTTGCTGTCAATCGTATTCTGTCCATTGAATGTACCGTCTACAGGATTTGGTATTTTAAAGATCGTACCATATCCCAACGGCTGATCCTGTCCTCCGCCCTGAGAAGAACCGGATTTTCCATTGGTATGGTACCCGGGCAGAGCTGCCATGACCACATCAGGATTGGCCTGACAATAGGTAGCAGGTGAACCTGCCGAAATATTGTGTGTGGCACCATCCGCCACAATATCCACAAGCGGTGCAGAACCTTCCGCATTGGGTCCCGACCCCAGACCGGCACTGCTTACATCTGCTTCTACCCTACATTTGCTTCCCGCAGGAAATCCGCTCAATACGTAGTTTCCGTCTGTATCGCTGGTAGCTGTGTAGACCTGCCCGTCATCACATGTTGCTTTGATCGATGCTCCGATGACCGGTGCATCCCCTCCGTTTTTTTGGCCGTTTAGGTCAAAATCTTTATATACTACGCCTGAAATATCCGCATGAACCATCTGTGGCGCAAGTACACCCATGGTCCATAAAGATACGGCAAGCACGCTTTTTCTATGCCATAACATACATTTCCCCTTGTATTAAGATAAAATCCTGTAGTTATAACATATAAAAGTCTGTGAATTGTCCTTCTGGTTGTCAAAAAAAGAAACTCTGACAAATGCTGTTGTTGAGATTATTCGATCTGTAGACGGTATCCCAGCCCGTATACATTTTCTATACATTCTTTACCGGTTTTCTGCCGCAGTTTCAAAATGAGATTGCGTATGCTTTTCTCCCCGATCTCAATACCGTTTGCGTAAAAAAACTCAATAATGCCCTGGACGGTGCACACCATCCCTCCGCTTTTGACCAGATACTGTAGCAAAAGCAATTCATGGGCAGTACAATATACGGTTTCACCATGACAGAACAGTTCATTTTTTTCACTGTTCCAAAAACATGTTTGCCCCAGAGGCAGCAAATGATTATCCGCTGTATTATCACCATTGCGGGCATGATACAGACGGCCTATGTCCAGCAGTGCATGCATCAGTTCATCATAGTCTATCGGCTTGGTGATAAAGCGCCTGATCCCCAGATTGATAAACTCCAGAAGATCTTCTGTTCTCGTATGGGCTGACATGACGATCACTTCCTGTTCCCGGTACATACTTCGTATCTCTTTGCATATCTCCACCCCATTTTTCCCGGGCAGACAGATATCGGTGATGACAATGTCAACATATCTGCCATATTTTTCTTTATGTGCCTGATAGCGGAGCATCCCTTCCTTTCCGTCGTATGCGATCTCAACATTTTGGAAGAGTTCAAGAAAGATTGTTTCAAGCTCCTGGGCAAACGGTTTATAATCTTCTATCAGCAAGATTGTAAGATCTTTCGTTAACGCATATAAATCAGCATCTGATATATTCACCTGATTTCCCCCTCCTACATATTTTTACTCTATCTGTCGTACTTTTCTTCCTGTACTTTCTTTTTCAAAGAAAATCCCCTCATCAAGATCGGAAGCATTACATCTTTTCTGTTTCCCACTGTTTTTTCTCCCTGTTCCACGTCACACGATAATACATACGGTCTTTTCTGTCCGATCGTGCGATAAGCGCATAGGTAAAAGGGATGGACTGAAGTTCCAAGGTATTGTTCCCCTTTATTTTGATCTTTCGTATATGCTCGTTGGGATCGGGAAGTGTCAAAAGTCTTACCGGTTTTGGTAATAATCTGTCTTTTTTCAAGGGATAGGCATACAGTCCGTTATCTCTTGCCGACCCGACCAGCAGGAATTTTCCAAGGGATGTCCTGACAAGTGCCATACTGAGGACATCCACCCCTTTGATCTTCTGGAGTATCTTTCTGCTTTTGGGATCGATATGGTAGATCACTCCCTGTTGAGTGCTGTAATCGGACTTGTCAATGGCAGCTGCCCAAAGCGTGCGGCTGTCACAGTCATAGGCAATGGTATTAAGCCCATACGGGTTTTTCGAAGAAGGCACGATCCCCTCAAAGTGCATCAAAACAGAAAGTTTACCGCTTTTGCTGTCAAGTTTATAGATATTTTTTTGCAAATTGAATGTATCTGGATGGATAGAGATAAAAGGAATGGGAACCAGATAGACATTGCCCTTTTCATCTACTGCATAGGTGCCAAAATGTGCATACTGTTCCCACTGCTTCGGATGCAGAACCTTTTTGAAACCTTTTCCGTAAAGCAGAGCGATCCCTTTGAAACGTTTTTGCGAAAGGTCGATCATGACCGGCTGGGGGATGTGCATACGGGAGAGGAACTGCGGTGGCCTGGCACAGCTATGCTGCCTGCCAAACTCTCCGATATCTCCTGAAACACGTGTCATCTTCTGTGCGGGTATGGTCTGATTTTTTTTATCGATAACATACAGACCCACAGCCAGAAGGATGGCAAATACTGTAAAAATGGGAAGATACCGTTTCATTTTTTTCTCTCCAAAGGTACAAATTTGGGTCCTACCGTACAGGGCCATACCTGTACATGAAGGTTGCCGTCATCCCCGATGACTGTATCTGCCCAGCAGTATTCATGTCCGGGGCGGGCATCGTTGCGGATGCGCGGCACATACCACAGTACAAGGTGTGACGACTTGAGTGACTCGGGAGGCTTGAGATACTGTTCTACGCCGTCATTGTTCAGATCGCAGCATGAACCGAGTGTCAAAAGATCCTTGTCTCCCTCCTGCGGTTTGAATTTCGTTACAAAGAGTGTCGCATGATCCCCACGGCTGTTGTCGTGAAACTGTCTGTGATTGGGCTCTATATAGTAGCCTTTCTGCCTGTCCGAATCGGCGACGACTTTGTAGGCAAAACGTTCTCCCCCATCGGGGACACGTTCACTCTGCTCGCTGTCCCATCGTTTCCAGTTACCGTCATAGCTGTAAAAATCCTCCTGGTCTCCCAGCGCCATATCAATCCGCATGACCGGCCGGTAGATGGCATTGTCTCCGCATCCCCTGCCTTTGTTGACCCCTACCACACGGAACGAACCGTCATTGTAGAACTCAAAGCGGTTCTCGTAGCGGTAATTACATGCCATAGGCCATTTGGGATTGCGGAAATCCTGCGTCAGCATAAACCCGTCACCGCTTTTTAGCGCTCTTACCTGCGGTCCGTTGAAAGCAAGCACCACCGATGTGGAAAAAAGCGGGCAGCCCATCGCATCATTGTACCCGAAAAGATAGTTTCCGTCTTCTCCTTTGACAAACTCTACCCGTCTTCCCTCAATATATGTTTCTGTAGAAGTATCCAGTTTTTCTCCGCCTTTTTGCTGATAGCTCACATGCCAGTCCACGATCTTGGCAGAATGCAGCACCGGCCTGCCTTTGAAAGTGACATACCGTATTTCCAGACCGTCTGATCCGGTCAGGCGGTATGTGATCTTCCAGCCGTTCTTTTCAAGCACACTGTTCTTCTGACAAAAATGCTTCATAATGTAACGGTTTTGCAGACTTCTCTCAGAGATACACGCCGGCGTAGTCGTTTTCCCCAACCCTGCCCACTTGGCTGCGGCAAGCTTCAGTTCCGTCAGGTCAACGACAGCCCAAAGCGCCTGCTCTTTCTGGTGGTCTGCAAACGTAGGTGCCACACAGAGATGGTCGGTGTTTTCGCAGGGAGACTCTTTCATCGTGCCTCTCACATTGGCCATCGTAATATCTTTTTTCGCAGGCGTATGCCCCAGCTCTCTGGCCACCTCCGGAGCATGAAGAGCGATCGCCTCGGCAATATGCTTCAGGCGCAAAGAGATATCGGGCTGTGTATTGGGATAACGCTCAACGGCAAGTACTTTCATATCATCCGCATCGACGATCGCCCGGGTCGTGGCATTGGTCACAAAATTATATTTTTCCGCCTGGTAGCAGGTATGGCTGCTGCATATCTTCTGAGATTTTTCATCCAGACTGCTGGCAATGGCCGGAAGTATCCGCATCATATCATTATGAAGGAGTTTGCCACCCTCTTTTGTATCCTGAAGGAACGAAGCATTATGCAAAAGAAGTGCCTGCACTTTTCGTGTATCGCTGTTGAGCTCGCTGCTTTGCAGGGGAAGTACCGCCTGTCCCTGCCTGATCATCTTCTCAAGATCCGAGATATACTGCTGTACCTGCGGAATGTCCCGATACACCTGCCTGTCATACTGGGGGAGTATGATCTTCTCTTCTTTCGCGGAATGACGTGTGGATGTTTGCGCTGATCCCATATTTTGGGGAAGGAACCAGTAGATGGCTATGGCTGTCAATCCGACGGCCAGAACAACCAAAGATATCTTTGTCTCTTTATTCATTTCAATCCATTTCAAAATAGTAGGGAGGTTGGTTTTCAATGTAGATTATAGCACCCAGAGCTAAAAGCACCAGTATCGTGCCAAAAACGAGCACACGCTTCTTCCTGACAAGCGCTTTGCCTTTTGCCGAAAAAACGGCAAGAGGAGAAAGCACAAAGAGTGCCATGAAAAGATGCTGCACCCTGAAACCGTGCCAATAGTCCAATACGGTGGCACACAAAGCCACAGCAAAGGCAAATACAAGCTGCCCTCCGCCGCTTTGCGGCGTGGTTCTGGGATCGGTCAGCATGAACAGCACAAACACCACAAAAGAGACGGAGTAAAACCTGTACAGCACATCTTCCATGATCAGCACAGGATCACTGCTGACGATCAAAAAATACTGTAGCGCCAGGTAAAAAAGAGAGAAAGACAGAGAGATGATCCATCGTTCCACCCTATAGAGAATCATCACAGCCAGAAACAGCGTCAGACCCAGGAGCCAAAAACTGTCACCCAGTTGTCCCAGAACGATATGTGCATCATGGTAAAAAAAGAGCAGTCCCATCATCAGGGCAAAATTGGAAGGGTTGAAAAAATGCTTTTTTTCCCATGTCAAAACATACTTTTGCAGCAAACCCAGTGCGATCAGTACGATCAATATCCACAAATGCGGTGTCACCACCATCAGCACCACCCCCAGTGCCGTGATCATCGAAGAGAAAGAAAAATAGGTGATCTCTCCTTTGGAGAAATAGATCAGCAGATGTTCCCATACGACACTAAACAACAGAGCAATGATCAGGCTGGGTATGGAGAGTTGTATGTTGGCAGCAGTATAACCAAGGAGTACCAAAATCAAAAGATTGATACATTGCTGCAACTGAAAAAATAAAGAGGAAAACATACGAACAAGACTTTTCTTTTAGTCTATCATACTGCCAATAACAAGTACATTAGTGCTATAGTACACATATGAAACGCTTCATTGGACTCTATTTTTTATATCTGGCTGCGTTGTTTGCCTTTTTGTATGCAGATACCTCCATCGTATCGGCATGGCTCAATGAGACACAGACAAAACTCACACTCTATGGGTTAAGTGTTTTTTTGGAACCCGGTCAACTCAAAGGGATCGATATCTGGATCACGCCTCACTACAAGATCATCATTACCCAGGCCTGCAACGGGATGATCCCGATTCTGCTTTTGTGGGCATCAATACTGGCCTATCCTTCCTCTCTTTTTCACAAGATTCTGTGGATGATTTTGGGGTATCTCTTTTTCTCCCTTGCCAATATTGCACGCCTTTTAATGGTCGTACACTTTGTAGAGCAAAAAGGCGGACAGGCAAACTTCTACTGGGCACACGACCTTTTGGGCAATGCCCTGCTGATGTGTGTCGGACTGGGACTGTTCATTACCTATATCAAGACTTCAAATACCCCATTGCCGCAGCAATGATATCGTCATCATCTTTGGAATTCGACTTGATCACCACCCTCTCCTTTCCTTCCTCCCTGAACTCAATGAAGACATTCTCTCCATAGGAGGAGACCTTGGAAATCCCCTGCTCTCTGGCAAGTACCTTCATCACCATCACATCGATGAACTGTCTGGTAATGGTATCAAGCTTGCCGAAACGGTCGGCAATTTCCGTTTCTATCTCGTACACCTCTCCGGTGGTTTCACAGAGTGATAAACGGCGGTAGAGTTCAAGTCTGAGTCTGTCCTCTTCGATGAGCTCTTCGTTCAGGTAGGCATCGACGGAGAGTTTCATGTCGATGTTGTGCGCTACCTCTTTCTCCTGTCCGGAGAGTTCGCGGATGGCATCTTCAAGCATACGCAGGTAGAGGCTGTAGCCTATCTGTTTGATGTGCCCGCTCTGCGCCTCTCCGATAATGTTCCCCCCGCCGCGGATCT